>Ga0123356_10003344_pt1 | contig 16839 bp, 14 predicted proteins | sample TergutEmb28metaG_2_FD_92546 | JGI IMG/M metagenome (GOLD analysis project Ga0123356, IMG submission 92546) | Embiratermes neotenicus P3 segment gut microbial communities from Petit-Saut dam, French Guiana - Emb289 P3 | ecosystem: Host-associated > Arthropoda: Insects > Digestive system > Gut ...
CCATACGAATAATTTGCGAAGAAGATGTGCGTAAGCCCAGCGAGCTGCGCCGCGAACTAGCGGGGGATATCGATTCCATCCTGCTCAAGGCGCTGCACACGGACCCACAGCGGCGCTATCGCTCAGTCGATCAATTCGCCACCGATATTAGGAATTTCCTCGAGCAGAAGCCCGTCATAGCGAGACGCGATACCGTCTGGTACCGCTCCCGCAAATATGTTCGACGGCATGCTCTCGCAGTCGGCTTTACGACTGCCATTGTGGTGCTGCTAGGCGTTTTCTCTTTTCTCGAAGCCCGCCAGTTGCACCGAACCCGGGAGGAGCGGGATCGTGCAACCCGCATTACCGATTTCATGACGGGGATGTTTAAGGTCTCCGACCCAAGTCAGGCTCGTGGGAACACTATCACCGCCCGCGAAATTCTCGATAAAGCCTCAAAGGACATCGATAAGGGCATGGGTCAAGATCCGGTGCAGCAGGCGCAAATGATGCACGTGATGGGCACCGTGTACAAGGGCCTCGAAATGTATAAAGAGGCGGAATCACTTTTGAGGAAAGCGCTCGACATTCGGCGCCGAACGCTGGGATCGGACAATACCGAGACCGTGGAAACGATGATCCAGCTGAGCGTGGTTACCGACCGCTCCGAGGGAGACCAGTTGCTGCGGGACGCGATCGGGATTCGCCGCCGCACGCTCGGGCCTAATGATCCGGATACGCTTGTACCCATGGGATTGCTTGCCGGGTTTCTGGAATCCGAGGGCCGGCTTTCGGAAGCGGATAAACTTGCGGATCAAGTAATGGAAATACGCAGCCGAGTTCATGTACCAGACAGCGAGGCCACGATGAACTCGTTGGCGTACCTCGCCGCGGGGTTCATGCAGGTGGGTAAGTACAGCCAAGCCGAGCAACTGGACCGCCAAATACTGGATTTCCGTCGGCGACGGCAAGATGCGGATCGCCCCGATGTGCTTTTCGCAGAAGGCGGTCTTGCATGGGTGTTGCGGCAGAAAGGCCAATGGTCTGAAGCGGAGTCGCTCCTGCAGCATGCGGTTGAAACCGGTCGTCGAGTACTCGGACCGGACCATTTTTATCAGAAGATGCACGAGTCCATGCTCGCTGAGGTCCTGGGGCAGGAAGGACGCTACGAGGAAGCAGAGCGCCTTCATCGCGAGGTACTCGAAACACGGCGCCGCGACGAAGGCCCAAGAAGCGCAGGTGCCCTCAGCTCCATGAATGGCCTCGCCCAGGTTCTGATTAATGCAGGTCGCTATAGCGAAGCCCACAAGCTGCTGCGAGAAGCAGCGGAGATCAGTGAGCATCAAGCTGGCGGCTATATGCGGGAATTACATCTCGTAGCAATTGCCGAACTGGGCGTCGCACTGGATGGTGAAGGGCGCCCCTACGAAGCGGAAAAGCTGGAGCGCGAATCAATCGATGGCCTGAGCGAAACGCTCGGCCTGGAAGAACCGAATACTCTCAATACTACTCTTGGCCTTGCAACCATCCTGATGCACGAGGGCCACTACGAAGAAGCGGGCAAAGTCGCGCAACAGGTCCAAGAAGCCAATCGGCATGTCCGGGGAGAACGCGATCCCATCACAGCCGCCGCAACTTATACTCTCGCCCGCATCAATGCCCGCCAGGGACGAGCGGATGCGGCATTCTCTTTGCTCCGAGAGTCGATTGACACAGGGCTGGCCCCGAATTTGAACGGGCAAATTGATCGCGATCCTGACCTCAGATCCCTCCATGGCGATGCCCGCTGGAGTAACCTCCTCGCGAATGCCAAGCAACATGCATTGGCCGCTCAGAAGACTAACTAGTTTGTGTCGCTAAACGATGAAAAAGGCCGTCGTTACTGGAGAACACGATAGTCGACGCAGTCACTTTTACTGCTGCCGCACGGGTATCTGTTTCCGCATTTCGCACCCGTTTGCGAAATTTTTGAGTGGGTGGGCGAGGCTTCCGCGATGCTGAACGAGTGCGGGCGGGGGGAAGCCGCGGAGTTCCGCAGGCAGCGTCACTTCCGGAGGCAGCGTCACTCCTTCGCGCTTAGCAAAACAGAGTCATTCGATTCGCTTTCGGGGCCAGTGCTACGATGAACCCGCAGGTAGTCCATGTTACCCGGCTATATTCCTATCTTGTCGGTGCATGCATCTTTTGGGTTGCCTGGGCGATCTGCTTCATCCTGGGCAAGCCTTATCGGCGTGAGATGCTCTGGGGCACACTGATCGCCACGCCCATGGCGCTTACCAGCATCCTTTTCGTTCCGCAATATTGGACGCCAGCGTCGCTTTTCAACCTTGATCAAAAAATCCGAGTAGGAATCGAGGATTTTCTTTGGGCTGCTGCGGTGGGAGGGATTGCTGCCGTAGCAGGCGAAATTCTGGTGAAGGAAAAGCTGGCCGCGATCCGAAGGTCGCGCCATAAGCGCCACTATGTGCCGTTTGTTTTTGTGGTGGCGCTTTTTGCGGTGCTTGAGTTCTGGCGCAATAATACGATGGACAACATGATTATTTCCTTCGCTGCCGGTGCCCTCGTCCTGGCCTATCTTAGGCGCGATCTGATTCCATTGATGCTGACCAGTACCGCTAGCTTCACGATTTTATATTTCGTCTTGTTTTTATTGGTCCTTCTTCTGTACCCGCACTTCGTCGAGCGTTTTTACAATCGTCCGAATCTTCTCGGGATCTACATTCACGGGGTGCCCATCGAGGAACTCCTGTTTGCCGCGACGGGCGGCGCGATCTGGAGCGTCGCCTATGAGTACGTGCACGGCTATCGCCTTGAAGCTCGAGGAGTGTTCTGACCGGGACCGATGCTCGAGACTCCTTGCACCTCTTTGAGGCCACCCTTTGGTTTGAGCAATCGTCGCCATCGTGCGTAGTTGGCGGTGCGGATAAAGCCGTTTTTCTTTGTGCCATTTCGCTTGCGAGCTGGAACCTTCCGAAATTGAGCTTCCAAAAGCTGCAACGACGGCGATTGGCCGGGCAACTGTGGTCATTCTACGATTTGAATCAGTCTGCTGGATCGGATGAAACATTGGGCGTCCTCGCCCGTCGCCGGGTCAATGGCCGTCGTCGTATCAGCGGTGTGTAAATTTGCATCCCCGGCAGGCCAGGGCTATGATTTCAGGGCAACTCGGGGACTGCCAAGTAACGCAAATCACCCAGATTTAACGGGAGCCGCGAGTTTTTGGCGGGATAATGCTGTCGTACCACACCGGATATTTCGGTACGTGCGTGCGCTCGTAAAGGATTTTTCTGCCGCAAGTCCTCCGGCACTCCCTCAGGATTCCTGAAAAAAGCGATTCATCGCCTGGCGTAGCCGATCGAGAGTGTCCAGGAAATTCGGAACGATCACAAATCCATTCTCGGTGTACGCTTTGGCCCAAGTCTGCTGAGACGCTGAACGGCGTGGTCTGTGAACGGCGTGGTCTATGGTGATTGCGAGTTGGAATGTGAATTCGATTCGGGCGCGCTTGGAGCACGTCAGAGGCTGGCTCACGCAGTGGAATCCGGATGTTTTGCTACTACAGGAATTGAAGGCAGCCGAGTTTCCGCGGGAGCTGTTTCGGGAGCTGGGATATACGAGCGCGGCTGTTACACAGAAGAGCTACAACGGGGTGGCGATCTTATCGCACTGGCCGATCAAGGTGGTTTCGACCGCGCTTGTGGGCGATGAAGCGGACAGCCATGCCCGCTTTCTGGAAGTCGTAATCCGCGACATACGAGTGGCCAACATTTATCTTCCTAATGGAAACCCGCCAGGCAGCGATAAGTTTTCTTACAAGCTGGCGTGGATGGACCGCTTAGAGCGGCAAATGCAGATTTGGGCCGAGGGCGAAAAACCGACGCTGGTGGGTGGCGATTTCAACGTGATTCCGGAGGACATCGACTGCCACAAGCCTTCTTCGTGGATGTACGATGCGCTGTTTCAGCCCGAGCCAAGAGCGCGTTATCGCGCGTATCTCGGAATGGGTTACATCGACGCGTTTCGTTATTTGCATCCGGGTGAAGGCGGCTATTTTACGTTTTGGGATTACTTCCGGAAAGCATTTGAGTACAACCGGGGGATTCGCATCGACCATTTCTTGCTGTCGCCGAAACTGGCGCCGCGACTGGAGAGTTGCGAGATTGACAAAGCGCCGCGAGCGCTGGAGAAGCCGTCGGACCACACGCCAATTCTGGTTCAGCTGGGGGAGGGTTCATGAGATGGCGGAATTGGTTTGTGCTCTTTGGGTGTACACCCAAAATGTGACCCGAAACAGCTCAATAAAGGAGCAGGCTTAATCTTGGTTTGTGCGTGGATGTGTCGTTGAGTTTGTCCGGTGTTGATCATCCCCTTTCTCTAGTTTCGCTAAGCGCTGGGAACTACTCTGGCACGCCGGCGGCTGTACTTTTGGTGGATCGCTTAGAGCCTCCCAGTGTTCGGTTTGCAGAGCCGCGTTCAGTTTTTGCAGATCGGTCGTCAACAGAGCATTCCAGTCGGTAACCAGCGTGGTTAGATCGCGGCAGTAATCTCCATATGCAGTCTCCATTGCTGCGGTGGGTGCGGCGTCGGCACTCTCTAGTGTCGTTGAGAGCCCACCTAATTCCTGATTTAGGAGGACAAAGGTTGGCTTAGGTTTTCCCGGAGTGAACGAACGCTGCTCTTCGCCTTCGATGGCGAGAGTTTTCTGGTCGACAGCTTTGATCGACTGAAGCGCTTCTCTTGCGTCGGCGTCTGCGCCTACTTCTTTTTCGCGATCTGCCAGGCTCTTGCGCAGCTCTTGCGCTCGCCTATACAGAGAGTCCGTGGACGTGAGCAGTTCGTCGATCTTCTTGTCGAGCTCGAGCTGACGCACCAGCTCGGTCGCGCTGGTCTTTACTCTCGGATCCATGGCTACATCGAGCGTTTGTTCGAAAAGGCGGCCATCCACCGTCAAGCGCACCTTGTATGTGCCAGGAACAACAAGCGCACCTTGCGGCTCTCCTGGAGTGTCTTCGTAGAGCGCGGAGATCGGATACTCGTGCCTGATCGTCGGAGGCGCGGAATATCGGAGATCCCAGACCACACGATTCATGCCTTTGTTGTCCGGCAGCGGCTGCGGATTGAAAAGCCAATAGCTCGGGACGTTGGGCGGAAGTTCGCTGGAGGGGGAGGCGGGTGAGTTAGAGAACTCGCGGACTAGCTGGCCTTTCGTGTCGTAGATTGCCAGCTTCACGTCGCCTTTTGCAGATGTCGGCAGGTAGTAGTCGATGACTGCGCCGTTGGGCGGATTATCCCCAGCGGGCATCTCGGGCGGGAGCGGGGTATCGCGATTGAGGTCGAGCTGCACTCGCAGAGCTCGTCCAGGATGAAACAGGTACGGTTGGTTTCCGCCGATTCGGCTTGCCTGGCGCAGCGGCGAGAGATCATCGAGAATCCAGAACGCGCGGCCGTAAGTGGCGGCGACGAGGTCGTCGCCATGCACTGCCAGGTCACGCACTGAGACTGTGGGCAGATTCAACTGGAGCGAGTTCCAATGATCGCCATCGTCGAAAGAGACATACGCGCCGTTTTCCGTACCCGCGTAGAGCAGGCCTTTGCGAAAAGGATCTTCACGCACGACGCGCACGAAGTCTCCATCGGCAATTCCGCCATCGGTTTGCTTCCAGGTGGTGCCGAAGTCGTGCGTGCGAAAGATATGCGGTCGAAAGTCGTTCATCTCGTAGCTGTCTACCGCCACGTAGGCGGAGGCAGCATGGAAGTGTGAGGCTTCGATCATGCTGATCTGTTCGTGGTCGGAGACCTTGGGCGGCGACACCTGGCGCCAACTGGCACCACCGTCCTTTGTGAGCTGAACGATCCCGTTGGTCGTGCCGACCCAGATGATCCCTGATTGGACGGGCGAAATCGCGAAGGTATTGATTGCGGTGCGGTCCGGTGGCCTGACAGTCGCTTCTTCCTCCTTCGTCTTCGGCTTCTTGGGACTGGCTGCGGCTTGCTGCTGGCTGTCTGCCTTTGTTTGCTCGGCGACACTGTCAGGACGCCTGGTCAAATCTGGACTCACTGGCTTCCAGGTTGCGCCGTTATCGGTAGTTTCAAGCAGGATCTGCGATCCCATATACAAGGCATGAGAATTGTGTGGCGAGAATGCGAGCGGCGGATTCACGGCCATGCGGTAATCACCGTCCCGGCTCACATTTGGCGATACCGTGACTACCTGCCGGTTCTGACGATCGATTCTCACCAGCCCGCGCCCAGGGCCGCCGGCAAACACAACGTTGGGATTCGTCGGATCGGGAACGATGTAGCCAAATTCGTAGCCGCCGATCGGGTCCCAATCCAGGAATGTAATGTTGCCGTAGTCTCCACGGCTGAGCGTAGCGACTGAGCCGCTGTCCTGCTGCGTCCCATAGATCCAATATGGGAAACGATTGTCGGTAGACAGGTGATAGATCTGGCCGGTGGGCTGGTTGTACCAAGAGCTCCAGCTCTTGCCGCCATCCATGCTGATGGTTGCTCCTTGATCGCTGCCCAGAATCATGCGGTTGGAGTTGGTGGGATCGATCCAGAGGACATGGTTGTCATCTCCGCCGGGAGCGCCTTTGTAGGCAATGAAAGTCTTGCCTGCATCGATCGAGCGATAAAGGGAGGTTTGGGCGACGTAAACGATATCAGGATTGTGCGGATCGAGGAAGATCTTGCTGAAATAACCGCTGCCCTGGATACGAGGATCGTTGGTGATCTTCTGCCAACTCGTTCCGCCGTCATCGGATCGGTAGAGTCCAGCCTGTCTGCGCGCCGCAATGATGGCATAGAGGCGTTCGCCGCCCGGAGCAACCGCGACTCCGATGCGTCCCATCCTTTCGATCGGTAGACCGGATTCGCCAACTGGCTTCCAGTTCTCCCCGCCGTCGCTTGTCTTCCAGATAGAGCCGCCGCCATTTGCATCGATTTGAGCACGCGCCTCTCCTGGCTGCGTATAGTGCGTCCACAGAGTTGCAAAACCTGTATTTGGATTCCCCGGATCGAAAGCAATGTCAACGGCTCCGATGGTGTCATCTTTGTATAGAACTTTGCGCCAACTTTTGCCGCCGTCGCTGGTTTTGAACACGCCGCGCTGTTCACTTCGCGCAAACGTTTGCCCGAGTGCTGCTACGATCACAACATCAGGATTACCAGGGTCAATCCAGAGCGCGCCGATCTTTTCCGTGCCCTCCAGGCCGACGTGCTGCCAGGTTTTGCCCTCGTCCATCGACCTGTAAACGCCATTTCCATAGTTCACAGAGCCGCCAACGTTGCTCACATCGCCAGTGCCCATGTAGATGATCTTGGGATCGGACGGTGCGACAGCAAGTGCACCGATGGAGGCCACACGCACGTCGTCAGAGATGGGAGCCCAGACTACACCGCCATCGACAGTCTTCCAAACTCCTCCACCTGGCGTGCCCATGTAATAGACCGCGGCATTTCCGGGAACGCCCGCGACAGCTGAAACACGCCCGGCACGAAACGGCCCGACCTGCCGCCAGCGCATTCCACTGTATAGAGCCGGATCAACCTTTTGCGCCAATGCACTACAGGCAAAAGCAGTGAAGATCAGTACAAGACAGCCGAGATGGACGCAGCCAGGGGGCCAATAGGTTCTGGATCGGCGAATACCTATTACTTGATCGCTCCCCTGCGAAGTAGTAGATGGAAAGGTCATTATAGTGTTCCTCACTGCGGTGCGCCGTTATTGTAGCGCGGCGACAAACAAAGATCGACGGTGGTCGAATCCAGCGGCAAGCACGAAACAAGTTGAGCACCTGGTCGAAGAAGGGTACTGATCTGCTAGGACGGCGGGCGTTGTCATTTTCGTTCTTGAGGTGCTGCAAGAACTCGAAGTCATCTTACAGGTCGAGGTGTGAAATGTAGTTGAAATCAGAGGGCTAATTAATTCATGTAACTGACGACACCAGCCGGACATCAAAAACCACATAAAGCCACCGGGATTGCCGCAGTGGAAAACACACTTGCCTCCGATCGAATTCGCGTTCGTCAAGGCCGGGAATTTGTGGCTCTGGTGCCAGGCACTCCCGCACTCTCCAGCGCCCGATCGCCTTGGGAAGGCGCTCTTCTGGAGCGCCACTCTCAGTCCTCCCACACCTTGGACAAACATGAGCATTTGAGTCATTTTGTCTGCCTTCATCTGAGTGAGCCGGCTCCGTTTGTTTGGCGATCAGAAGGCAAACCGGGAAGCACGACAATGGGCCCAGGCTCAATCATTGTGGTTTCGCGAGGTACCGAAGACACGGTATCGATCCCAAAACCTGTGACGCGGATCCTTTTGAATCTCGAGACCAGCGTATTGAAGCACGCACTTCCCGAGAATGACACTGGGCGTGATGTAGAATTCATTCCCCAGTGGGGAGTGCAGGATCGACAGGTCGAGCACGTAATTCGCGCGCTTGAGGCAGACCTGGAAGCTGGTGTTCCCGGGGGCAGGTTGTTTGGTGACTCCCTGCTGTGCGCCCTCGCTGTGCATCTACAACGCAGCTACGCGGTGACGCCGCCGAGGCTGGCAAAGCCAGGAAATGGCCTTCCGCGCGCCCGCCTGAATAGAGTCATCGAATATATTGAGGCTAATCTCGATCGGGAGATAGCACTAAGGGCTTTGGCCAGCATCGCCGGGTTGAGCTCGCACTATTTCTCTGAACTATTCAAACAATCAGTTCATGTTTCTCCTTATCAATATGTCCTGCGCCGAAGGATTGAGCGTGCTCGGCAGCTGCTCGGCCAGCCCGGCGTCACCGTTTTTGAAGCCGCCGTGCGCAGCGGCTTCTCCGATCAAAGTCAGTTCACGAAAATCTTCCGCCGCCTTATGGGCGTGACGCCGACCGGGTATCGCGCAGCCCTGTAGGTCGCCGCCTCACAGGTCGACCGTATCGAGCAGAATCCTCTTGGCATCCCGTGAATTCTCGTCCTCTCCCAATACGATTCTGTCAACTCAGTTCGCATCATAGTCGGAGATATACACCAGGCATCGGAACTTCCTACCAAGCCGGAAATCTCCCGGACATCTGATCCAAGTGAAAGATGCAAGCCAGCAGCGGCATCGGCGAGTAGACCAAGTCTTCGCGCCAGGCGGCACTGTCTATAGCGCGACGAAATTCGCCGTGCGGGCGTTGACTGAGGGCCTGCGCATGGAGCTCAAGGCCGACAACATTCGTTGCGCCATGATCTCTCCTGGTGTGGTTGCGACCGAGCTGCCCGAAGGCAGTTCGGAGGAGGACACCAGAAAGAATTTGCGCGAGTTCTACAGAATGGCGATACCGGCTGACTTAATTGCTCGGGCAGTCGCATATGCTATCGGGCAACCAGCCGAGGTGGATGTCAACGAGATCGTCATCCGGCCCGTCGCGCAAAGTTTTAAGGCGGGAAGCGATGTGGGTTTTCGGTTTGCCATCGCTGCGCAAGATCGGTACAGTCCGGCTTAGGGATAGGAGATGAGCGAATGGCGAAGAGCGCGGCAAAAGTTCTTTCAGTCAACGTCGGTGCGGTGCGCGAGTTCGAATACAACGGTCGCCCTGCCAAGAGTGCCATTTGGAAATCACCCGTCGCCGGTCGAACCGCCGTTCGAGGCGACAACCTCGACGGAGACCATCAGGCAGATCGAAGGGCGCATGGCGGAGTCGACAAAGCGGTCTATGCATATGCCGTTGAAGACGCGCGCTGGTGGGAACAGGAACTGGATCGCTCGATTGAATTCGGCGAGTTTGGCGAAAACCTCACGACCGAAGGCATCGACGTGAACGATGCGCTCGTCGGCGAGCGTTGGGAGATCGGGACCACTGTTCTTGAAATTTCTGGACCGCGGATGCCTTGCTGGCGCCTTGGAGTTCGAATGAACGCTCCGCTTTTTCCCCGTCGCTTCGCCGAGGCTATGCGACCCGGCGCCTATCTGCGAATCATCGTCGAGGGAAGCATAGGTGCTGGCGACGAGATCCGAATTGTTGGGCGCCCCAATCACGATCTCACCATAGGGGATGTGTCCCGCATCTACGCTCGGGATCGCGATCAGGTCGAACGGTTACTGGCGGTTCCCCAGGTGCCCGAGAGTTGGAGGAAATGGGCTGAGGGCTTTCTTCAAAGCGTCAAAGTCAATAGACCGGATGGAGGTTGAACCGGGCCATTCTTTGCGGGCATTCCTCACAGATATTTGACGGTCCGGCCGCAATGATTTTCTTGCAGGTCTAAACAATGGAATCAAAAGCACCCCCAGGAGAAGAAACAATGACAGATGCAACGACCCTCCCCCGCCCGCCTTTCCCTCCGTTCACGCACGAGAGTGCAATTCAGAAGGTGCGCCTCGCCGAAGATGGATGGAACAGTCGCGACCCCGGCAAGGTAGCGCAGGCGTACGCGATCGATTCACAATGGAGGAACCGTTCGGAGTTCATCCATGGACGAAAGGAAATCATTGCTTTCCTCTCTCGCAAGTGGGCCAAGGAGTTGGACTACAGACTCATCAAGGAAATGTGGGCGTTCACCGGAAGTCGCATCGCGGTACGCTTCGCTTACGAATGGCGCGATGACTCAGGCAAATGGTATCGCTCCTACGGCAATGAGAATTGGCAATTTAATAGCGACGGACTGATGGCCACTCGGTTCGCATCGATCAACGATCTGCCGATTTTGGAATCTGAGCGCAAGTATCACTGGACGCTCGGGCGTCGTCCCGATGACCACCCAGGATTAACTGATCTTGGCCTCTATTGAAAGGAGCTATAAGAATGGACAAAATAAGTCCTCTTCTTACCGCAGCCGCGACCGCCATCGGCGGCCGCAACGGTCATACGGAAAGTAGCGACGGAGCCATCAAGGCAGACCTGTCGTTACCCGAGGCACTGGGCGGCCAAGGCAAGCCGGGCTTGGCCACGCCGGAGCATTTTTCGCTGCGGGCTATGCTGCCTGCTTTGGTGGAGCGCTCGACTTCGTTGCAAAACAAACGAAGCGCGATGCCACAAAAGCCAAGATTACCTGTGCCGTCTCGATCGGCCCGCGTGAGGCCGGCGGCTTTGGCATCGCGGTGAAGATGCGGGTCGAGGACACGAGCTTTGCGCAAACCGAACTTGACGCATTGGTCGGCCAAGCTCACGAAAGGGTCTGCCCCTATTCCCATGCCACGCGGGGCAATGTTGACGTTGTGTTCGAAGTGATCGCTGCCGGGCACACGACTAGAACCTAATAAGGATCGAGGAATGCGAACTGCGGTTCCGCTCGAGAAACTGACGGTTGGGGATATGGCTATCAACGCGACCAATGCGCCCCAAAGCGACACCGACCGCTATAAGGCTGTAGTGCGCATCAGCGAGGTGATCGCTCCATGCCACGAACCTGAGGAATTAGTGGACAGCCTCGCGAACGAACTCGACAAATTCCTACACTTCGATCACCTGCACCTGACTGTGTTAAAGGAGAATTCCAAAGAGATCGAATATCGGCTGACCGCCAAGCGTGATGTGCCTCTTCCAGACTTGCCGATAGAGGAGCTCCCGACCTGGGAGGCAATCAACAGCCCAGATCCGCTTCGTGTAGTCCACTGGGATGCGGAAGAGTTATCGTCGCGATTCAAGCAGTGGACGAAGGGAATGGGTATCGGCTGTGGGGTTAGCATACTCATGACGACTCCACATCGGCGTTTAGGCGCTCTCGGAATCGTTCGCGACAAAGCGTCTCCCTTCAGCGACGAAGACCTAGGCTTTCTCGGGGTGATCGCGCGGGTGGTTGCGTTCGCGCTGGACGATGGATTGAATCTGAGGCGTTCGCAACATCAAAATGATCAGCTGAAGTTGCTCCTCAACCTCAGTAACCATATCACGTCGAATCTGGAACTTCGAGATTTGTTGCGTGCCATTGCGCGAAATATTCGCGTGCTCATGCAGTTTGACGCGGTGAGTATTTCGGTCTTGGAGCCGACATCGGATCGGTGGAGGTTATACGCGCTTGATTTTCCCCGCGGGAACGGGCTGCTTAAGGAAGACGAAATCCTCACTCTATCCAGTGCCGGCAAGCGCGTTCTTGAGACATTGAGGCCGACGATCGTTGACGCGTTGGAGACTTCGAACGTCCCTCCAGAAATATACGAAAAATACGCGGCCGAAGGCTTGAAGCGGAGATATCTGATTCCCCTGGTCAATCGAGGTCGGGCTCTCGGATTCCTGATGATTGGACGGACCAGCCAGGCTAGTTTCACGCCGGAGGACGCTGAATTTCTCAGCCAAGCAGCGGGGCAGATAGCGATCGCAATTGAAAGCGCGCTGACGTTCGAAGAGGTCTGCAAATTGCGAGACAAGCTCGCCCAGGAAAAGCTCTACCTCGAAGAGGAGATCCGCAGCGAGATGAGCTTTGAAAACATCATTGGCAACAGCCCGGCGATAGAGCATGTTCTGGAACTGGTGGAAACCGTCGCGCCCAGCGATTCCACAGTCTTGTTGCTCGGGGATACAGGTACAGGCAAGGAGTTAATCGCACGCGCCATTCACGACCGCAGCCGACGCAGAGATCGCACCTTTGTGAAGCTGAATTGTGCCGCCATCCCTACTGGTCTACTGGAGAGCGAACTGTTCGGCCATGAAAAAGGATCTTTCACCGGCGCGATTACTCAAAAAGTCGGCCGCATGGAACTGGCGGATCAAGGCACACTGTTCCTGGACGAAGTGGGGGACATCCCGATTGAGGTTCAGCCGAAGCTGTTGCGGGCTCTACAAGAGCGCGAATTTGAACGGCTGGGGAGCACGCACACGCGGAGAGTGAACATCCGCTTAGTCGCGGCAACCAATCGAGACCTCGAAAAGATGATTGCCGACCGCCAATTCCGAAGTGATTTGTACTATCGCTTGCACGTATTTCCGATCCGGATACCGCCTCTGCGCGAACGTAAGGAAGACATTCCGCGGTTGGTGAGATATTTTGTTCAGAAGTTTGCCAAGCAAATGCAGAAGAAGATCGAGGCCATTTCTCCAGCTGTCATGAGGGGGCTTACGGTTTGGGACTGGCCCGGCAATATCCGCGAGTTGGAGAATTTCATCGAGCGCGCGGTGATCCTCACGCGCGGCAACTCGCTGGAGGCGCCGCTCGGAGAACTCCGTAGAACGAATACGATAGAGATACCGCGCGTCGAGGATCGTAAACTCGAGCAAGTGATTGACGAAAGAACAAATTCCCCAGGCGACAAGACCAGTCTCCGTGACGAGTATGAACGAAGGCAGCGCGACGAGATCATACGGGCGCTCACTGCATGCAAGGGGCGCGTGGGTGGTCCCGACGGTGCTGCCGCCCGCCTCGGAATGAACCGCACGACGTTCTTATCTCGCCTGGAGAAATTTGGCATCTATGCGAAGCTGTATGCGTGATCTACTACCCGGTTCGCGCGTCGTTGCCGCCACAGAATTCACCGTCTAGCTGTGGAGCATCGGATCCGCCTGAGCCAGCCGGACTGGAGCTCACGCTCCAAGAAAGTCGCTCCGAACGCCCCACCCTCGACGAACTGATGCAAGAGGACAGCGATGATGATCACTGGACTAACTTCACCATCTGACGCCGAAGGTAAGCGGGACAAGGTTCGTTGCAACCCTGCTGTATCCAGCATGGTGATACCTGACCTCCGCGTACACGTTCATGTGAGTGTCGCGGAGTCGGAATGTGAACCCACCACCAATGTTCTCGCCAAAAGCGTTCGCGCTGTGGCTCGAGGTGACTATGTTTACAGTCCCGATAGTACACCCAAACCACCACGACCAATATGAATCGCAGATGACGCCCACACCAGGGGTCGTCGTTTCTCCCGAGCGATGGTACCAGCCGATACCGCCGATGGCATAAGCTCCAAGTTCTTTGCCCACCGGAAAATGGGCGATCGGGTTGAAGGTCCAAGCATACTGTCGCGCGCTTGCGCCGGGCGTCTGAAGGCTTGCCTTGGTTGCCGCGTTGATGGGCAGGCCATGCCACATGAATTCGCTATCCACGCCCAGGTATCTTGAGAAGCTGTATCCTCCGCCTACTACAAAGTTTCCGCCGTTGTTCACGAAGGAACCCAACTGCCCTTGAGGAAAGCCGATACCACCACCGATGTTGAAGAGGAATCTACTGTAGTCATTGTTCTGTCCTTGCGCTGAAGCCAGCACACCTAGACCTAGAACGGGTATGATCGCCAGGAATAGGCGTGTACGCAGCATAGGATTTCCTCCTCCTCCTAACCTTGGCATCTGTTCCGAGCTTCCGCGACTGTCAAAACCGGCAGCGCAGACTTCCGGGAGTAGAAGAAAGCAAACGTGGAATCAGAAGACTGGGATGAATTCGCGGACGTAGTGGCGGCAAGTGTAATCTCTGGCCTGCCCCTTCTCTATCCACACTATTTCAATGGCTCGGAACGACGCTGGCACAGAACCCCTGAGCCTTAGGAGCAGAATTTTCCTATGACGATTCACATGAGTTCTCCAAGCTCATGCCGGCGAACGGACAGCGGGTACCACTCTTGTCTCCAGACGCAGAGTGCAACGGCACAATCTCGCTCGGAGTAGGCACACGGTGCGAGACGATCATCTCCACTGGGTGTTTTGGCCGCAGTGTGACCATGGGGTCGCATTCGGGGAAGGGTTGCCTCGTGTCAAGTGCGACTCGCTGCGCCAATGTGGCCAAAGCAATTTGACCGTTCGCAATTGCATAGTGATTGCCGATGCAAATGCGGCGGCCGGCGCCAAAGGGCATCCAACTGTGAAGAGGTTGTCGTTTTTCATTCTCGGGTGAAAAACGATCAGGGTCGAAACGTTCCGGATTTGGAAAATAGTCCGTCCTGCGATGCATCGCGAAGGGACTGAAAACGAGAGTCGATCCGGCCGGTAGGTAATAATCATCGACGGTCACCGCCTGAGTGACTCGTCGCTGGAATACGGGAACGGGAGGATACAGACGCAGTACTTCTTTGAAGACTTGCAACGTGTAGCGCAGCTCCGGTAAATCTGCCGAGGTTGGAGTGCGGCCTCGCAGAACAGCGTCGACCTCACTCCGTAATCTCGCATATATTGCGGGATGCTGTGACAGCAAATACCATGCCCACGTCAAGGCAGTGGCGGAGGTCTCGTAGCCGGCCATAAAGAAGTTGACGACTTCATCCTGGATCTGCCGGTCGGACATGGGCGAGCCGTCTTCGTAGCTTGCGTTCAATAAAGTGGAGAGGAAATCCTCGTGCTCTATCGGGTCAGCTTTTCGCCGGGCAATTAAAGCGAGCGTTGTCTTGTTCAATCGCCGAATGGCTCGCCTAACTGCAATGTTCTTAGGCGTTGGCCAGTCAATCGTTAGTGGGACGAGAGCCCGCAGCTGCGAATCGAACCCGGAAATAGCCTGAGTCAAGGCGTTCGCAAGTTCGTCTGCCTCCGCGAACACTTCTGCGTCGAACAGGTTCTTTCCAACTGCCCAAAGAGTTAGGCGTGCCATTTCCCTGTAGACGTCTATTCTCTGACCAGCACTCCAGCCGCGGCAGATCCGCTCGGAGCATGCCGCCGTAACTTCGGCATACGCTTTGATCCGCGATGGTTCGAAAGCGGCCGCGACCAATCTGCGCTGCTTGCGGTTAACTGAGTTCTCGCTGATCAACATGCCGTTGCCGAGCAAGGGGGTTCCGAACTTGCGCAATTCCAGACTCTTATCAAGTGAATCGGAGTGCCCCACCAATATCTTTTGGACAAGCGGCGCGGAGTTGACGAGGGTCTTTCTTGTACGCCCGATGTAGTAAGCACCGATGTCGCCGCAGATACGGCTGACCTTTAGCAGTAGACCCAGCGAGTCTGCTCGGAAGTCGAGCAGATTGCCGACGAGTGGTCTGCCATCAATAACAGGGATCGATTTGTACATTCGTCCTTCCTTCACAGTCAGGGAGTCTTATAATGAACTCAGCGTTACCACCAAGCGTCCTTGTATAATTGCGTGCCTCGCCAGGCCAGTTTTAACAAACGCGACCAGCTGATAGGCTTCGCGCAGGCACAACTAATATGGTTTGGCAAGCTAGCGAAGATCAGCAAACACCAATCCGCCAACTCGACTATTAGTTGGAGTTTTTAGGTACCTTCCTGCATTGGGTACTGTTGGGACATCGCATTCTCCTTCTGGCAAATCCATCAAATGAGCCCACGTTTACGCCCTTTCAGTTCGCAAGGTTCGTCGGCAGAACCGCCTGTACCGCTGCAACCAATCGTTCCATCCAGCGCAGCAGGTCAAAGGGAAAGTCTGCCAGGGTGATAATGGTTTCCTGTGCCTGTTCAAGGGTCTGCTCCATCAATCTCCGGACCGCGTGCACGCCAATTGCGGCGACCATATTCAACCGGTTTGCATCCTGATGAATTGGCTTGCCGATTTCTTCAGAGCTGGCATAGCAATCGATAAGGTCGTCTGCCAGCTGGTAATAGGTCCCGATGTAATCACCGAGGGAAGCCCAGGCTTGCGCGGTGGAGGATCGGGCGGCAATTGCGCCCGCCAGGCAGGCAGCGCGAAACAACGCGGCCGTTTTCCTGTGGTGATAGCGGTCGAGTAATTCGGTCGCACGTTGATCTGCCGACAGCGCTTCGAGTTGTACTTCCATTGCCTGGCCGGCGATGACACCCTCGTCTCCGGCAACTGAATCACCCAGGAGCTTGACGATCTCCATGGCCTCGCGTGTATGTGACGCCGGTGCGGAGGCGACAAGCTGAAGCGCTCGAACGATAAGCGCATCGCCGGTCAGGACTGCGATTGGTTCCCCAAATTTACGATGAACCGTCGGCCTGCCCCGGCGCGTATCGGCGTTGTCAAAGCAAGGCAAGTCGTCATGAACCAGGGAAGCCGTATGAAACA
>Ga0123356_10003345_pt1 | contig 16836 bp, 18 predicted proteins | sample TergutEmb28metaG_2_FD_92546 | JGI IMG/M metagenome (GOLD analysis project Ga0123356, IMG submission 92546) | Embiratermes neotenicus P3 segment gut microbial communities from Petit-Saut dam, French Guiana - Emb289 P3 | ecosystem: Host-associated > Arthropoda: Insects > Digestive system > Gut ...
GCTAGATTTGCCGACGTTGGGGCGACCGATAAAAGCGAGTTTCAGGCAATCATCGGATTTGTCGTCACTGCCGTCGTAGGTGGGTTTTGGTAGGACGTCTTCGATGGCGTTTTTGAGATCTTCGATACCAAGTGCGGTAGTGGCAGAAGTATGGATGACAGTCGGGATGCGCAGGCTCAAGAATTCGTATTCTGGGACTTCGGATTTTGTGTCGGATTTGTTGAGAGCGAGGATAATGGGTTTGCCGGACTTGAGGGCTTCGCGAGCGATGCGTTTGTCGTCGTGATTTGGGAAGAGAGTGTGGTCGACGGCGAGAATGATCACATCAGCAGTGTCGATAGCATCGGTGATTTGGTCTTGGATGGTGGCTTCAAAATCATCGGCTGGGTCTTTGAGGCCGGCGGTATCGATAAGAATGAAACGGTCGTCAATGGTCGCGTAGACATTATCGCGGGTCGTGCCAGCTTCGCGGGCAGTGATGGCGATATTGCGGCGAGCCAGTCGGTTAAGAAGACTGGACTTTCCGGCGTTGGTTTGGCCGATGATGGCGACGACTGGCAATTTTTTCATAGATATATTTTAACATAATTATCGCGATAATGCTAGCCACAGAATCGAGGATTACGTCACTAATCAATGCGGCCCGGCCCGGGACAAAATATTGATGGATTTCGTCGCTAGCTGCGTAGAGTACACAGACGACTATTGACCAAAAAATAGATGGGCGTTTGATAGCGTGGAAAAAGTTGTACACGAGTAGGCCGAGAATGAAGTAGAGGATGAAGTGGGCGGATTTGCGGATAATCCACGGTGCGAGGCCGGTTAAATCGGCGAGCGGGTTGCTGTGGGCGTTGGAAGCCGGGCCAATCTGTGACGAAAAGTAGAAAATCAACGCCATCCACAAAAATGGAGCGAAAATCGACAACCAAAAGCGGGTTCGTTTCATGGAATGATTATAGCATGCGATTTTCTCTGAAAAATCACCTAATTCGCTATTGTTTTCCCCCTACATAACCGGTATCATATAAATAGTAGATTACAAAAAGCGAGCGAGGTAGAGAAAATGGATGATTTCAGGCCAAGAGGTACACATAACCCTAGCGCAAGCGCACATCGTGGTGCGCAGCGTAGCACTACTTTGAACCGCAAATTTGTGAAGAAACCGGTCGCCATGCCGAAAGTTCGCACTCGTGCTGATGTAGAGCGCGAAGCTTTGGCAAGACGACGTGCGATGGTGGAGAAAATGCGCCGCGAGCAAGCCGTGCAGGCGCGCAAGCGTACGATTCAACCCCTAGAGACGTCCAAGAAGCCGACTCAGCCGGTCGTGATTAAACACCCGATGGTGGCAAACGCCGAAGCAAAAATGAAGGCTCGTGCGGAAGCAGCAAGGGCTCCTATTATGTCTGCGCAGGAGCAAAAAGATTTGGCGATCAAGAGAGCGTTGGCGCAAATGGACCGTATGGATACAGTCGTGGAAGAAGAGGTGATTGAAGAAGTTATCGACAAGAAGCGACATTTTTGGCAGAGCAAGCGTTTCGTGCTGGCGATTTCGATGTCGGCAGTGGCAGTGCTGTTGTTGGGTTATTTTGTGCATCTGAACATGCCAGATATTTCCGTGCGAGTGGCAGCAAGTCGGGCTGGCGTGGACGGCTCGTACCCGAGTTATATCCCGCGCGGATATTCGCTGGATGGTTTAGTGGCTGAGAATAATGGCAAAATTGAAATGACATTTTCGAATGCAGCGCTGAAGTTCACTGTGACTCAGGAAAAGACGACTTGGGACAGTGCGGCACTTTACAATAACTTTGTGATGCGCGAGTGGGGTGCGGAAGCGGTGATTTTACGCGAGCATGGATTGACGATTTACGTGTTGGGGAGTGATGCAGTTTGGATTAATGGTGGGATTCTCTATAAGATTGACGATATTAAAGACGGTTTGACACGGCAGCAACTCCGTGACATCGCTGTAAGCTTCTGATATAATTTATCCATTATGAAAAAAGTTATAACGCGTTTTGCGCCGAGCCCAACCGGCTACATACATATCGGCAACTTAAGAAGTGCGATTTATCCGTACTTGATTGCGCGTCAGACTGAAGGCACGTACATTTTGCGTGTCGAGGATACTGATCGTGCGCGTTATATTGAGGGGGCGACCGAGCTTATCATGGAGACTCTGAAATGGATCGGGATTGACTGGGATGAAGGTCCTGACGTAGGTGGTCCAAACGCGCCGTACTTCCAAACTGAAAGAACTGCGAGTTATCATAAGTGGGCGCAAATGTTGGTTGATAAAGGCTTAGCGTACGCTGATCCGCGTACGGCTGAGGATATGGAAGAGTTCCGCAAAGATGCGGAGACGAAGAAGCAGCCATTTCTAGCACGTAATTATCGACCGGAAAATCCGCCAGAATGGAAGGTAGGGTTGCCGCTCCGATTTAAGCAGACCAAACTGGAACCGGTGGAGTGGGACGATGCGGTCTACGGCAAAATGACGGCTGGCCCAGAGGTCCTTGATGATATTATTTTAATTAAACGCGATGGTCTGCCGACGTATAATTTCGGGCATATCGTGGACGATGCGGAGATGAAAATCACGCACGTGTTCCGTGGGCAGGAGTACCTGTCGAGTATGCCGAATTACTGCACGCTTTATGACGCGATGGAAGTTGAACGCCCAGTATTAGTGCATATGCCGCATATTCTGCGACCGGATGGTCGTAAGAAGCTTGGTAAACGCGACGGCGCAAAGTCTGCGAGCGATTATCGTGCGGATGGGATTTTGGCAGAGACTTTACTGAATTTCTTGGCAAACCTCGGCTGGAATGATGGCACAGAAAAAGAGATCTACACGATGGAGGAGTTGATTGAGAGTTTCTCGATCGACAAGATTCAGAGGGCGGGTGCGCGATTTGATTTACAGAAGATGATTTGGATGAACGGTCAGTGGATTCGTCGCTTGCCGTTGGATGAGTTGTACAAACGCACGGTCGAGGGAAATTTCTGGCCGGAGGCTGCGAATAGTTACGATGATAAATATCGTATGCGCGTGCTAGAAATCATTTACGACCGCTTGAAGGTGCTGGGTGACTTACGTGACTATACAGAATATTTCTTCGTGGATCCGAAAGTTGATACAGAGATGATTACTGGGAATAAGTTGCTGTCGAAGTTCTCGGAGGCTGAAATCATCGACATGCTTGAGGCAGCTCGTGCTGCTCTTGGCGATATCGAAAACTGGAACGCGGATAATTTACAGGATGCATTGAATGGGTTGCTTGAAAAGACTGGGCGCAAGCCGGGTGAACTATTTTCGCTGATAAGAATTGCGGTGAGCTTTGCTGGATTTTCGCCAGCGTTGAATTTGACGCTCGAAGTTCTGGGAAAGAACCTAGCTCTAGCTCGACTTGGGCGAGTAGTTAGCGCGTTGCAGACTAGCTGAGCGACGTAAAAAAAGCACGCCGTAGCGTGCTAGTAGCTAATTATTCTGGTGTGTTGTTTGTTATTTCAGGGTTTGTGTCACCCGGAGCTATTGCGTCGTTGACACTAGTGGTGTGAGCATCTTTTGGCACAACATCTAATTGTAGCTTATTGAATGCAACAACTTGGGAGATAGCTACCCACATTACAATGACTATCATCAAGAAGTAAGCACACCATGTAGTCATCGCCGTCTCCTGGCAGACGTCCAAACCGATACATTGTGAAAGCAATGATAATTGCAATCAACACAAACATTACACACAGAGCAGTAATAATTCCTGTTAACATCAATTCACCCCCTTTATTGATGCCTGAATAAAATAGCAAGGCAAAGAACTGCCTCATATTATCATTATAACACACTGCATATATTTAGTCAAGAGACAAGGGGTTGATTTTGGGGTGTTTTTGTGCTACTATCTGGATAAGTGGTCCCATGCTCGGCTCTGCCTCGCGAGACCGCTCGTTTCCGAAATACGGATGCGAGCATCCGTGCTTCGGAAACTGCGCGGTCCCATCGTCTAGCGGTTAGGACATCAGGTTCTCATCCTGGCAACCCGGGTTCGATTCCCGGTGGGATCACCACATTAGGAGACGAAGAAAAGAAAACTTGTTTTCTTTTATGAGGCGACGACATGTGGAAGGATCTTGCGAAGCAAGAGACTACCAATTTAAGATTGTTCATGAAAAAAGAACAAAAATTCCAAAAACAAAGGGGGATCAGGATTATACTCGTAAACCTGTTCATGGTTTCGGTGGTTCTGGTTGTGACGGTATTTTTATTGTTGATTTCTATGGGGTTTAGGTTTGGACTTGGGGGAGTAATGGAACGCACTGGAATGGTGCAGATTAATTCCCTACCAGTGGGTGCAAACGTCGATGTGAATGGTGAGAGAATTTCTGTGCGCACCAATTTGAGCCGCACATTTAGTCCAGGGGTGCATGAGTTTCGCGTGTATGCGGATCGATATGATTCTTGGACTAAGCGTGTGACTGTTCGGCCGGGGATCCTGACCAGGTTAAATTATGTGAGATTGTTCCCTGTCGATAGGACTACGAATGACGTGACGCAATACGACAGCGTCTATGGTGTTGTGACGGCGCCGGGCAGGCAGTCAATTGTGGTGATGAAGACGATGTCGAGCTGGGATTATATTGATACGCGCGGATCGTCGCCGAGGATTTATCCGGTCGACATTACAGCGGCGTTTAGTGAAGGCGAGCTGGATTGGGCAACTGACATTGAGATTGTGGACTGGAGCCTAAATGGCAGGATTGTGCTGTTGAAAGTGAGCTATCAAGACGAAGGTATTAGTTGGTCGGTGTTGGATTTATCGAAGCCGGCGGATCGCAAAAACTTAACCGAGGCGTTTGGTATGTATTTCACAGATATGAAATTTGCGGACGGTAGCGGTGGAATGGGCATTTCGCTTGAGAGCGGGAACCTGCGGTATCTAGATTTGTCACGGGAGATGATTTCTGCTCCGATTGCGGATCGAGTGGACTCGATGCATGCGACCCGCGGAATAATCGGTTACGTGCGCACTAAGGCGAACGGAGACAAGGAGATTGGGATGTGGCGCGAGGGTATGGCGAAGCCGCGTATTATTGAAAGTTTGAGCTCTGATGATATCGAGGGTCTGCATAGCCAAATTGTGTTTGGTGAGTTTGAGAACCGTGGCTGGATAGCTGTGATAACTGGCAGGCAGTGCAATATGTACTTTGGCGATCTGGACCGCATCGACAGAAGTGAACAATTCAAGACTAAGGATAGTGTGCTTCTGAGCTTTGATTTAGTACACGCAAGCGTGTCGCCAGGCGGGCGTTTTGTGATGCTGGAGCTGTCCGAGACGATTCAGATTATCGATACTGAGAATGGTCAGGTATACCCGACAATCGGACGGGTCGGTGGCGGTGTTCTGAGTTGGATGGATGATTATATGCTATTCCAAAATACTGACGGTGACGGTCTGGTAGTGATGGACTTTGATGGCTCAAATGAGAGGGCGTTAATTGAAGGAAATAAATTGCCGATTTTGGTATCGCCTGATAATCGCTGGATGTATTATTTTGAAGAGTGGGCCGGCGGAGTGATGGCCCTGAAGCGCTGGCAGATTCTGTACTAGACTTTGAGCAGTTTGTCGCGGTAGAGTTTGACTTGCTCGACCATGTGACCGATATTGCCTTCGCCGGCATATTTTTTCATGTCGAAGAAGTCGCTTTTCGCGTCAATCCAGTAAAGGTGGTGGGCCTCTTCGACTAGTTTGACTGACTTATTGAGCTTGCCGGAATATACCTGAAGTTCAACATCGTTGGAGTGATACTCGAAGTCCATGAGGTGGGCGAGTTTGATATCTTTGCGAGTGATGCCGGTTTCTTCTTGGAGCTCACGGTAGGCGCCGGCCATACCCTCCTCGCCTGGCTCAATTTTGCCGCCGACTAAATTATATAGACCCTTGTACGGATCTTTGGAGCGCAGGCACATCAGAATGTGCTTCTCAGACTCGTCGTAAACGACGATGACGTTCATTTTCATAGTTTCCTCCAGTTATAAGAATATATTATAACCAACCGTTGCCCGTCAGCCAACTCCAGAGTGATTGGAAGAAGGTAGGCGGGTTACTGGGCATTTCGACTCGAGTTGGTTGTGGCCGCTCGTTGTCCGGTGGTTCCTCGGCACCGAGCGGGTCGGGACTAATCTGTTCGGCGAAGACTAGCAAGCGACTGCGGGCGGTGCCGATTGGGACGCAGGTGATGAGAGTGAGGATGGGCCGGTCGGTCGGGAAGATTAGAGCTTGGACATTGCTAGGATCGACGACTTGAGCGCGAGTGACGGCATAAGTGTAGCGTTTGGACTGGTAGTTGATATAGATGAGATCTTTCACTTCTAGGCGTTCGAGCCCTGAAAAAATAAATTTATATGGGCTTTGTGAGTAGATATCGGCGGCGGAGTGTCCAGAGATGACGAGGTTGCCGATTTGACCAGGGAGAGCGTTGGCGCCCGGGATAGAAAAGTGGGCGACGCCTATATTCATGGCCTGATCGATGCTCCATTGGTCGTTTGGAATACCAAAGCTGACCGGTACGCCGACATTGAGTTTGGGGATGATAAGTTTGGGTTCTGGTCCTGGGTTGGCGGTGACGGTAGGGTCGATAGCCACGATGTCGGCTGCGGAAATATTGCCTGGTGAGACGTAGGCGACGACTGGTGCGATGAAGTTACGGTTGTACTGCATGAACAGTGCGGCTAAGACGATGATTAGACCAACGAGGATGGGGATGGTGTGACGGGATTTCTTGACTTTTTCAACGTTGGTGGCAGCGCGGCGGCGGATTTCGTTGCGCATCTCCTGTGACTTAGTAAGTGGCTTGTGCTCCTTGGCGTGCTCGTGTTCGAGATGCTCTTTGAGCTTCTCGTTTTCCACACGCGCTTGCTCGGTCTGAGTTTGCTGCGCTCGAGTGAAGTTAGTGGCAGCGCGTTCGTAATAGTCTTGGTAATACTTCTGATAATAATTCGTCCAAGCGGTGTGATACTGCTGCATATTTTGCTGAGTGTTGGCAGTGGCTTGTTGTTGGGTGGCTTGGGGCATGGTCTGCTGAGTTTGCTGGGCGGCTTCTTGGGGAGCGGACTCTGGTGTCTTCTCTTCGACTGATTTTTGCTCAGCAAAAGTCGGGGTGGCTTTATGGCCGTAAGCAGACAAAACTCTGTCTCGTGCGAGACGTTGCAGAGCTTCGCGCTGCTGATCTGAAGTATTAGACCCACCAGGCTGACTCATAGTATAATTATAGCATGGAGGAAAATAAACGTGTGCCACTTGCGGAACGAATGCGTCCGCGTAAATTATCCGACGTGATTGGACAGGATGAGGTGGTGGGTTCTGGTAAAATCCTGACTCGAATTGTCGAGGAGCGGGAGCCAGTAAATGTGATTTTTTGGGGTCCGCCGGGGACTGGTAAGACGACTCTTGCTCGGATTATGGCGAAGGAGTTTGAGGCGGAGTTCATCGAAATTTCAGCGGTGACGTCTGGTAAGAAAGATGTTGAGCGGGTAGTGGAGCTGGCGAAACAAAACTGGAATTTGAAGATTCGGACGGTTTTGTTTGTGGATGAAATCCATCGATTCAACAAGGCGCAGCAGGATGCGTTCCTGCCGCACGTGGAATCTGGGTTAATAACTTTGCTAGGAGCGACCACAGAAAATCCAAGCTTTGAGATTATTGCGCCGCTGCTATCGCGGTCACGGGTTGTGGTGCTGAAGGGGCTGGATGAAAATGCGTTGGTTACGGTGCTGGAACGAGCGGTAGCTGAGCTGAAGGTAAAGTCTCGGATTGACAAGAAGGCGCTGGAATATATCGCTGGGTTGGCGGCGGGTGATGCTAGATCCGCTCTAGGGATTCTTGAGTTGTCCCTGGGACTTGCCAAAAAAGTGACAGTCGATGTAGTGAAGGCGGCGTCTGGCCGGAAGGTTCCGGCGTATGACAAGAAGGGTGATAATCACTATGATAATATTTCGGCGTTTATCAAGTCGATGCGGGGCGGTGATGATAATGCGGCTTTGTATTACCTGGCTAGAATGGTGGAGGCTGGTGAAGACCCGAAATTCATTGCCAGGCGGATGGTGATTTTCGCGTCTGAGGATATAGGTTTGGCTGGGAACGGGGCATTAGGCCTGGCTCTGAATGCCTTCATGGCGATTGAACGGATAGGCATGCCGGAAGGTGGAATCGTTTTGTCACATGTGGTGGTAGCCTTGTGCCGCAGCCATAAATCGCGTGAGACTTACGACGCTTGGTACGAGGCACAAAAGCTAGCCCATGATTCGATGGGGTTGCCGGTACCGACATGGCTGCGAAATGCTCCGACGAAATTGATGAAGGATTTGGGTTTCGGCAAGGGCCAGAAGTGGGAGGCCGGATTCCATTTAGATAAGTCATATCTGCCGGACGATATCGCTGGGACAGATTTCTTTGGCAGGAAATAGTCAACCGTAACGGTTGATCAGGAATTGGTTGAGCTCGGTGTTGCGGACGCTGAAGTTGTGGGCCTTGAAATCTTCCCACATGTCGGTTACAGATATTCCGGCCATACGTTGATAGATAGCCCAGATCATGATTTCGTGCGAGAAGATGTAGATTTGGCCGTCCGGGAGTTTCTTGATTTGCGAGACTACCTTGTTGACGCGTTTTACGAATTCGCGGAACGATTCGGTGCCTTCGCCTTCGTCGTAGTCAATGTCGTCGCGGTCGTAATATGCCTTTCGAGCTGGCAGGCGATCTTCCCATGTGGTGTTCTCGAATTTCTTGGGATCTAAGTAATTGAACTCGCGAAGTTCAGGCCAAACCTCAATATAGATGCCATATTTCTCGGCGAGGGGTTGGGCGGTTTGGATGGCGCGTAGGAATGATGAGGAGATAATGCGAGTGGGCTCTTTTTTGACTTGTTCGGCGAAAGCGGTAGCTTGGCTCTGACCGGCCGGACTGAGCGGAATGTTGGCCGGGTCGGTAGTGCGACCACCAGCGTTTGCAACTGATTCAGCGTGGCGTACGAGAAAGACGTTCATGGTTTATCCTCTTGGTGGTTCCCCGTCCGGCTCATCGAGGAGCTTCTTGGACTTAATTTCGTAACGCTTGCCGTTGACTGGGCTGACAAAGTAATCTTCAGATAATAGATTGACGAACATAGTCATATCGCGTCCGTCCATGATAATGACTTTGCCGTTATCATCGGTCATGAGATCGAGCGCCATCTCGTCGGCATAGTCGAGGAGCTGCTTCTTGGTCATCTCAAAGTCTTCGAGCTTCTCGAGTTTCTTGAGGAGCGGTTTCTTGTCGAGTAGCAGAGCGTCTAGGGTGAGGCCTTCGGGGAGGGAAAGGTCGTACTTATCGGTGAGTTCCTTAGCTTTGCCTTCAGCGAGGGTCTGCATCTTGAGATTGTAGTCGAATAGTTTCTCGAACTTGGCTTGGTCAAAAATCGCGATATTGCCGTCGATAATGGCGACTTCATTGCGGTCCGGGATACGGATAGCAATGTCGGCTGCGAAGGGTTCAAAGGACTCGCCCTTGAGCTCCCATGAGACCTTGCCCTTGAGAAAGTTGCTGGCGGAGATATTCTTGGCGATATAAAAAGTGCGAGTGTCGCCGGATTCGGAATCTAAGTAGATAAAGCGAGCGAGAATGCCTTTGATGAGCTTGAATTCGTATTCGTTGTCGGAAAAATACGGGAGGTCCTTGTAGCCGTGCTCGATTAGATGAATCAACGAGCTAGCGCGTTCGACTTTGCCGAGGTCGGTGCGGTAAACGGTTTTGTCGTCGGAGATTTCGCCGTACTCACGCATTTCGAGGCCTCGGTCAGCCTCTTCGTTGACGTAGTTGATGGCTTCGAGCAGGAAGAGCGAGCGGACGGAATTAGTGAGCTGTTCCGAATAGCGGACTTTGTATGGCGTATAGTTTTTGTTGAACAAGAAAAGTTCAATCGTGACGTTGTTTTTGATAGCCTCCATTTGGTTCGCCCAATTGAAGATATCGAAGTCGTTATCAGTACTCAAAATAACCTCCTAAGTTTACCCCTTGATTATAGCATTATTTGAGTCGTCTACGCTATGGTTTCGCCAGCACGGGCGCGGTTGGCCCACTCATCGGCGAGTTCGTTTTCGTGAGTGCCGATATGCCCGCGGGTCCAGATGAGTTTGGTGTTGTCGGGTTTATATAATTCGTATAAGGCTTGGACAAGGTCTAAGTTTTGTATCTCACCACGTGAAGACTTTTTCCAGCCTTTTTCCTCCCAGCCGGGAGCCCACTTGGTGAGGACGTTAATCCAGAACTCAGAGTCTGTGGTGATTTCGCATGGTTCGTTGCCGGCGAGTTTCATAGCAGCCTCGAGTGCGCGAGCTTCCATACGAATGTTGGTGGTATTCTCTTCGTTACCCAGCGCTACTGGTTTGCCGTTTTCGATGACTGCCCAGCCGCCGAGTCCGGGGTTGGGGATGGCGCTGCCGTCTGTCCAAAATTTTCGCATAAGATGAGTATAGCATGAAAACACCCGCGGTTCACTCGCGGGTGTTCTTTGTTTTTGTATTATTTGGAGGTTTTGTCTTCTGCTTGGGTAGGTTCGTTGTTTCCGCGGAATAGGCTGATGACAGCGGCGATGTTTGCGAGGGCTAGCAGCACCATTAGGATGCTCCAACTGTCGGCGAAAATCATCGAGGTAGTCATGTCCTGAGTTGCAAGGAAGATAACGATTGAAGCAAGACCGATGAGGACTGCTGTGACGCGCATGCCAACCTTGTCTTTCATCCTACGGATAGAAGCACCGACGGCCATGAGGGCTGCGACGATAGCTGAGATGAGGTTGAGCAGTGACCAATTGACTTCGGTAACGTCGCCTTCGACTTCACCTTCGGTTTCGTCAGTGGTACCGTCGCCGTTGAGGTCGCCCGGCTCGTCTTCAGATACGGCAGTTGGGTTGTAAACGAAAGGCTCGTAATAGACAGGCTCTTCGGTCTTCTTTTCTTCCTTTGGTTCACAAAGAGTCTCGTCAGTCTCGCAAGTTGGCTCGGCTTCTTCCGTGGTATATGACATACGAGCGATGCGGCTTTCTTTGCCATTTTCGCTAACCGCTTGTGCGGTTGCGCGGTACGTCTTGCCAGCGATGAATTCGACATCTTCATCAAACAGTATTGACCAATAACCGCAGTCATCGTCTTCATCGATATCTGTGACTTCTGCAGGTTTGGAAATGCTAAGGCCTCGAATAGATACGTTTACGAATGCGGCGTTGCAAGCCTTACCGTAAATGCCAGTTTCGTCGAAGTCGGTTATTTCTACTGTCGGGGTGTTTTTGTTGACCTTCTTGATGTTACGGATTTTTACTTCTTGTTGGACTGAGGTTCTGCCATCTTGGGTGATTATTACATCTTCCTTGACGTTCTCAGTGTAACGCTTTGAGCAAATTGTAGCGTCTTCGAATTCGCTATTATCACATTTCCAGCCTTCGATATCTGCATCGCGACCTTCGATTGTGATAGTGACCTTGACGCTGCGGGCGCGTTTCTTGGTGCTGTAATCAACGCTGATGACATTTACAAATATTTCGTCTTCAACACAGTTGTCTTCATCGTCGGCTCGGAACGCTTCCTTGCCTGGGATTTCACACATTGGTGTAGTTGGCTTGCCTGGACGCTCCTTTTGGAAGCGATTGTCGTTGTCGCGATTATTGGTTTCGCGGCGGTTATTCTCGGTGCGTGGGCCGCTCTCATCTTTGCGGTTTTGGTCACGGCGTTCGGCGCCACGGTTTGAAACGTTGGCTTGGTTGCCAATTTCACCTAATCCAATCGCTGCCAGCATTGGCATAGCGAACATGTCGGCAATATCAGTGCCGATAGCCTCTTCGTCATCGGTTTTCACTTCGAGCGGTGCATCAAGCAGACCGAGGAGCGTGCCGGTGATTTCTTCGTCGTCGATGGTTGCTTCGATTGGCTCATCGAGCTCGTCGACTTCGTTGGCGCGGGCTTCATAGACGTTAAATAATGGGCTTAGTGTCGCCACGAACGCAGCAAAAATTATCAGATAATTTTTGAACGCTCGCCACCCATTCTGTTGGGTTTGACTCATATTTCCTCCAAAATAAAATAGTTTGTTACAGGTATTGTACAGCGGCGCAAGAAAAATGTATAGGGGTTTTTTCGGTTTTCTTTCGGTTTATGCTTATTTTTTAGGCTTAAGGATACTGGCGCGCCAGATGGGGTTGGGTTTGAGGTCGAGCAGGGTGGTGATTGTGGCGGCGAGATTGGTGAGGCCGAGGTCTCGAGATTCGCGGACAGTATAGTTCTTGGTGATGAATTTCGGGTTCTGATTATAGAAAATACAGAGTACTGGGTTGGTAGTGTGGGAGGTCATCTGCTGTCCTTTGTCGTCGAGGAGTTCCTCAACGTTACCGTGGTCAGCGGTGATGATCATAGTACCGTCGAGTTCATCGATGACTTCTTGGAGGCGCTTGATCTGGAGATCTACGGACTCGCAGGCGACAATGCCTGGTTCGAGTTCGCCGAAGTGGCCGACCATGTCGCCGTTGGCGAAGTTGACACGTAGGAAATCGTACTTGTCAGAACGGAGAGCGTCGATGAGTTTGTCGCAAATCTCGGCGGCCTTCATCCAGGGGCGGGTGACGATTTTTTCGGTATCTTTCTCTGACGGAACCTCAACGTATGTGTGCAAACTGTCTTGATCGACATAGCTGTTGCCGTCGAAATAATATGTAACGTGACCGTATTTGACGGTTTCGCTGATGGCATACTGAGAGACGTTATTGGCAATGAGGAATTCGTTTAGAGTGTCGTGGATTTCTGGTAGGGGCACGAGAGTGTTGGCTGGAACGTGGGTATCGGCATCGTATTCCATCATGCCAACGAAAAAGATATCGGGGCGGCGGATGCGGTCAAAGAACTTGAAATCGTCATAAGTGAAGGCCATGGCGCCTTCGATGGCGCGGTCGGCGCGGAAGTTGTAAAAGACAAAAGCGTCGCCGTCGTTGACGGTGCCGATAGGCTGACCGTTGTCGGCGATGACAAATGGCTGGAGATATTGGTCGTTCGGTGGTTCGAATTCTTTGCGCAGAGTGAGGACGGCGTCTTTGGCGCCTTCGAATTGACGACCCTCACCGAGCACGACCGTGTGCCAGCCGAGCTCAATCATTCCCCAGTCGTTTTCGTAACGGTCCATCCAGACATTCATGCGACCGCCACCAGAGGCGATGCGGTAATCGGGGTTACCGAGCGAGCGGACATAGTCCTCGAACATATCGATATACTTCTCGGCGGATTCTGGCGGAACGTCGCGACCGTCAAATATGGCGTGGACGCGGATGCGTTGGATACCTTCCTGTTGGGCTTGTTTCATCATAGCAAAACAGTGGTTGATGTCAGCGTGGACGTTGCCGTCAGAGAAAAGTCCCATGATGTGCAGCGTGGAATTGCGTGATTTAACCTGGTCGATGACATTGTGCCAAGTCTGGGTCTGGAATACTTCTCCAGTCTGGAACATTTGTTGAGCTTTGGAGGAACCTTGGAGGATAATTTGGCCGGCGCCGATGGCGTTGTGGCCGACTTCGGAGTTGCCCATGTCGCCTTTGGGGATGCCGACAGCCTCGCCGGAGGCTTTGAGTGTGACGGTAGGGTTGTTGGCAGTGAGATCAGTGAGAGTTTCGAGATGTGCGGAGGTAAAGGCGTTACCTGGTCCGGGATCGTCGATACCGATACCGTCCATGATTACTAAAAGAAGTGGTTTCTTGCTCATGCTTATATTCTATCACGCTGTGGGGTCGGGGTCGAGAATTCTGTAAAAATTACATCTACAGGTACGTCATGTTCTTCTACAGGGAGATTCTCGATGGCTTGGGCTGAGAAAGCGACGGCGAACTTCGGAGCTTGTACTTGTGCGAGATAACGGTCGTAGTAGCCGCCGCCGCGGCCGAGGCGTTGTTTAGTCGCTGGGTCGTAGGCTCGACACGGGACGATAATAAGGTCAATTTCATCTGGTGCGACAACTCGGTCACCGATGCAGAGGTCCATTTCGCCGTTGTCGCGGACGCTTGGCAAGGCGATGCGTTCGTCGTCAGTGTTGATTTGCGGTTCGGTGGAGTATGGTTGAAATGCCGCGATAATTTTGGCGGTCTGGTATTCTTCTGTAGATTCGAGCGCAGAGTTGATTCGTGCGCTATACTCGAAGCGTTGCTCGGGTGTCATCTGTTTAAGCTTGTCCGTAATCTCTTCTCGGATAGAGTTTTTTTGACTGTCGATGCCGGGGACTTGTAGTCGGTTTGGGTTCATAACACCATTGTAACATTGTAAATATTACATGCACGAGCGGTATAGTTTGATGCTAGAATTTAGTAGACAAAGGAGGAATATGAGCAAGTTTGACGAAGTCTATCTAGATTTGTGCGAACGGATTTTGCACGACGGTGAGAGGGTCTCGAATAACCCAGCGGTGGCGAAAATGAAACTCAAGAATAATGCCGGCACGAATATGCCTAATCATTTGGCGCAGACTTTGAATCCGATCGTGACTTACCGTTTGCCTCAGCAGGTATTGAAGTTTGATTTGGCGGAGGAATTTCCGATTTTGACGACGAAGTTTGTGGGGTATAAGAGCGCGATTCTAGAGATGTTGTGGATTTATCAGGCGCAAAGCAACGACGTGCGTTGGTTGCAGGAGCGTGGGGTGAAAATATGGAACGAGTGGGAGATTGATGCTGACGGGAATTATCTCGGTAAACATTTTGGCAAGGAATATGCGCATACGATTGGAACGGCGTATGGTTGGGTGGTGAATCGATACCAATTGGTGCAGGGTTTGATTGAAACTCTTAAGAACGATTCGAATAACCGTAGGATGATTATGAGTTTGTGGCAGAATGAGTTCCTACCGACGGCGGCGTTACCGAGCTGCGTCTGGAACACGCAATGGAGTGCGATGAATGGAAAGTTAAATGTGACAGTGACAGTGCGTTCGAATGATGTGCCGCTTGGGATGCCGTATAACATCACGCAGTATGCAACCTTGTGCCACCTGATTGCGCGCGCGACCGGGCTGAAGGCTGGGCAGATGCTATATGTGATAAACGACTGCCATATCTATGAGAATCAGATTGAGGGCATCAAAGAACAGATCCGCCGACGGGACGAGAAAATGTCTATGGATGGCGCGTTGTTCCCTGCGCCGAAACTCTGGATAAATCCGCGAAAAAAAGATTTCTTCAAGATTGATAATTCGAAAGAGTTACTGGATATCCGACTTGATGGCTATCAACATCAGGGTCGGATCAAGATGCCGGTGACGATGTAGATTGCATGAAAAAAGTGCCACTGATTGCACCATATGGTGCTTGTGGCACTTTTGCAGCCATGTCTTTGTGATATGACTGATCAATGAACTTAGTTTCTAGGGTGTGGTTGTTATTTATTGTTTGAACTTTTGAAAAAGCCTGCGAATACACTTAGCACTAAGCCGATTCCGACTCCTTGCCAAAAGGTGATTTTGAAGGCTCCAAATAGCCCAGCTATTATCCAGTTCCATAACCACCAGATAATGACTCCGCTGATTAGTGTACTGGCAGCAACTAAGATTAATAGAACAACAAGATACTCTCCTGGAGATAATTTTCCCTGATCCATTAGAGATAACCTCTTCCTACCTAGACAAACTAGGATGATAAACAACATAGACAAAACTACAGTCTATACTCTCATTATAGCACACTTTATCATAAAAGTCAATAGACTTATGGTATTTTGCGGATTTCACAGAGGTGGTATAATATGAGAAGTCGGGGTGTGGCGCAGTTGGTAGCGCGCAGCGTTCGGGACGCTGAGGTCGCCTGTTCAAGTCAGGTCACCCCGACCATGTAGGATTTAAACCTTCTAGCTTGCATAGAAGGTGTTTTTGTGGTAAAATAATGACATATTCTTAGTGTATTTACGCGAAGGGTATGTTTTTTAGCATATTGCTCATTTGCTGAATTCCTTATTGTAGTAAATTCGTACATACCAATAAGGAGGTGATGTAAATGAAAGGATTATTAAAGGGGATCTTATTTGTAGTAATTATTGGAGCTGTTGCGTTCTTTGCCTTGAAGTCATTCCTGCCCAAGACTGGGATAGTTGAGGAAGTTCAAGAGCAAAGCAACGTGATTCAAGCGTCAGAAGTAATAAAAAGTTTCAAGATCTCGTCATTAACCTACCGATATACGAACATAATGTATGACAAGTCGGCAAGTTATATTGGCAAATTCAAGGTGCCACTATCGCAGAAACATCTCGGAGTCGCTTACGACGGCGTGATGGAAATCGGGATTGATGGGTCTAGAATCGAAGTCTCTCAGGACGAAAATGTAATCACAATTCGTCTGCCGGAGGTGGAAATTCTATCACATACACCGGTTAATGACTCCATGAAGATCCTATTTGATATTGATACTATCTTCGTGAAGAATCATGTTTCTGATTTCGTTGAGTTGTTCAACTCTCAGCAAAAGGAAATGGAGAAGAAAGTTGTCGAAATGGGACTGATGGAACAAGCAACTGAAAGCACAAAAGAACAGTTGGCTGGATTTTTGGAAGCAATTCCGGAGATCAAAGAGAAATTTAGCGTAGTATTTGAGCAATAGGATATGCGGACCGCCTGATTTATCAGGCGGTTTTTGCTGGTGCTATAATTTGGTTATGGCAGGATTGGAGAGACAAAAAGAGAAATTATCGTCCTTTGTGTTGAAGCTGGTTCTATTGGTGGTGCCTCAGGTCCTGGGCGTGTGGCTGCTAGGCTGGAATTGGCGTGAGATGATGGTGCAGTTCTATTTCCA
>Ga0123356_10003346_pt1 | contig 16834 bp, 11 predicted proteins | sample TergutEmb28metaG_2_FD_92546 | JGI IMG/M metagenome (GOLD analysis project Ga0123356, IMG submission 92546) | Embiratermes neotenicus P3 segment gut microbial communities from Petit-Saut dam, French Guiana - Emb289 P3 | ecosystem: Host-associated > Arthropoda: Insects > Digestive system > Gut ...
ACAGCACTTATACCGTTTGGAATTGTGTAACTAACCACATACTCAACCTGCTCACCCAACTCATACGAACTAACTGAACCCCCAAGAACCTTAATTACACCACCAGAAGGCACCCACTGCGCATACAGCAGAGTATCCTTCTCAACTGTAAAGGTGTCGCCCTCAACAAGCACGTCACTACTACCATCAACAGTCATACTCCAACCAATGAAAACCCAGTCATCCACTGCAAGAACACCAACGTTACCAGCTACCGTAACTTTTGAGTCGTCCTCATACAAATAAGAATCAGGTACATTACCACTACCCTCAACTGTTTGTTCATCAACTATTGGCCAGTTAGCATCATAATGAACCAGACGTAGAGCTTCTGCATCCGTACCTATGTACACGTTATTAATAAGCACTTGGACATTGTTTGAAATACCCTGTGTAGCATCGTTAACCGTGAAAGTAACTTTGAGAGTTAACAGTTTACCGTCATTATCAGCAAGATCAGCTGGATCAATTACAAAAGTAACTACACCATCAACAGATGTATCTATGGATGCTGGAATAGACTGTTTTTCAATCATCAAAACATGGTTAACATAGCTAATGCTGTCTTTAGGAGACCAAGAATCAATAATTCTAAGTTCGGTAAAGTCAGATATATCGTCAGGTAATTCATAAGCATAGGAAATATCGTAAGAAATTAGGTTATTTACATTAAATGCGGATCCGTCTACGATGGTTTTAGACACTTTACCCATCGGTATCCACTGTGCAATCAAGGTAATATCCCCCGTGGTTCCCTCAGGAATCTCATAGTCAAACTGTAAACCGGGAACAGTGGAACCATTTTCACATTTTACTGTCCATCCCATGAAGACATAGCGGTCAATGTCAGGTGGATCAACAATATGGCTAATTGGAAAATCCTCAACAGTGTACCAATTAGGGTTGGTGGGATCATTTACACCATCATCGCCTAAATCATAGATAATGTTGTATTTTGTAGGTGTCCAGTTTGCAGTTAATATAATATTGCCAGTAGTGCCATCAGGAACACCTTCAGAGGGTAACGTCTCTGGTGACATATCGGCATATGTTATTGTCCAGCCTTGGAAATCATAAGCAAACCGTGTAGGAGCCGCAATGTTTATGGGAAAATTACTCTCTACGGTGTATTCTGCAGGATTGCCAATTGCTTTAACGCCTGGGTACAATTCATTATCAGCCAGTTCATATGTAATAGTATATACAATTGGTGTCCAGTGTGCATACAAAGTGTGATCTTCTGCAAGTTTCAAAATAGTATCTGCAGTCACTTGGATGTCATTGATAGTAAACCAGCCGTCAAAGGTATAGTGATCTCTATTTACAGTGGCTAATAGACCATATGCACTATCAAAAGTCACGTCTATATTTTTTGGATTAGGTTCTGCAGTAAGATGTGTGTCTGCATTAGCATCAAAGGTTACAGTGTAAGTGTTTGGCGCATATACGGCGTAGACATTTAATGATCCTTGTACATTATTGAAGCTTTTATCCCAGCCTTCAAAACTGTATCCATAACGTTCACGAACAATAGGAGGCGCAATAGCAGAGTCTCCAGGTTTAACCATTTGTTCACCATACATACTAGGTACTCTTGTAAAATCCGAAACATCCGCACTCCAATCAAAAAAGCAAACCTTATGATAAGCTGTTATCGTTGTACTAAGGGTAAGAGTACCATAATAGCTAAAAACATTATCGTTTTCATGGACGCGTATATGATATATTCCAAGAGGTATCATGGCATCTAAATCATAAATTTCCAATGTGCCCTTAAAATATTTCAGAGGATTTTTGTCGTAATGTGTGAAATCTTTAATGACAACATTAACACCAGACACTATGTTTAATACAGCACCGTCTCTGCGATATAACACAGGATCAAAAGACAGATCATTTTCGTGTGTATAATCAGGATATTTATGATTAGCTTGTGACTCAAAATCAAAGTAAATACGTATGCAATCTGCACCAGGTATTTTGTAAACATCGCCGCTTGAGTCAATTATTGTTGTTTCTGGATCAAAACCTGTAAAAGTAAATACACCAGCTTGAGCATTAACAGGTTTTATTGCATAGAGCATTATACCTATTAAAAGCATAAAGGATAGAAATAAACAAAATAGACTTAAAAATTGTTTACCAAGTTTACGAGCACACATATTATGTCGTATACCCATATTAAAAATCATTTACACATCCTCCAAGTTGTATGCATTTAGTTTAGTTTGTGATTCTTGACAAAAGATTCGAGGCATGTTTTGAGTGTCGCGGTAGTTTATTTGAAATGTGTTAAACATAAGCATATTGCATATGCCATAATTGATGCCTGTAAGTAGCAAAAAGGACTCTGCACCCATAGTCAGCATTAATGCCATTATGAGGACAAAATTTGAAATAGATAGTTGTCTAAAAGGTTTAGAGACAGCATCAGAGCTATTTACAGACGGCAATGTTTGAGATAGGCACATCATTTTGTCAAAGTTAGACAGAAACATAAGAGTCAATATGCATAATCCATCTTATAAATCATATCTCCAAATAAGATATAACTAAGCGCGTGTATTAATACACCATAAACAAACTATAAAACATCACAAACAACTCACAAAACACAATAAACAAAAACCACCAAAACAACATCTAACCAACTCACACAAAAAACCCCCTCACCAAACAGGCACCAAACACCAAACCATTTACCAAAAAACCCCGCCTTCTAAAAACCACAACCTTAAAACAAAATACAAAAAACCCTTAGCATCAATTTAGAAAAAAACAACACCATCAAAAACACAGACAAAGTTAAATGCAACAATTGAAAAAAACAAAACAGACACCATAGTACATCGACTCCAAAGCTACCCAGATACCACACGCAAACTAAAACCCTTGACACGTAAAGGAGCGAATAAAAGAAGCATTCAAAACTATTTATAAGCAGCACAGAAGATCTAAAACACGCTACACTAAATTGTAGATGTTCAGTTCATTAAGGCACACTAAATGGATCTAAAGCACATATTTAGGGTTACGGAAAACTGTATACCACAACACAACCACATTCCAACAGCATACACAAGTTTTAACGCAAACTAAATATCTGACTTTTTACCCAAATTCCCGAATTTTTCATACCTACGACAACTAAAAAGCCTGAAAAAGCCGTAAAACAGCAATAAAGGCTTAAAAACACCAGTTTTCTCTTGTATGCAGGTATAAAATTTATAACTACACAGACACAGTAATTTGCCTTTTTTAAGACTCTTTTAACGTTTAACTGGTTTTTCAAGTTTTTAACTTATTGTAGGCACAATTTTTCCAGGATTTTAGGTTTTTAACATCTGCATACAATAGATTTTCAGCATTAATTTGATGGCAATTGCACATGAGGTTAAAGGTGTCTTTGAAAAATATGTGTGGTGTATAAATTATACATTGTGTGTTTATCAGAAATGTAAAAGAAGAGAAGGGTTTGGGTTTTTTATTCTAGTATTATTCTTGCGTCGACTGTGCTTGCGCCTTTGGCGTATGCTAGTATGGGGTTTAGGTCTAGTTCTTTGATTTCGGGGTGTTCTGTTAGGAGTGTGGAGACGTTTACTAGGATTTGGGCTAGGGCGTCTGTGTCTGCGGGTGGGGTGTTGCGGTAGCCTTTTAGTAGGGCGGAGGCTTTAAGGTTGTTTATCATTTCTTTGGCTTCGTCGGTGTTTATGGGGGCTATTTTGAAGGTGACGTCTTTTAGGACTTCGACAAATATGCCGCCTAGACCAAACATTATGGTTGCGCCGAATTGGGGGTCTTTAATGGCGCCTACGATGACTTCGATGCCTGAGGGGGCCATTTCCATGATGAGTACGCCTAAAAGTCGGGCGTTTGGATCGTATTTTTTGGCGTTTTCTATAATGGTTGTGTATGCTGCTTCGACGTCTGCAGCGGTTTTTAAGCCGACTTTAACGCCTCCGGCATCGGATTTGTGGATGATTTCGGGGGAAACTATTTTTGCTACAACTGGGAAGCCGATGCTTTGGGCTATTTGGGCGGCTTCTTTTTCGTTAGTGGCTAATTGAAATTTGGGAACGGCTACGCCGTATTCGGTCATGATTGTTTTAGCTTCTGACTCAAGTAGGGCAGTGCGGTTTTCGCTGCGGGCTTGAGCTATAATTTTATCAGTCGTATTCACGTTTAACGTCTCCATTAATTTGCAGGCTATGACATGTAGATTGCCTTTAAAATTCTTTTGATTATAATGTGTTGTAGCCCATGGCTAAGAGGGCAAAAACTTTTGCATCATCGATCATAGCAGAAATTTTGGCGTATTCATTTGGTTGATGAGCCATGTCGTTTAGGGTGCACCAGACAGCCACGGGGATGCCTATTTGACGGAAAAAAGCTCCACATGTGCCGCCGCCTACACCTCCAACAGATGCCTCTATACCACGGGCTTCTTTTAGAGCGGCTTTTAAACAAAGCACCACCTCAGCCTTGTCAGCTTCAAACATAAAAGAAGAAGAAGGAGAGGTGGAGGATTGGTTTTTTTGCAGGATATTTAGGGTTATTTTTGCGCCTGTTTTTTCTTCATAATAGTTTAACACGTTTTGGATGTCAGCTAAAACCTCATTTAGATCATATTTGGGTAGGATGCGGCAGTCAAAAAAAGTGATGTCTTCGCCGGGGATTATGTTTATGGCTTCTACGTTGCATTCTTTGCGGGTGGGTTCAAAGGTGCTAATAGGTACATCAAAAAGTGGATTTTGGGCAGAGTATTTTTCATGCAAGAATTCATCTAGGGCTAGGGCAACTTGCATGCCAATACGATGGGCATTTAAACCTGTATCAGGACGGCTTCCATGCACTTGACGACCCATAACACAGAGTTTAAACCACAACATACTCTTCTCAGCTACCTCAATAAAATCACCCAAAGCATTACCGGCATCGGGCACAACAACAAGGTCGTCCGGCTGAAAAAGATGAGAATGATGCTTAAGTAAATATTCAATACCATATCGGCTGCCTTGTTCTTCATCAGACACAAACACAAGACCCACCGTAAACATAGGCTTAATTTCCAACAGTTTAAGAGCTTTTAGAGCAAAAATTGAAGAAACCAAAGGCTGACCATTATCCTCACTGCCCCGGCCAAACACATAATCCCCAGACAAAACAGGACTAAACGGCGCAGTCACAGTCCACGCATCCAAATTACCGGAAGGAACAACATCTAAATGCAAAACAATCCAAAGCCGCCGCACATCAGAAACACCCGAAAAATAAGCAACAACATTTGGACGCAAACCCCCAAACACCCGCACATCCGGCGCATCATAACGCTCAATCTTATCAAACCCCACCCCCTCCAAAATCCGAACCAAACACTCAGCCTTCCGCAACTCCCCCTCACCCCCATTCTCAGGAGCAACCGCAGGCACACTAATAAGAGACATTAAAGCCTCCACCATCTCCTGCCTTAAACAATCAATTTGAGCAAAAACCACAGACTTATCCATACAAACACACACATCACAACATATGTTAATGAAAAAATAGTTAAAGCTGAACTTAACATTTTCTGAAAAATAAAACATATTTTAAAGGATACTAACGGAAAACTAAAATAACAATTATAACAAAAATAACAAAACAACAACAATAAGGCTTAACCCTTTTTCACCACATACCCAGCCAACCCAGAATACTTTTCAAACAGATACCAACACTTAACATACTTTAAAATCATCATCAGTACAATCAAAATCAGACCCAGCTTCAAACAATTTTAGGTTTTATACATCACTTTTAAAAGAGAACAGTAACAAAAATGAGGCGTAGTAGACATACTAATGGAGTGCCTGAGAATAAACTTTACACTTTAGGCAATGGAAATGGCTGAAGCAAGGATAATGTTTGACTACACTGTCATCATAAATATTAGCTGTAAAAGTTATTTCCAAACAGTCCCTAAGGGGGAATGACTCATCAATATCGTGTATGTTTGCGCAGGTATATGAAAAATATTAACAAGAAAAGAAAGGTGGTTGTTAGGTTTGGGTTTGTAGTGCGCGGAGGCGTTTTGTAATGTTTGGGTGGGTTGAGAAGAGTTCAGCAAATTTTTCTGCACCGGTTATTTTCTTGGATAAAAATTCGTTTAGTAATGCTTGTTTGTTGTTGGGGGTGTTGGTGTAGGAAGGTTCTTCAGTGTTTGTTGTGGTGGTGCTGTCAGGGTCGCTTATGAAGAGGGTTTTAAAGGAAGAGTTGTTTTTTTGTTGATTTTGTCGGTTTGTGTTGTTGCGTCGGAATCGATTGTGGTTTTTGCTTTCGTTTACAATTGTTACAAGGCCGGTGGATAGTTTTGTGGCTCCATTTTCAACTATGGCTACGCTGTGTCGGTCCGCGTAGTATTCGCGTAGTCGGCTAAGGGAGAGGGTAAATAGGTTTAAGAGCCAAGAAAAGGCGATAAAGGCTATGCCGATTAGTGCGTTGCTGCCACCGTTGTTGCGGTTTCTGCCGCCAAATATGCCGGAGAGCATTAAAGAGTAGCCTATGTAGAAGAATAAGGTGGGTAAAAAGGATACAGTCATCATGACTTGTACGTCTCGATGTTTTAGGTGTCCAAGTTCGTGTCCTATGACAGCTTCAATCTCACCTTTGTCTAGGGAATTTAGTAGTCCTTGAGTTACAGCTACGCGGTTTCCTGTTAGAGGTGAACCGTAGGCAAACGCGTTTGGTAATGCAATTTGAGCTAACATAACCTTAGGCATAGACATTTTGCTTTTAGCGCTTAATTCTTTAACCATCTGGTAAACTTGGGGGTTATCATTGGGTTTTAACTCTTTAACTTTATAGATAGCGCCTACAAGATAAGGAGAAAGCAGCCATTGTGCAAAATAGAAAATCACTACAAACACGCCAATAGCAATAAAACCCAAGCTGCCGCCAAATAACATTAAAACTATGGTGAAGACAAGGGTAGATAAACCAAAAATTATCGCTAATGTACCAATCATTGACAAACGAAGCTTCCAAACACTTAACATACTACTACGACACTTCACACAAACTTTGGCAACAACCAATAAATATAATTCTATACCTAACAGTTAAACCATAACCAAAAAGTGCATTGTTAAATTTAATCAGCACACCATAAGCAGTTTTTTAATTTAAGGCCTTTTTTGAAAGATCTAAGAGTTTAAAATAACAAAATTTTTCTCAACAGTTCGGCTAAATCTGTTCACAAAAAACTTGGTGTTGTTGTGTAAAATAATCCGTGAAAAAGAGATAGAGGGTTATAGTGTTTGATGTGATCGTTTTTTTAGAATAATAAAAACGCCAGCAACACAAGCCACAACAAACAAAAGCGCAAGAGTCACCCAAAAACTAACCGACAACCAAGAGTCCTCAGAATTATCCATCAACAAATCCTTAATACCGCTTGATGAAGCACCATCACCACTACCATCACCATCTACTGACGAACTTTTAGCACCAAAAGAAGAAGAAGGAGTACCACCATCACCATCATTTACCGACGAACTTTTAGCACCAACTGATGAAGCCCCATCTACCGACGAAATCTCGAGGACATTTTCAGAAGATATTTTGATTTCAACAGGGGATAGAAACGCACCATGTGTTGCACCATTATCAGTAATTTGCACCAATTTGATTTCGGTTAAGGTGATTTTTTGAGGATCATTATTTAAACAATTAAAAACCAGATAACCCATATCTAGTTTACCATCTTTAGGCACATACTTATTATCTGCAGTATAAAAGCCCAAATGAGTGCGCCCATTTTTCACCACCACCGGTGTGGTTAAAGCAGAGGAAACAGTGTTTGATTTTTCATAAGAAACAAATTCAAGACCTGTAGAATATTCAAAAGCAAATTGTGCACCTGCAATAGGGTAAGACAAGTCAATAACTAAAGGTATTTGCACTTGTCGGTCAACATTATTGTTGACAGCGCCAAGCGAGACAGAAACAGCATTCATTAACAAAAAAACAGCCGTCATCAAAAAAAGAATGGATCTTATTTTGTTTCTATTTGTTTTGTGGTTTTTCATATTTTTATCTCCTTTTGTAAGAATAGTTTTACAACTTTTGATGTTTTAGTGTTGAACTATTGAGAGTTACAACATTAGGACGTTCTTAGCAAAAGTAGACTATAAAGATTAAGTTAATAGAATCAATAGCAACATTAGAACTATATAGTGATATATAAAATACGTGTTATTTGTTTTTCCATGTAATTTAAACTACATCATCTTTAAACCGTTTTCAGATTGCATCCTAAATCAGATGAAAATATAGATCTCTTTTAAACAGGGTCAAAAAATTTAAAACACAAAATAAGAACACAGTTTATTTAATCAAATCATGAGATACTACACCATCGACTGCGGCCGATGCTGGAAGAACCACGAAAACCAACAAATGCTTTCATGAAAACAACAACCGTTAAACACAAAATAATTTCAAGCTACATTTTATATTATTAGAAAACCTTAGAACAGCATTAATAATAAAACCGGAGAGAAGGGTCAGTTAAAAACAATCACATTAATTAAAACATGTAAAAAAATTGGTTAATGATAAATAAAAAAAGGTTGGAGGTTTACCATGTGATGTTTTTGAGGATGAGAATTAAGTCTTCAATATCGACACAGCCATCCCCGTTAACGTCAGCAACTTTTGCAGCGCTCCAGTTAGCATCGCCTTCTTTTGTCATAAAGAACAATTGAGCTGCAGTAAGATCAAGCTGGTCAACAACACCGTCACGGTTAACATCATATATAGAGAAGTATTGGCTAATTGATGTTTGCACAAGACAGTTGGCTATTAAAGAGTCAATATAGACCGCTACATCAGCAGTATCATAGCCGCTTAAGACAGCACTAACCAATCTAACATCAGTAATTCCAAGTAAGTCACTGTTTGAAGAGAACACCATCTCAAAGATATCTAAAGAACCAGCAGTAGTAGTAGTGCTCACGCCGCCATTGAGGTTAACAAGAATAGCACGGCCTATCCAGACGCCATTGCCAGTTTGAGTCCACACAACATCACCAAGAACATCAAATCCGTTAAGACCCGTGAAAGATTTGCCGCTAAAGTATGCACCATCAACTTCAAACTGTAGAGTAACTGTAGCAAGTTTGCTTACATCACTAACAGAAACAGTATATGCAGCATCATTACCAACAATAACATCTGTAACACCGTTTAAAGTTACAGTAGCAGGCACTGGATTTTTAACACCAAATGGTTGTGTGTAAGCGATGCCGTTTTGGCTTTTAAGTTGTGCACGAACATAGTTGGTGTTTTCGATAATATCAGCGTAATTGCTAACGTCAATTGATGCACCAGTGGCGATGACGTTGACCATACCTGTTGTAGCGTCAACACCGGAGATCCATTCAATTACATCATAGTTAACACCGGTTATGGCGATTGTGTTGCCTTCAACCACGATGTTAGTGATGCTTGGAGTGGTGAGTGCAAGGTTCATTGCGTTTATGCCTTCACGGCGGTCAATACGGCTTACAGTGTAGAAAGTGCCGGTTTCCATAGAGATTCTTGTTTGAGATTGTGTGAGTTCGGGCATAAGCATTACGTTCCAGGTGTAGCCTGTAGCGCCAAGAGAATGTGTGTCGTCGTTGGCAAATCCCCATACGAATCGATCTTGGGGCATTGTTTGTGTTAAGATGTTGTCCCAGAGTATTTTGTCGCTTCTGGATTCGTTGTCGTCTTTGTTTACTATTTCCATGCCTACTAAGGATGGATATGCTAGAAATAGGTCTACATATTTTTGTATGTTTGTTGGGTTGTTGGATGCTATTGCGCCGTTTGTACCGCCTGCTGCGCCGCCGGTGTATCTGCCTGGATGATTGATATGTGTGATGCCGCCAGCTGCTTCTACTGCTGCAATTGTGCTAGCCATTGTGCGTGTTCCGCCAACAACGTCGTTATATGCGGCAAAGAAAGAGTTAATGTGATCTGTGGCTGATTGTTCATTGCAGTTGTCAAGATCAATCATACCTCTGCCATCACGTCCTACGCCAGCTTCGATTTCAGCTTTTCTTTCAGAGGTAACTCCGCCGTTGATCTTATCCCAATTTGGAGTAAGAACACTGTGATCAGTCACGGTAAATATGTCAAAACCTTTTGCATAATGGTCTTCGACCATTTGTGCTACTGTGTTAGCGCCATCAGAGTTTGTCGAGTGAGAATGGAAATCAGCCTTGTACTGACCATAGGTGGCCCAGTCTACATTTGCGTATGGGCTGGTTATAACAAAAAGCCCCGGTTGGTTTGTCGCTGTTGCCGATAGGGCTCCCGTAAATACAGAAGCCACCATTATAACGGCCATCAGCATAGAAAGAATACTTAATTTCATTTTTTGTTGCATTTTATTTTTCTCCTTTATATCATACATTTTATTTTTCTATAGATAGGTTTTAAGAAAGCAATGCTTTCAAGTTACATTTGTCCAAAAAGTAGATATAAAAACTCTGTTAATAGTATCAATATCAATATTATAACTATATATAACTATATAAAATACATAGATTAAGCAAGTAAAACAAAAATGCGTAAAACAGTCTATTTAATAGTGCAGTTGACAAGCAGTTAGCGCATACGTTAGACAAAGGTTTGATTTATTAGGGAAGGAAATAAAGGTTGTTTGCAATATGTTTTTTAATCTTTTACGTTCTGTTGTAGGTTGTGTATATTATGGTAGTTGAAAATTGGGTTCCTATGGATGGAGACACCTTTGTTACCAAAGACGGGTTTATAATGAACACGTTTGGGTATGAGCATCCTGAGGAGCATGTGTTTGCGTTTCTCAAATATATTCCTGCAAAATACAAGGATTTGTTTTTTAATGTAGAAATGCTTGAACGTACTTGGCGTTATGGTCAAACAGAGTTGTTTCGTGCAGAGAAGCTCTATACTGCAAAGAACTACCAAAGTTTCATGGAAGCTTTTCGTAAAAATTTTTCGAATTATATAGTTTATGATAAGAATCGGGATAAGGAAATAATTAGTGCACCTTTAGATCGTATAGAAAAAGTTTTTGTTCCAAGAGATTGTTTGGTTTGGTTGCAAAATTTATCTCAGCGGGATGAGTTGCAAAATAAGGCTTTAGATTTAATTAGGTTAATTAGTGAAGAAGCAAAGGTAGCCATGTCGGATATGGGTTTACATGGATCCTTAGCGCTTAATATGCATGCTTCTCATTCAGATATTGACTTTGTTGTGTATGGTACAGATAATTTTCGTCTAGTAGAAGCGGCTATAGAGAGGCTGGTAAATACAACAGGTAAATTAACATATATTGTAGGTAACAGGTTAGATGCTGCTCGTAAATTTCAAGGCCGATATCAAGGTAAAATTTACATGTATAATGCCACAAGGCAATTCAACGAAAAAACCTCATCTGCTGCGGTGGCTAAATTTGGTCAATACAAATATACCCCTCTTGTACAGGTACAGTTTCAGGCTACTATAAGTAGTGACCGAGAAACAATGTATCGGCCTGCAACGTACAAGATTACAAACTATAAACCTTTAAACCCAGAATCAGAGTTAGCTATAGATAAAATTCCGGTACAAGTGGTATCAAATATTGGGTGTTATCGCAACATTGCCAAGCAGGGGAATGAAATTAAAGTTTCAGGTAAACTTGAAAAAGTGGAAACCAACACAACCGCAGAGGAGAATAAGCAGGTTTTCTATCAAGTTGTTGTTGGAACAGCCACCTCGGAGGAAGAATACATTTGGCCAATAACCAGTTAAAACTGCGTGATCGCGACAGCGTTCTCACCCAAGAAGGCTTACTTTTCCGCGTCTTTGGCTACAACCATCCCCCAAACGCATACCTATGTGATGCCGAATACGCCTCAAGTAAAATTTTTCAATCCACCGATCCCCGAGCTCCAAGAGACGGCAAAACAGAGCGATTCTACAAATTCTACAATGACGAGGGGATGAAATTTACCGTTAAAAACTATCCTCACTACAAGATATATCATGAAATGTTAGGTTTAGAATTTGTAGGCATCAACGAAAAAGACCTCTATAAAATACATAAACCCCAAGAACGCCTAAATGAAATACGGTTATCATTAAAGCAGGGTTCAACAGATGAGTTACTTGATGCTATGGAGCGTACGTTGAAAATTGTCACTGACCACTCAGGACTTACAACAAGTGATTTTGGAGTCTTTGGCTCTATGCTGCATGCTTTCCATCATCCAAAATATTCTGACATAGATTTCACCATTTATGGTAAAGAACAAAACGCCAAAATGCGTCAAACCCTCCAAGAACTTTATGAAGACCAAACATCAGGTTTAAGCAACGAGTTTGCCTCAGATAATGTTATGGAGGGAAAGCGGTGGTTATTTACTAATTTTGACGTTAAAGACTTTATATGGCATCAGCGGCGAAAACAAATTTATGGTCTCTATGATGATCGTAAACATAGTGGTAGAGTTATTAAAGCAGAGTTTGAGCCTGTTAAAAATTGGGAAGAAATAGTTAATGAGTACAATGCTAGGCATTGTATTACTAAGCGTGGGTGGGCAAGAATTAAGGCGCGGGTTACGGCAGATGATAATGGTCCGTTTATTCCTTCAGTTTATGAAATTGAGCCTTTGGAGGTTTTAGAAGGTCCAAGAGTTGCAGGGGAGGTTACGCGGGTGTTTTCTTATATGGAAGAGTTTCGTCAGCAGGTTCATAAAGATGAGATTATTATTGTGGAGGGGAATTTGGAGGAGGTTCAAACTCCAGAGCCGGATGCTGAGGGTTGTTTTCATCAGATTACCCTAACATATTGTTCTCGTTATTATGATCAAGTTTTGAAAACTCTGCATTAGAGGGTTTTAAGATCATGTAGTCTTGGGGTTTGCTGCCTAAAATTAGGCGGTAATATTTTTCATTATTTTTTTTGTTTATTACAAGTTCTACTTTGCCCTGTGCAGTGATAATTTCTCCTTGTTGGGCTTGTTCACAGAATCGGCCGCGAAAAGAAGAAATTTCACGTATAGGGTAGGGGGGAGGTAGGTTTGGGTTTTCTGTGTTTGTTACGTTTTTTAGTTGATAGGTGCAGGGTGTGAAGAGGGTTTCAGAGTTGTTGTTTATGGTGGCGGTTATTTTTGTGTAGCCTATGTTGTGGTAATATATGTCGCCGTATTGTTCGGTGAGGTCAGGCCAGTCTTTTACAAAGCGTATAAAAAAATCGGTGTTTTGATACATGCCTTGGAAGGCTTTGCGGGTTTCTACACGTTGAAAATCTTTAAAGCTCATATGAGTATCTTGGGAGCGAAAATCATACAAGGCTTCAAGTTCTTGGGAAGTGTAAGCTTTAACGCGTGGATGTCCTTTTTTAAACATGTGGTGTAGCGTAGCATAAACTTTGTGACAGTTATCAACGCCATAAACTAGTAGGTCAATATCAGAGGTTGCAGTGGTTAAACCTGCAAGAATAGAGCCGGAAACACCCAAAGCATCAAAAGAAACACCCGCCACATCATGCAAATCTAAAGCAAAACGCAAAGCCTTCTCCTCCAAAAAACCCCCAACCCCACCACTACCACCACTACTACTGTAAGTACTACCCTTATTGTCATCCGTATCAGTGTTATTGTTGTTGGTGTGGAGGAGTTGGGAGAGTTTTTTTTGTGGTTGAAAATGGTTTATTATTTCGTTTGTGGGTACTTCGCAGAGGGTTTCGTTAAAAACTTTATCAAATGTTAGTAAGTTAGGTAAATGTTTCTGTAAAAATTTGAAGCGTTCTTCAAGACTGTAAACTTTGCCATAACTTACTCCGTTGTTATCGTGTCTAGAACCTTTAGGGTTAGGGATGTAGCGTGGAAAAGCAACAATTCGGTCTTTAGGATGAATTAAACCCTTTACATCAAAAATAACGTTGCTTTTATGTTGTATGAAATCGCCTTCACGAGCTAACATAACATCCTCAAACAGAGATATTTACATAACGTTTAAACAATTCGCACTTCAAAATTACATCATGACTTAAGGATGACAAGGCAAAACTATCAAAAAACAATACACATCAGCCGATGCTTACAACTTGCAATTATACTGGAAGTTAGCGCCAATAAACCTGGTAACGTAAACTTTACCTCCAACTTTGAAAACACACGCATTGAACACTTTTTAGCCTCTGCTATAGCAGCCGGTCCAACCTTTCAAAAAGCCGCCAACCGAGGCATCCAAATAGCCGAAAATAAACGCTCCATAGAGAGTGCAGGTCTTGGAGAATTAATTAAGTGCTGTGTAAAAGATGTAATGCAATGGCAGCACGGCGGCAATACCATTTTAGGCACTATAATGTTGTTTATGCCAATTAGCGTTGCAGCAGGCATGACCCCTACAAACGCAAAAAATGAGCTAGATTTAAAAGTTTTACGTAAAAACATTAACACTCTTATTTATGCTTCAACTGCCGCGGATGCAGTACATCTCTATGAAGCTATAGATTTTGCCATGCCAAACGGTTTAAACCAATCCCCCCCAGACCTAAACGTTAACGATCCAAACTCTAAGCAACGCCTAATAACAGAAAACATACCTCTTCACCAAGTATTTAACATAGCCAAAAACTATGATGACATATGCAGTGAATGGATAAACAATTACCCCATAACCTTCGATGAAGCATACCCCTACCTAAAAGAACAATTATTATTAGTAACAAAAACAGTAGATCAAAATACTGCCATCGTAAACACTTTTTTAAAAATTTTAGCTCAACATCCCGACACTTTCATAGCTAGAAAAGCAGGTATAGAAAAAGCTAAACAAATCTCAACTCAAGCACAAAAAATCATAAAAGTAGGCGGCGCCGCAACCGTCAAAGGCAAAACAGCCATAGCAGAATTTGACCATGATCTACGCAAAAAAGGAAACACCCACAACCCCGGGACAACAGCAGACATCACCGCTACAACTCTAGCACTTTGCACACTAAACGGATACCGCCCCTAAACAAACACACAAAAGTTAAACTAAAAAAAATAGACTAAAAAGAGGATGGTGGTTGGTTTTTAGGTGTTACTCTAATTGATATTTTTGTTGTTGGCGTGTTTGTTGGGTTTAAAGATGAAGTATAGGGCGATTATTTCTGCTGTAAAGATTATAGTAGTTGCAATGGTCCAGGTGTTTACTAGTTTCCATGGTAGGCTGGTGTCTTCGGTTAGTAAGAACAGTGTAACGCCTAAGATGCCCATAGCGAGTGCTGTAAATAGCCAAAGGTGTATGCGTTGTTTCAAAAGGGGTTTTTGTCCTGTATTTTTCTTTTGCATTAAGACGTAAACAGTTGCTGCGATAGCTAGCAGAAGACCTGTTATGCTTAGTACTAGATTTGTAAGAGACCACATCATCTGTTCGGTAGGTTCAACTGGAGGGGTAGTGCTTGGAGGAGGGGGTGGTGTAGTTTCTGGAGGGGGAGTAACTGCAGGAGGGGGTGTAGAGGGTTTTACTTGAGAACCGCCACTGCCACCACTGCTACCGCCGCCACTGCCGCCTGAGCCAGAGTTTGCTGTATAGTAGAATGTTATTGTGTTGCCTGTAGCAGTAAGGGTTATAGTTACAGATGTAGGAGCAACAGCAGTATAGCCTGTTATAGTAATAGCGTTTTCAGTTACCGAAGTAGCCATAGTTTGACCAGTTACAACTTTACTTGCAGCCACTGACGTTGTTGTACCCTGCAAGTAGTAACGCACCGTATATTCAATGTTAGTGTTTGCCGTATAGTAGAATACAAACACGTTACCTGATTCATCAAGAGTTTTTGTAAGACTTGACGGTTCAACCACAGTATAACCTGCAATCGCAACAGCAGACTCTGTAACAGAATCCCCTACAAAGCCAGTACCAGATTTGCTGCCAACCAAAGATGTCTCAGTACCCTGCAAATAATAATACACCACATACGAAACAGGCACCTCAACACCCCCATCTTCCAGCCACACCGCATACAACACTGTATCTTTAAAGATGCTAAACGTGGAACCCGCCGCATAAACAACCGTATCCGCATCAGAACTTGTGTCCCAACCAAGGAAACTGTAGCCTTCTTTAACCATACTACCAGAACCCTGCACTAAAACAACACTACCACTAACATACGGGCTAGAATTGTCCACAGGAACAGAACCACCTGTAAACTCACTACCAACATACGTCACCGAATAATATACAGCCACAGGGGTTAGTTTCCACTGCGCATAAAGCACCACGTCCTCAACAACCACAAACGTATCACCAGCAACAAACACACCACTACTGCCATCAACAGAAAGACTCCAACCAACAAAAGTCCAATCATCTATCGCAAGACCACCAGTATTACCAGACACCGTAACAGTCGAACCAGACACACACACAACAGAACCAGGCACACCACCAACACCACCAACACCAGGCCAATTAGCATTGTAGATAATGCTGTAAGAAGCCTCTAACACATCCGGAGTACCATTACCATTAGTATCAAAGCCCCAAAGAGCATACACCGTAGTATCCGCAGCACCAAGTGTAACCTCAGTAATCACTGCAAAGCCCGTATCACCTGCTTTAAGAATGTCTGCAACTGAAGTTTCACTCCAGCCAACAAACACTACATTCACGCCACCTTCTGGAGCATGAGTCGGCACATCATCAACATTCAAAGTATACGTTCCACCAGACACACCATACTCAGTAGCTGGACCACCTGAACCAGCACCCACATTGTAGGAAATACTGTAAGAATCCTTTGTAA
>Ga0123356_10003347_pt1 | contig 16830 bp, 15 predicted proteins | sample TergutEmb28metaG_2_FD_92546 | JGI IMG/M metagenome (GOLD analysis project Ga0123356, IMG submission 92546) | Embiratermes neotenicus P3 segment gut microbial communities from Petit-Saut dam, French Guiana - Emb289 P3 | ecosystem: Host-associated > Arthropoda: Insects > Digestive system > Gut ...
CGACACCGACCACTATCACCGCGTCGAGGAGGGGCTGAAGTACGTCGCCTGGCGCAACAACACCTTCTCGACCCACGTGCACGTCGGCATCCGCGGCCCCGACCGCGCGGTCCAGGTCTGCGACCGGTTGCGGCCGGTGCTGCCGCTGCTGCTGGCGATCTCGGCCAACTCGCCGTTCCTCGAGGGACGCGATGCCGGCCTGCACAGCATGCGCTCGCAGATCTTCACCAAGAGCTTCCCGCGCTGTGGCGTGCCGGACGTGTTCGGAAGCTGGGGCGCGTTCGCGGAGTACGTGGACTTCCTGGTGCGCACCCGCTCGATCGTCGAGTACACGCAGGTGTGGTGGTCGATCCGGCCGCACCTCGCGTTCGGCACGGTCGAGGTGCGCATCTGCGACGTGCAGGCGACCGCGGGCGAGGCGGACGCGCTCTCGGCCTTGATCGCCGCCTGTGTGGCGCAGACCGCCCGTGACATCGACGACGGCCGGCCGCATGCGGACCTCGCGCCGCGGTGGATCGAGGAGAACATGTGGCGGGCGATTCGCTACGGGCTCGACGGTGAGCTGCTCGACCTCGAGTCCGGCGAGGCGTATCCGGCGCGGGCGGCGATCGACCGCCTGCTGGCGTGGACGGCGCCCGTCCGTGCCGAGCTGGGGATCAGTGTGGAGCTGCCGCCGGCGAACGGGGCACAGCGCCAGCGGGCGCTGCTGGCGCAGGGGATGACGCTGCAGGAGGCCTTCGCCACGACGGTCGAGATGACGCGGGCAACCTATTCTTCAGAGGCGAAAAGCACCGTGGAGGTGAACTGATGGCCGACGAGAGTACGAACCCGGGGGCGGTGAACCCGGAGGAGCTCACAGAGGAGCAGCTGCGGGCCGCCTACGAGCAGGAGATCAAGCGCGTGCGCGTCGAGCACGTTCTGCTTGAGAACGTGGTGACGATGGTGAACCTCGGCATGCGCCGCACCGGTCTGATGGCGGGCACCGAGGATGAACGCGACCTCGCCCAGGTGCAGCTCGCGATCGAATCGGTGCGCGCGCTGATGCCGCAGCTGGAGCAGGTCGCGCCTGCGCAGGTGCCGGCAATCCGTGATGCGCTCTCGCAGCTGCAGGTGGCGTACGTGCAGACGAGTGGGGGTGATGCGCCGGCTGGGACTCCGGGCGGCGGGCCGGCCGACGCTCCGGCGGCTGAGAAAAAGCCGGATGAAAAAGCCGGGCCGGCCCAGAGCAGCGGGCGCCTGTGGGTCCCGGGGCAGCCGTGAGCGCATCGGCAGTACAGTGCAGCCATGTTCATCCTGATCGTTGGATGCGGCCGCGTCGGATCGGCGGTCGCCAAGAGCGCGCTCGACGCTGGTCATGACGTCTCGGTGATGGATCGCGACCCGCTCTCACACGAGCGCTTGGATCGCGGCCTGACCTCCACCTGGGAGGACTCGGGGGGACGATTCACGGTCGGCACCGCGCTCGAGATCGACGGGCTGATCGAGGCCGGTATCGAGGAGGCCGATGTGTTCATGGCCGCGACCAGCGGCGACAACACCAACCTCGTGATCTCGCAGATCGCGCAGCGCCGCTTCAACGTGCCGCGTGTGGTCGTGCGGGTGGCCGACCCGGCCCGCGCCGCGTGGTACGCCGAGCAGGGGCTTCAGACGATCTGTCCGACGCAGGTTGCGATCGACCAGGCTGAGCAGGTGCTGCTGAGCCTGCCCACCCAGCGGCGGTAGGGGGCCGGGCGCATGTACGTGATCATCGCCGGGGCCGGAAAGGTCGGCTGGAACCTCGCGCGCGAGCTCATCGCCAGGGATCGCGAGGTGACGCTGATCGAGTCCAACCACAATCGCTTCCGCGTCGTCGAGGAGGAGCTCGAGCACGCCGTCCAGTACGGCGACGCCAGCGAGCTCTGGGTGCTCGAGCGCGCCGGGATCCAGCGCGCCGACCTCGTCATCGCCGTCACCGGCGACGACGAGGACAACATCCTGATCAGCCAGGTGGCGAAGGAGAAGTACGGGGTGCAGCGGATCGTCGCGCGGGTCAACAACCCGCGTAACTTCACGCACTTCAAGATGCTCGGCATCCAGCCGGCGGTTTCCGCGACCGACCTGATCATGCGCCTGATCGAGCACGAGGTACCCGAATACGGTCTCGTGCAGCTGCTCGCGCTCGAGGAGGAGCACCTCGAGATCATCGAGCTAGAGGTCGGTGCGGGGTCCGAGGCGGCGGGCAAGCGGGCTCACGACATCGAGCTGCCGGACGGCTCGCTGATCATCTCGGTGCTGCGTTCCGGGCGCGGCTTCGTGCCGAAGGCCGACTCGGTGATCGAGTCCGGCGATCAGGTGCTGCTGATTCTCGACCCGGGGCTCGAGGGCGACATCACCCCCCGGTTCGCCGCCACGGTGTAAGCGCGACTCGCGGCTATACTCGCGCAGGGCCAATGCCGGATGGTGTAATTGGCAACACGCCAGGTTCTGGCCCTGGTATTCAAGGTTCGAGTCCTTGTCCGGCAGTTCGTGCTGTGGGGTGCGGGGCGGCACTATGGCCGCCCCTGTCCGGCTCAGTCGTCGTTGTGCGTCTTGGCGGTCGCCTGACAGAACGGCAGGCCGTCGATGAAGTCACCGACGCAGCCGTACTCCTGCTGCTGCTGCTCGGTGAACGGGGTGAAGGTCGCGCCGACTCCGGCGGGACCGGCAGCGCCCGTGGCACCGGTTGCGCCTGTCTGGCCAGTCGCTCCCGTATCGCCCTTCGGCCCCTGCGGGCCAGCCGGACCCTGAGGGCCGATCGGGCCCTGCGGGCCCCGCGCGCCATACAGCGACGCCAACCACTGCGACTCAGTGCCGCAATAGCCGAGATCCACCGCAAGCTGGTAGGCAGACTCGCCGTTCTTGCCCGTCAGACCAATCGCGCCAGCGACACCCTGCTTGCCCTGCGGACCCTGAGCGCCAGTGGCTCCGGTCGCGCCGGTGGCGCCAGTGGCTCCGGTCGCGCCGGGTGCGCCAGTCGCTCCGGTCGTGCCGGGTGCGCCAGTCGCTCCGGTCGTGCCGGCATCACCCTTCGACCCCTGCAGGCCAGCCGGTCCCTGCGCGCCTGTGGCACCCTGTGGCCCCTGAGCGCCGACAGGACCGGTCTTGTATTTGACGCTGACCGTTCCACGCTTCCCATGACCGCTGGGCTTCAGCGTCTGAATGGTCACCCGTCCGCTCTTGTAGACACAGATGCGGGTGATGTGCATGACCCCGGTGATGCACTTTTTCGACTGGTTGCCGTGTAGCGTGGCCGCGTCTGCGGTCCCCGCTGCTGCGACGGCGGCAATTGCCGTTGCCGCGATGATGCCTGACTTCTTCATTGGACTGCTAACTCTTCCGTTCTTCTGTTTAGTTGATACTCGGCGCACCAACAGGCAGGTGCGCCGACCGTCGAACACAAACAACGCGCCGGAGCCAAGCAAACTCACGTTGATGCTTTGCCCACGGAGGCCCTTAAGCAATAGGCTGCGGGCATGCGACTGCTCCTGAACATCATCTGGCTCGTGTTCGCCGGCTTCTGGGAGGCGCTGCTTTACACGTTCGCCGCGCTCATCTGCTTCATCCTCATCATCACGATCCCGTTCGGGATCGCGTCGCTGCGGATCGCCGGGTATGCGCTGTGGCCGTTCGGCAGGACCGTGGTCCGGCGGCCCGATGCGGGCGCGGCGTCGGTGATCGGAAACGTGATCTGGCTGCTGCTGATCGGCTGGTGGCTGGCGCTCTCACACCTGGTCACGGGCGTCGCACTGTGTCTGACGATCATCGGCATCCCCCTCGGGCTCGCCAACTTCAAGCTGATCCCGATCGCCCTGCTGCCGATGGGGACCGTCGTCGTGCCGGTTGAGCAGGCTGCCGCGATCGGCGGCCGGCAGTACGGAATCCCCGCAGAGAGGCTCAGTCTCTAGCGACCCGCTTGCACAAATAGGCACAAACGGCATAGACTGCCTCTCACCGGTAATGCAGATTGTCACAAGCTCGAACCGGGACCGAGAGGGGAGAGATTTATGCCTGCGAAGGAGAAGTTCAGGATCTCCGTCAATGGCGAGGAGCACACCGTCGAGGCGACGGGTGACACGCCGCTGCTCTACATCCTGCGCGATTACCTGGATCTTCAGGGACCCAAGTTCGGCTGTGGGCTGTCGGAGTGCGGGGCGTGCGCGGTGCTGCTCAACGGCGCGCAGATCCGTTCTTGCATCTACCCGATCAACAAGGTCGGGACACAGAAGGTCGTGACGCTGGAGGGGCTCGCCGCCACCTACCACGGCACGAACAAGGCGAAGCTGGGCCGCCTGCATCCGCTGCAGCAGGCCTGGATCGACAAGCAGGTGCCGCAGTGCGGTTACTGCCAGAGCGGGATGATGATCCAGGCAGCCGACCTGCTTTCCAAGAACGCGAACCCGACGACCGCCCAGATCCAGGTCGCGATGAACGGCCATCTCTGCCGCTGCGGCACCCACTTCCGCATCGTCGAAGCGATCCACGAGGCGGCCGGCGTGATGCGCGCCGGCACGAAGAAGTGAGGAGTCCCACGATGGCGATCATCGAAGAGGATCAGAACGAAGAGACGACCACGTCGGTGCGGCTGTCCCGGCGGGCGTTCGTCGGCGGTGCCGGCGCGCTGGTTGTGGGCTTCTCGCTGCCGAAGTACATCGATCCCAACGACACGCTGGCGGACACGTTGCCGCCTGTGAACGTCTACAACGCGCCGCCGCCCAAGCCGGTGAATCCCGTCCCCCCCACGAATACCGGGGTCAAAGACGGGCCCACCGGCGCCGCCGTCGACACCTGGGTGCGTGTCGGCAGTGACAACACAGTCACGATCCTCACCGGCAAGTGCGAGCTCGGCACCGGGACCGCGACGGCGACGCTGCAGATTGCCGCCGACCAGCTGGGCGTCGGCATGAACCAGCTCAAGATCATCAACCCTGACACCTGGCGCACGGCCGACCAGGGCACCAGCTCCGGCAGCCAGACGATGCTCACCCAGTGGAACGACGGGGTCCGCTCGGCGTGTGCGGCGGCCAGAGCACAGCTGCTGAAGCTGGGCGCCGCCGAGCTCGGCGTGCAGCCCTCGCAGCTCACGATCGCGAACGGGATCGTGAGCGTCGTCGGAAACCCCCACGTGAGGGTCAGCTTCGGCGAGCTGATCGGCTCCCAGGCGTTCAACGTCAACATCACCGCCAAGGTCCAGCCCGTGGATCCGGCGCTGAGCCAGGTTGTCGGCACGTCGGTGCCGCGCATTGACATCCCGGACAAGGTCACCGCGAAGTTCCAGTTCGCGCACGACGTGAAGGTCCCCGGGATGCTCCACGGCCGGGTCGTGCGTCCGCCGACGCTCGACTCGACGCTGGTCGGCGTCGACACGACACCGAACGGGCCCGGGGTCGTGGCGATCGTCGTGAAGGGGAACTTCATCGGCGTCGTGGCCGAGACGGAGTGGGAGGCGATCCAGGCCGCAGAGAAGCTCAAGCCGCAGTGGAACGTCAACCCGCTTCCTGACATGGGATCGCTGTACGACACGCTGAAGGCCCAGACGCCGACGTCGATCAGCACGCTGTTCAACGGTGGCGCCGTCGCGGAGGCGATCTCCCAGTCACCCATGCAGCTCAGCTCCGAATACCACTGGCCGTACCAGATCCACGCTCCGATCGGGCCACCGGTTGCGGTCGCCGACGTGCACCCTGGCGGTGCCACGATCTGGTCGGGTACGCAGGGGCCCTACCCGCTGAGCGGAACGATCGCCTCGGTGCTGAAGCTTCCCGCCAGCTCCGTGCGCGTGATCTTCATGGAGTCGTCCGGCTGCTACGGGATCGACGGCGATGACAACTGCGCGCTCGACGCGGTGCTGATGTCCCAGGCGGTTGGCTCCCCCGTGCGCGTCCAGTACATGCGCGCGGATGAGCACGGCTGGGAGAACTACGGCCAGGCGATGGTGATGCAGGCGAGCGCCGGCTTTGACAACCAGGGCAACATCCAGGCGTGGCAGTACAACACGTACACGGCGAGCCGCGGCAATCGCCCGAGCGCGGGCACCGCGTACAACGTCCCGACCGGTCAGCTGATCGGTCTGATGCCGCCGGCGCCCAAGGCGGCGACGACCAACGCGCTGACGGAGACGCCGACAGGACCGGACGGCTCCAATACCGCCACCGGGTACAACATCCCTCGGTCTCTGGTCGTGTCCAACAGCGTCGGGTCGCGCTTCTTCACCGGGCCGATGCGGTCACCGAACCGGCTCCAGAACACCTTCGCGAACGAGTCCTTCATGGACGAGATCGCGGCCGCGGCGGGCGTCGGGCCGTTGGCGCTCCGCCTCAAATACATCGCCGACCCGCGGCTTGCGGCGGTCTTCCAGCGGGTCGCGGCGGACGCGAAGTGGAACGACGCGGTGCGTCACACCGGCAAACACGGCTCCGGTCATCTGAAGACGGGATTCGGGATGGCCGGGATGCGCTACGAGGGCACCGGCGCCTATGCCGCGGTGATCGTCAACCTGACCGTCGACACGAAGACGGGCGACATCACGGTGAACAAGGTCTGGGGCGCGCAGGATTGCGGGATCTGCCTGAACCCGGACGGAATGCGCAACCAGGCCGAGGGCTGCGTGATCCAGGGGATCAGCCGCACCCTGCACGAGGCGATGACCTGGAACGCCAAGGGGATCAAGACGATCGACTGGTACACATACCCGATCCTCCGCTTCGAGAAGATGCCCCAGTCGTTCCACCTCTCGATCATCAGCAACCCGGAGAACCCGGTCCTCGGCGCCGGCGAGGTCGTGATCACGGCGATGCCGGCCGCAATCGGCAACGCCGTCTTTGATGCGACCGGGGCACGCATGCGCGAGGTGCCGTTCACGCCGGCGCGTGTCAAGGCCGCACTGAAGGCCGTCTGATGGCGCAAGGAGGTGCCGCGGTGCGGCCCGGTTCCGGGTCCACCGCGGCGCAGCCGCCGGCGGAGGCGGTCGCGAAGCTGACGAGGCTGATCCGCTGCGGACACACGGCCGAGGCGGAGAAGCTGTTCCTGAGAACCGCGGCGAGGCTCGGCGACGGGGGGCGCCGGGCGGTCATCACCGCGATCTTGGCCGAGCCGCAGCTGCACGAGGCGCTCGTCCAGCTCGAGCAGTGGCTCGACGAGGAAATCGACATGCCATCCGCGGCACCGCTCGCCGTCTGGTGGGCGCTCCCGGCCTCGGGCATCGACCTCGAGCCGAGGGTCAACGAGGTCCGCGAGTTCATCGACAGATACCCGAAGGAGGGTCGCAAGATCCCGATCCTCCAGACACACGCCGCAGAGTGGCTGGTGCGGCGGCTTCAGCGCTTCATGGATCCGGCGCCGCAGTTGCCAGGGATCCGCAACGCGATCACGATGCTCGCTGACATGACACGCTCCCAGTTCCCCGATTCCAGCAGGAACTTCGCGGCGGTCTTGACCGAATACGACGACGAGAAGCTGTGGTACGCGATGGCCGAGATGGTCGTGCGGTTGCAGCTGGTGGTGATGCAATAGGGGGCGGGGTCGAGATGAGCTGGCCCCGGAGTCGAGATCAGCTAGCCGCGGAGCTTGCCGATCAGCTCGCCCTGAAGGCGGGCCTCCAGCGCGAGCGTGTCCTGCGCTGAGCCGGTCCAGGCTTCGTCGAACAGGCGCTTGGCGGCCCGCACCGCGTCCGGTGACATCGCTGCGATCTCGTGCGCGAGTGCGTGTGCGGCGGCAAGCGGGTCCTCAGCGAGCCGCGTGACGAGCCCGAGCCGGTCGGCCTCCTCGCCGCTCAGCTCGCGCGCCGTGAAGGTCAGCTCCTTGGCGATGTCGATGCCGGCCAGGCGGGTCAGCGTGCGGGTGATCGACATGTCCGGGATCAGGCCCCAGCGGCCCTCCATCACGGACAACCGCGCGTCCGCGGCTGCGATCCGGATGTCGGCCGCGAGCGCGATCTGAAGGCCGCCGCCGAGGCAGTGGCCGTGGACCGCCGCGATCACCGGCACGGGCACCTGGATCCAGCCGTAGGCCGCACGCTGGAAGTAGTTGGGCGGGGGCTCGTCGAGGACCCCCCTGAACGCCTCCAGCCCGCCCGCCGCGGCGACGGCCGGGAAGTCCAGACCGGAGCAGAAGCTCCTGCCGGCTCCGTGCAGGACGACGGCGCGCACGTCCGGCTCGGCGCACAGCCGCTCGGCGGCGGCGCTGATCGCGTCCAGCATCGGTAGATCCAGGGCGTTGTGCTTCTCGGGCCTTGTCAACGTGACCGTGGCGACGTGGTCCGCGATCGCGACCGCGACGCGTGACTCGGCGGGCGGCTCGCCAGCGGGTTCGACGCTCGGCCCGCCGGGCGGCTCGCCGGCGCTCATCGCTCGCCTGGCGCGAACCGCAACGCGTCGCCCACACGCACCGTGCCGCCGCGCAGAACCCGGCCCCAAACGCCCAGCGGCAGCGGCTCCGTCGACTCGGCATCGCCACGGTACTCCCGCAGCAGATCAAGCGTTGGCAGCGTGACCGCGCCCGTTTCCGGGTCCAGCGTCGTGACCAGGCAGCGCCCGACGTTGCCGTCGAACCGCAGCAGGGCCTCGCCCAGCTCGATCGGGCGCCCGATCCAAAGATCCTCGGCGTTGGGCTCGACGCCGTCCACCTCGATCAGCATGCGGAAGCGGCGGGCGTCGACGGGGTCGCTCTGCGCCTGCTCGCCGAGGCGCCGCAGCGAGCCGCGCGAGATCAGGCTGACAGCGCCCTTGGCGCCGCGGTCGACCGCGGATCCGGCCGCCAGCAGCCGCAGGTTGCGCCCGGTGAGGTCGGAGAATGCCCGCGACCACTCGCCCTGGACGACCCGCCCGGAGAGCGTGTGCGAGTAGAACCGCGCGGGAACGTCCTCACCGAGTGCCACCTCGCCGTACAGCACGGTGCCGTCGGGGAACTCGGCCCTGAGCCGGCCGTCCTCGACGTTGGCGCTCACCTTCAGCAGGTCTCTGCAGGTCTTGGTGTTGACCATACGGCCCCGCTCGTCGACAAGGAAGAACTTGCGATCGCCCGCGGCGCCGCGCTCGTCCAGTTCGATGCTCGCGACGCTGCGCAGCCGCGTTCCCTTGATCGCGGCCGTGTGCAGGGCGGTGACGGTCGCGCTGGGTGCGCCGTCGCTCACTGCGGGGGTGCGGGCGCTCACTGCGGCGGCAGCGGGCTCAGCACCAGCACGTTGCCGCCCACCTGCAGCGACTTGACCTGGGAGGAGAACAGGCCGTTGGCCGTGACCTGGTCGACCAGCCCGGCCTCTTGCGTCTTGCTCCAGAGCGAAAGCTCGGGAACGTCCGGCGGGTAGGCCTGCAGCGTCTTGCCGAGCGGGACGTTGAGGAACGGCTGCAGCTCTCTGCGGATGAACAGAACCGCCACCGTGACCCGCGACCTCGCACCATGCGTCGTGGTCGGTTTGACGCTCTTGCCGGGTGGCAGCACGGTGAGCACGTTCTCACTGCCGCTGATGTACTTGAACGTGTAGAGCGCGAGCTCGAGCGCCTCGCGCCGCATCAGCAGCATGCGGCTGGTGGTCGGCGTGCCGGGCAGCTGGCACTTGCTGGTTCCGAGGCCGCAGATGTTGTAGGCGACCGTCTTGCCATTCAGCAGCGACAGCGACGAGGTGCTGCTCGGGGACGCGCTCGGCTGGATCGCGACCGTCATGCCGCTGCCGGTGGTCGTCCCGGCCGCGGTGGCCTGTGTCACCTGGATCGGGGTGACCACGTTGAGCTGCTGCGCCGGGCCCAGGCGGTAGAACGGCGCGATGTGAGCGGCGATCTCGGCGACGCCCTGGTCGCCGCGGTCGGTCGGCGACCAGCTGGACCAGTGACCCGACGCGACCGCAGTATTGCGGTTGCCGCCGCGGGCGATGATCGCCACCGCGATCGCAAGCGCGCCGAGCGCGATGCCGACCAGCACCGCCAGTGCGACGCGGAACTTCTGCGAGTGCGGGGCCGGAATCGGTCGCAGCTCCTCGGCCGCCGGGCGCGAGGGCGCGCCGACCGTGGGGCGATCACCCGTGGTCGCGGGATTGTCGACCGTCATACCGTCGGCCACGTTCGGTCGTCGTCGAGGTCGATCTGCGGGCGCACGAGGCCGACGCTGTTGAGCAGGTCGACGACCTCATCGCCGTGCATCTCCTTGCGCGCAACCAGTTCGTCCGCGATCCGCTCGATCGCCTCCCGGTTGGTTGCCATCAGTGTGTAGGCGGTGATGTAGGCCTGGCCGAGCAGCACCGCGACCGAGTCGCGCTTGCCCGGGCTGGACAACACACTGCCGACCGGATCGCTCGTGAACGCAGAGCCGACAGACGCGCGGTTCATGATCTGATTGCCGATCTCGGCGAGCCGCTGATTGACGAGTGTTTTCGCCTCGGGCTGCTCGCCGGGCGCGAGGCGCTTCGGCGGCCGCAGCGCGATCGGCGTCTGCTCGGGGCCCATGCCCCACATCCCGACCATCGCGCTCGCGGTCGCGGTCGCGCTGTAGAGGTCCCCGCTGACGCCCTGAGAGTTCTCGCCGTAGAAGACGTGCTCGGCCGCCATCGCGCCGAGCGTCATCACCAGGCTTCCCATCACGCGCCCGCGGAAGTGGCTGAAGCGCTCGTCCTTCTCCATCGATTGGTAGTGCCCGAGCGAGCCGCCGCGCTTACGGATCGAGAGCCGCGTCGAGAGCACGTCGTTTTCGAGGTAGATGTGACCGGCGGCGGCGTGGCCGGCCTCGTGGATCGCGACGGCGCGAGTCTCCTCCTCGACGTACTCGATGTTCTGCGCGGTGCCCGACTCGACGGTCGTCATCGCCTCGACGATGTCCCGCCAGGCGAAGACGTGGCGGCCCTCGGCGTGTGCGATCGTCAGCGCCATCGAGCAGCACTGCTCGATCATCGACGGGGAGTAGCCGGCGGTGATCCGCGCCAGCTCGTCACGCCGGTGATCGGTGTCGAGGTCGGGCTCGTGATCGACCTTTCCCATGTAGAGGTCGAAGATGTCCTTGCGGTCGTCCTTGTCCGGGGTTCGGAACCAGATGTGGCGCCCCATCCGGCCTGGGCGCGTGAGTGCGGGGTCGAGCGCCTCGATCGGCACGTTGCAGGCGCCGATGAAGTAGATCTCCTCCTTGCGCGGCTTCGGGGTGGCGGCCCGCAGCCGCAGCTTGCCGACCCGTCGCGGGATCACGAACAGGGCGTCCAGGAACGTGTTGACGCGGTTGACCATGAACTTCTTGAAGACCGGCGGCTCGCCCATGCCGTCCATGACCACGAGCAGTTGGTTAAGCGCCTGGCCCTGGTAGCCCATGCCCATCCCGCCCGGGAAGATCGCGTTCACCCGGCTGGCGACTCGCTGGAGAAGGTGGCCCGTGGCGGGTGCCGCTTCGCTGGCCGCTCGCGCGGCGAACAGCTGGTCGCGCCACTGGCGGGTCTCGATCACGATGTCCCCGGTCGGGGTGAGCGACCCGTTGGGGCCGAAGAAGAGGAAGTCATGGACGGAGCTCGGCGTCGCTCCGGACGGTTCGGTCGTCGCGCTGGTCCCCAGCGACTGGCGGCGCAGGCCGACGGCGTCGATCTCGTCGATGAAGACGATGCACTGGCCGCCCCACTTGCGCGCCAGCTTGCGTGCGCGGTGCGCGAGCAGCTGCACCACCAGCGCGTCCATGCCCATGAACATCTGCGCGAAGCCCGAGCCCGGGATCGTCACGAACGGGCAGTTGAAGTCGGTCGCGATCGCCTTGGAGATCATCGTCTTGCCGGTGCCCGGCGCGCCGAGGAAGAGGAGACCGCGCTCGCGCTTGCCGCCAGCCCTCTCGAACTCCTCGCCCGACTGCCAGAGCGTGATCACGCGGGAGATCTCCTGCTTGGAGTCGGCCTGGCCGCGGACATCGTCGAGCTTCACGCCCCAGCTGGCGTCTCCCGGCTCGTAGCTGCGGATGCTCCGCATCGCCATCAGAACGAAGGGGCCGATGAAGATCACGACGTTGATGAACAGGAACAGCGGCAGCTGCACGAACACCAGCGCCAGCTGCGGCAGCTCACTGGCCGGGTAGAGCTGCCGCAGCGCGCCGAACGGATGGAAGAAACCGGCGTGGATGCCGGCGAACGCGAACAGCAGCTGACACAGCCCGAGGAATACGAGCACCAACAGAATCCACCACGGCAGCCTGCGGTACTTGGTACGCCAGTACCAATAGCGCCGCCGCGCAACGATGTCCTCCTCCTTCAGTTCCGCTCCGGCGCCCAGCAGGCTCGGCCACGGGATGAAGTGGCGGACGATCACCTCGACGAGCCCGCGGAACATCAGCACCGCGAGCGCGGTCAGCAGGATCGCGGCGAGCAGGCTGAGGTGGTTGGAGTCGTAGAGGACCAGGAAGAGGGCGGGCGCTGTCAGCAGCGCGACGAACGTCGCGGCGCGCGTCAGCCGCCGCCACTCGTACGCAAGCGCTGACGAATGGTCGCTACCCGGGGCCCGGAAGGCTGTGGTCTGCTCGGCGTAAGCCATGCCTGTCACAACGAGGGTACAGGTCCAGCCGAGCCGGTCCAGCGCAGAGCTACCCGTGCCCGTGTGCGGCGTCGTGTCCGTGGCCCGCCCGCGCCGGTCGCCTCACGGGGAAGAACTGCTCAACCGCCTCGGCGATGCCGCTGGCGATCGCGTGCTGGCCGGCGCTGCTGTTGGCGATCGTCGCCTCGAACGGGTCGGTGATGAAGAGCGGCTCGATCAGCGCTCCGGGCATCCGGCTCGGGGTCGTGAAGTAGCCGCGCTTGGCGGGGCCGAGAAGCAGCAGGTGGCCATAGCTGACGGCGGCGGTGTTGATCGCGGAGCCGAGCTGGGTGTCGAGCTGGACGCCCTCGCTGGGGATGTTCCAGCCGCGCGCGTTCAGCGTGGTCAGCACGTCCCGCTGCACCAGCGACGCCAGCCGCAGGTTGGCGGCCGCGAACGGCCGCGCGGCGTCATAGCCGGTCACAGACCCGGCGTTCTGCGGGGCTCCGGCGTCGAAGTAGATTCCGATGAGGGCGTTGGCACCGGCGTCGTTGGCGCAGATTGCGCGCGCGGCGACGTCATCGTGGACACCCTGGGCGCTCAGCAGCGTGTCGTTGACATCGGCCTTGGTCAGGCGCGCGACCGAGCTGTCGGTCGTGCGCGAGACGACGACCCTGAATCCTTCGGTGCGCAGCATCGCCATCGCGTCGAGCTCCACCGGCAGGGTCTCGTCGGCCTCGTAGACCGTCCTGCCACTGCGTGTCTGGCCCACAGACCCGGGATCGAGACCGCCGTGGCCGGCGTCGAGAAACACGGTCAGGTGCCTGTCGCCCCTGGTCGGCGGGTAGGCCATGCAGGCGGTGCGCGCGAACAGAGCCGGGTCCACCGCGACCGGGCTGAAGCGGGTGCGCCGCTGCACCGGAGCGTGCTGGCCGCGGCCGGTGTGCTCGGCGTGGTCAGGGCGGTTGCTGATGACCCCGGCCGCCACGGCGATGATCACCGCAATCAACAGGCCGCTTCGCAGCGAGATTCGGCGGTTACGTCTGGTCAAGGTGGGCATGCGGGCGGTCGGCCCGATCGGGCGCACTCGGACCGTTCAACGATGCCTGCGGGACCTAAGCGCAGTCTTTCGGTACTACGAGCAAACGATTAGGATACGGCGCCTGCGTGGCTCACCGGATAAACAACGAATCCCAATAGACTTACTTGACAAAATGAGCCGCAACATGTTTCATCTCTCTGCACCGGGAAGCTGCGAATGCACCGGGGCGGGCGTAACCGGTGGGTGCTCGCCCCGGTTCGCGGTACGGTCGTCTGGGGAGATTCTCTCCTCTCAACCCCGGGCGGCCGCTCCCGCGTGCCCGCTCGAGCCATGAGGACCTTACGATCCGTCGCGGTGCTCGTGGCGATGCTCGCGGTCGCCGCCGCCCTGCTCGCCACTGGCAGTGGGACCGCGGGCGCGGCCGCGCCGCCGAGCGGAGACTGGCTGACGTTCGACTACAACGCCCAGCGCTCGGGCGTCGGCCCGGCGGACACTGGGATCACGCCAGGGAACCTCCACAGCCTGCAGCGGACGATCGTGAACGTCCCCGGGACGGTCGATTCGGCAGCGCTCGAGCTACACGCCGTGACCGCCGCCGCGCGCGTCCAGGACGTGCTGATCATGACCAGCACCTACGGGCGCACCTTCGCGCTCAATGCGGCGAGCGGTCGGCTGCTCTGGGAGTTCACGCCGCCTGGGGTCCAGCAGCTGTTCGGCACTGGCCAGGTCACGACCGCCACGCCGGTGGCCGACCCGGACGCACAGTACGTATACGCGCCGAGCCCTAACGGTTACGTCTACAAGCTCTCGGTCGCAAGCGGGCGTCAGGTGTGGGCGACGCGCGTGACTTACGACCCGACCCGCGAGAAGCTCGACGGCTCCCTGAACTTCGCCAACGGGCGGCTGATCGTCGTCACCGGCGGGTACTACGGAGACATACCGGTCTACCAGGGGCACATCATGACGATCGACCCTCAGACCGGCAGGATCCTGCATCTCTGGAACACGCTGTGCTCCAACGTGCGGAGGCTGGAGAATCCGCCGAACAGGTGCCCGCAGAGCGACGCCGGGATCTGGGGCAGGCCCGGCAGCGTGGTCGAGCCGGACGGCGACATCCTCATCGCCACGGGCAACGCCGACTTCAACGGGCACACCGATTGGGGTGACAGCGTCCTCGAGCTCTCGCCGGCGCTGAGGCTGCTGCACAACTGGACGCCGCCGGACCAGCAGCAGCTCAACAGCAGCGACACCGACCTCGGCAGCACCGAGCCGGCCCTGCTTCCCGGCAGCCGGCTCGCCGTGATGGGCGGCAAGAGCGGGATCCTCAACCTCCTGAACCTGAACCGGCTCGACGGCGGCAGGGGCCCGGCCGGGCCACGGACCGGCGGCTCGCTGCAGCAGTTGGGCGCGCCGGGCCCGACCGACGTCTACAGCCAGCCGGCCGTCTGGCGGTCCGGCGGCCGTGACTACGTGTACGTGGCCGATGCCAACGGGACAAACGCCTACACGTTCACGGGCGGGCGTCTGCACCTGGCCTGGCAGAGCACCCAGGCGGGCACGAGCCCCGTGATCGCCGGAGACCTGCTGTACGTCTACAACCTCAGCTCCGGCGTGCTCAACGTCTTCAATCCGCTCACCGGCCACATCGACGACGCGCTGCAGGCGGCACCGGGCCACTGGAACAGCCCGATCGTCGTGGGCGGCCGGATCGTCCTGCCGGTCGGTAACTACCACTCACAGTCCAACACCGGGCAGGTGTACATCTACCACCTGCCCGGGTTGTGAACGGTCGCCGGCTACTGGACGGTGTTGAGACGCTGGCCCAGCGGGGCCAGCGTCGCTCGCAACCAGCTGATCGCTGCCGGAACATGGGCCGGATCGATGTGATGACCCGCGTCGGATTCGTGGTATTCGACGTCCAGTCCGCCGGCGCGGAGCAGTTCGTCGGCGTGCCGTGCGAAGCCGACGTCCATGACCGGGTCGTTGCGGCCGTGGGCGATGAACACGCGCGCGTCCTGGCGGTCGGCGGTGCTGGCCGCCCAGCCGTCAACTGTCGGGATGAACCCGGAGAAGGCGAGGATCCCCGCGACCGGCGGCCGCTCGCTGCCGAGGCCCATCGCGTAGCTCATCACCGAGCCCATCGAGAAGCCGCCGAAGACGGTCCGCTCGGGAGCGAGTCCGGTTCGCTCCCAGAGCTCGTCGTGGAAGGCGGCGAGCTTGTCGTAAGCCGCATGGAACGTGTCATGGTCGGGATAGCCGACGCGCGGCACCACGTACCAGTGCCGGCCGGGCCACCCCGGGACGCTCAGCGGGCCGCCGGGCGTGACGACGTGCAGGCGGCGCTCCGGGTCGAGCACGTCGGCCAGCCCGATCAGGTCGTGCTCGTCGGCGCCGCGGCCGTGGTGGAGGACCAGCAGGCCCTCCGCCGGGCCGCCGGCGGGACGCTCCCTGTACTCGAGTGAGCTCATGACGCTGTGGTGGCCGTGCGCGGGTTGGTGAGCGGCGTCAGCATGTGCTCCAGCTGCGGCCGCAGGTGCTCGTGCTGGGTCGGCAGGCGCAGCTCCTCGCCGAGGTGCTCGGGAGCCTCGTCGGTCGCGAAGCCGGGCGAGGTCGTGGCGATCTCGAAGAGAATGCCCTGCGGCTGACGGAAGTAGATCGCGTTGAAGTAGTCGCGGTCGATCACCGGCGTGACGTGCATCCCCGCCGCGTGGACGCGGTCCTGCCATGGCACGTGGTCGGCGTCGGCCGAGTGCCAGGCGATGTGATGGACCGTGCCGGCGCCCTGGATGCCGTGCTCGGTCGCGTCGTCATAGGCCCAGCTGAAGGTGCGCGTCGGGCCCTGCAGGCGGTAGGCGCCTCGTGCCTCCGTCGGCGTGAAGCCGAGCGTGTCGGTGAGCAGGTCGCGGTCGGCGTCGAGCGGGCGGCCGAGGTAGGCGCGGGCCCCCTCGACTCCGGTGATCGCGTGCTCGGCCGGGATCTCAGGGTGGGCCGCTTGGAGCTTCGTGTTGTCCGGGTTGGCCGCGGTGAGCTCGAGCCCGAGGCCGTCGTAATCGGCGAACTTCAGCGTGTTGTGCTGCGTCCGCTCGCTCGTGTAGCCCTTGCTGCCGAGGCGGTGCTCCCAGAACTCCAGCGACTCCTCGCTCGCGACGCCGAGCTGGATCGTGTGGATCATGCCCGCGCCCGCGCGGCCGGGGCGGATGCCGGAGAACTCGAACCAGGTGAGGATCGAGCCGGGCGAGCCCTGCTCGTCGCCGAAGTACAGGTGGTAGGCCTCGGGGGCGTCGAAGTTGACGGTCTTCTTGACCAGGCGCA
>Ga0123356_10003348_pt1 | contig 16829 bp, 16 predicted proteins | sample TergutEmb28metaG_2_FD_92546 | JGI IMG/M metagenome (GOLD analysis project Ga0123356, IMG submission 92546) | Embiratermes neotenicus P3 segment gut microbial communities from Petit-Saut dam, French Guiana - Emb289 P3 | ecosystem: Host-associated > Arthropoda: Insects > Digestive system > Gut ...
AGGGCCCGGAACGCCGTCTCGGTGGTTGCCGCGTCGTCGAAGGCGACGCCCTGGGCCGCGCGCCGGTAGTACCGTTCGGTTCCGCCGCGAACGGTGCGCGTTCCGGCCGGCTCCACCAGCCCCGCGTCGACCAGGACCTTCAGATGGTGAGCGACGCTGCCCTTGTTGCTGCTGAGCATCGCCGACAGCTGGCTGATTGTGGCATCCTCGCGGCCGAGCGCGAAGAGCAGCCGGTGACGCATCGGATGGCCCAGGGCCTTGAACTGGGCAGGCGTGGAGACCACAGCTACCTCGTCGGCTGGCATGCCAAAAGAGTTAATTACTCTTGACGCTTTGTCAAGCGCATGGTTTTCTTAACACTATGACCGATGACGAGGTAACCGAGATCGTCGAGCGTGTCCGCACGCTTGTCGAGGCCCACTACCTGTTTCCCGACGTGGCCACCGCGGTGTCGCGAGCGCTGGCCGACGGCCTGGCTGCCGGGCGCTACCCCGCCGACACACGGTCGCTCGCCACGGCAGTGACGGCCGACATGCAGTCGGTCAACGGCGACAAGCACCTGCGGCTGCTCTACCACGAGGATGTGCAGCCGCCGCGCGAGCCAGGAGACGACCGGGAGCAATATGCGGCCATGGCCCGGTGGGCGGACCAGACGTGCGCCGGTGTGTCCCGGGTGCAGCGCCTCGACGGCAACGTCGGGTACGTCGACCTCCAGCCGGTCCTCTTCCCGGCGGTGATCAGCGGCGAGCTGATCACCGCGGCCATGAGCCTGATCGCCGGCACCGAGGCGCTGATCGTCGACCTGCGTCGCTGCCTGGGCGGCGAGCCCAGCGGCGTCTCCCTCATCGCCAGCTACCTCTGGGGCAACGAGCCGGCGCAGCTGTCGGGGCTGCGCGAACGCGGCGGGCTCACGCAGGCGTGGACGCTGCCCTATGTCCCAGGCCGGCGATTCGGCCAGACCAAGCCGGTGTACGTGCTGACCAGCGCCACCACCTTCTCCGGCGGCGAGCAGCTGAGCTATGACCTTCAGCAACTGGGCCGCGGCACTGTCGTCGGCGAGCAGACCAGAGGCGGCGCCCACGCCCGCGAGGGCTTCGTCGTGCATCCTCACCTGGAGGCGACCATCTCGGTCGCGGAGGCAGTGCACCCGAAGACCGGTGCCAACTGGGAGGGCGCCGGCGTGACGCCGGACGTGCAGACGACGGCGGAGCAAGCGTTCGATACTGCGTACCGCCGCGCGCTCCGCGAGGTGATCGCGGCCGCCGGCACCGCGGCCGCCGAGGCGGAGACTGTCCTGGCCGAGGGGTCCTGCGAGACAATGCAGGTGTGACGGAGCGGCGGGCCTTCGCCGAACTGGTCGCTGAGGCCGACACAGAGCCAGTCGACGGCTGGGACTTCTCCTGGCTCGATGGGCGAGCGACCGAGGAGCGCCCGGCCTGGGGCTATGCCGGAATGCTGGGTGAGCGACTCAGCGGCACTCGGGCTGTCCTCGACATTCAGACCGGCGGCGGCGAGGTGCTCGCCAGAGCGCTGCAGGAGAGCGACCATTCGCCGGCCCTGGTCGCCGCGACGGAGTCGTGGCCGCCGAACGCCGCGCTGGCGAGGCGCGCCCTGGCGCCCTGGCACGGCGGGGTAGTGCGGGCCGCGGACGCCGGGGGGCTGCCGTTCCGGGCGGAGAACTTTGATCTCGTCGTCAGCAGGCATCCCACGGTCGTGGTGTGGCCGGAGGTCGCGCGCGTGCTGGCGCCGGGCGGCGCGTACGTGTCCCAGCAGGTCGGGCCGGGCACCAACAGGGAACTGACCGACTTCATGATGGGCCCGCAGGAAGTGAGCCAGGCCCGCAACCCGCAGCGCGCGATCAGTGCGGCAAGGGCGGCCGGCCTCGACGTCGTCGACCTGCGCGAGGCGGCGTTGCGAGTCGAGTTCTACGACGTCGGCGCCGTGGTCTACTTCCTGCGCAAGGTGCTGTGGACTGTGCCCGGCTTCACCACGGCCGGGTATGCCGGGCAGCTCGCCCGGATGCACGCATACATCGCCGAGCACGGCTCGTTCGTCAGCCACGCGGAGCGGTACTTCATCGAAGCGCGCAAGCCAGCTGGCTAGCTCAGATCTCGTCGAGAATCTGGCGCCGCTTCGCGTCGAACTCGTCCTGGGTGATCTGCCCGCGGTCGGCCATTTCCTGCAGCCTGGCCAGGCGGTCTGACGGGTTGTGCGCCGGGCTTTCATGCTGGATCTGGCTGTTGCTGACGGCGAGCTGCCGGAACTGGTCCCTCGCGGCCGCGCGCTCTGCGGCATCGCCGGACATCATGCTGCGCATCAGTCCGAGCGCCTCTGGGCCAGCCACCATGCTGACCCGGTCGGTCAAGCTGTCCCCGAAGAACTTGCTCAGGTCCAGGTCGGCCCCGCCCATGCGGACCGTCGTGGTGATGCTCGACGCACCCGGAAAGCCGCCGCCCGCTGCGGAGTCGTTCTGCGCGCCTGCGGCGCTCGTGTCGAAGCCGATGATCAGCTGCGACTCGTGCGGGTGCAGGCGGATCTCGCCGGTCTTGGCGTTGACCTCGAGCCGTACTATCTGGCCCGGCTGCAGGTTGCGATGGTGGCCGCTGCCGACCTGAGCTCGCTGGCGGCTGCCGTCCGGCATCCGGACGTCGATGTCATAGGCGGCGGACTGGGGCGCACCGCCTTTGCCCGGGCGCCGGGTGAAGTCAGTCTGGGCGCTGACGATGGTCCCCTCGGCTGGCTCCCACTTCTGTCCGATCATGCCAGTCCTCTCCACCGCAGCCAGCCGCTCATGTGCACCAACTATGACACGGCATGCGGCCGCGCGACGTTCAGCCGAGAACGCGGTCACGGCGACCTCAGGCCCTCTGCCATGCGACAGATAAGTACGGACGTCACCTGTTATCAACTGCTTTGTCCAACGACAAGATCGCCACGTCGGCATGTCAGTCATGCTGTTGATTTCGCATGCGTCACGGGGTTAGCGTGATTCGACCGGAGCGGGGGCGCCGGGATTCGCGCACTCATTGATGTCGGGGGGCTGCAATGAGCGCTACTGCTGTACATCCTGTCGGAGGCCGCGGGGGATGGCTGGCCTCACTGTGGGGCCGTCAGCTCGACAGTTATCCAGACACCGGCCTGCGAATTACCTACCTGGCCATCACTGTGCTGGCCACGATCACGCTCTACTACGAGCTGTATGTCGGGGCGTCGGTGGCCACACTGATCCTGCCTGCCCTGCACATGACCTTCACTTTCTACGTGGTCGCGCTGGGCCTCGGGAACCTCATCGGAGCCTTCGGCTCACTGCTCGCCGGGCTGGCCGACCGCTTCGGTCGGGCGAACATGGTCGTCTACGGGCTGCTCGTTACCGGCCTGCTGACGGCGTTCGCCATTCCGTCGGTGACGACAAGGTGGCCGTTCATCCTGCTCACCTTCGTTGTCGGCTTCGTCGAGGGCATCTGCCTGGTCGCCACACCGGCACTGGTACGCGACTTCTCGCCGCAGGTAGGCCGCGCTATGGCCATGGGCTTCTGGACCGCAGGTCCGGTGCTGGGCAGCCTGGTCGTGGCCATCGTGGCGAGCAATACCATTCCGGCGGTGGTGAATCCCAGCTACTGGAGCCACGAATACGTGATCGCCGGGATTGCCGGCCTGGTGATCTTCGCGATTGCCTTCCTCGGGCTCCGCGAGCTGTCGCCGCGTCTGCGCGACCAGCTCATGGTCACGCTGCGGGACCGCACCCTGATCGAGGCGCGCGCCAAGGGCATCGATATTGAGGCGTCGCTCCGGAACCCGTTCGGGCAGTTGCTGAAGCCCAACATCATTGTCTCTGCCGTCGCCGTGTCAGTGATGCTGCTGATCTACTACACCGCGGTCGCCTTCGGCGTGATCTACCTGTCCACCGTGTTCGGTTTTTCCACCAAGGACGCGAACGGGCTGGGCAACTGGAACTGGGGCTTCAACGTACTGGCCCTCATCCTGGTCGGCCTGGTCTCCGACTACTTCCGGGTGCGCAAGCCCTTCATGGTCGCGGGCGGCATCGGCGCTGCCATCATGATCGTGATTTACCTGGCACAGGCTGGCGGCCATCCGAGCTACTACACGCTCGCCATCATCCTGGCTGCGCTCGCGTTCTGCCTGGGCATCGCCTACACGCCCTGGATGGCCAGCTTCACCGAGACGGTCGAGGCGCGCAATCCCGCCCTGACCGCTACCGGCCTGGCGATCTGGGGATGGATTATCCGGGTCATCATCACGATCGCCTTCCTGCTGATCCCCGTCGTTATCTCGTCGGTGACGCCCCTGGTGACCTACGGCACTGGCGTCAAGACCTACGCGACGAGGTACGCCTCCGAGCTAGCGTTCGCCAAGACCCACCCGGCAGTGGTGGCGAGCGCCCAGAAGTACCACGTCCAGCTGGCGAACGCGCAGAAGTTCGCCCCGGAGCTCGCCGTCATCCAGGCACACCCGGCGCTCTTTGCGCAGCTCGCGTCCTATCCGAACCCCACGTCGATTCCGCCGAGCCTGCTGGCGAGCGCGATCGCGGCGGCTGGGGGCGGCGCGACGGGCGTGCACGTGCTCACAACTATCCAGGCCAACAAGCCTGCCATCCTGGGTGTGATCGCAGCGGCGCCGCACCTGCAGGCGCTAGCTCCGTACGGGCCGCAGCTGACCGCGCTGTCGAAGGTGCCGCCGTCGGCCATCTCCTATCTCAACGCTCACGGTGCGGACGTGGCGAAAGCTGCCGCCCAGGCGCCAGGGGAGTGGCAGACCTGGTACTGGATCTGTTTTGGCGGCGTGATCTTCTTCCTGCTCTGCATTCCGATCATGCACGGCCGGTGGCGCCCGCGGGACGCTCGCCGGGACGAGCAGGAGCACGAGGCGATGGTGCAGGACGAACTCGCCAAGCTGCACGCCACGAGCCGCCAGGCGTAACGGAGTTCTCGCCGCTCACGCGATAGCCGGCGGATCAGGGTGGTCCAGGACGCAGCGGGTGCCGGTGAAGATGCTCGGAATGCACTTGTTGCAGTGCGTGCAGGTGCCCGCTGTGGCCTGGCCAGCTGCGAGCCTGGCGACCAGATCCGGCTCACGCAGCAGAGCCCTGCCCATCGCGACGAAGTCGAATCCCTCGGCGAAGGCCTGCCGGATCGCAGCGAGGGAGCTGATGCCACCGAGCAGGACGAGCGGCAGCGTCAGGGCCTCGCGGAACTGGCGAGCCAGCGGGAGCAGGTAGGCCTCCTGATACGGGTAGTCGCGCAGCAGCGCGCGGCCGGCTAGCCGGAAGCCGACACCCGCCACGCCGGGCAGCGCAGCCGCCATCTCCGCGCGTGGCGGCGCACCGCGGAACATGTACATCTGGTTCGCCCGGGACCCGCCGGCCGTCAATTCGAGCGCGGCGAGGACGCCCTCCGCCTGAAGCAGCCGGGCGATCTCGACGCTATCGGCGGTCTGCAGGCCGCCGCGGATGCCGTCCGTCATGTTGAGCTTGGCCGTGACGGCCATCCGGCCGCCCACCGCGTCGCGGACCGCGCGAAGGATGCGGACCGGCAGCCGGGCGCGGTTCACCACGGCGCCGCCATAGTCGTCGGTCCGGCGGTTCCACCGCGGGCTGAGGAACGCTGACACCAGGTAGTGGTGACCGAAGTGCAGCTCGACGGCGTCGAAGCCTGCCTCTGCCAGCAGCGCCGCGCCGTCTGCGAACTGCCCGACCACCTCGTCGATCTCCGTCGCGGTGATCTGCTCGACCTTCGTGCCGGCCATCGTGCGACCCGGCGACGGGCCGAGGTAGCGCTTGCGGATCGTGCCGACCGGGCCCGCGTGGCCGAGCTGCGCCGAGATCGCCGCACCCTCGGCGTGCACGGCTGCGGCGATCCTGGCGAGGCCGCCCGCCGCGGCATCGTGGATGTAGATCTCGTTCGGGGCACCCCGCCCGTCGCGCGACACCGCGACGTAGGACACCGTGGTGAGGCCCACGCCGCCCGCCGCCATTCGCTGGTGAAACTCGATGAGGCTGTCCGACACCACCCCGCGCGGGCTCATGCCCTCGAAGGTGGCAGCCTTGACGATGCGGTTGCGCAGCCGCACCGGGCCGAGGCTGGCGGGCGCGAAGGGCTCAGGCGGCATGGCCCATTGTGGCAGGCTGAGCGCAGGCCCGGGCAGAGGAGGACATGGAATGCCAACCCGCAGAGCGCACACCACCTGGACTGGCGGCCTGGAGGACGGCACCGGCACGGTGACGCTGGTCAGTTCCGGCATCGGCAGCTACGAGCTGAGCTTCCCGAAACGGGCCGCCGACAAGGCCGACGGAACGACCAGTCCGGAGGAACTCATCGCCGCCGCCCACGCGGGCTGTTTCGCCATGCAGTTCTCGGCGATGCTCGGCGCGGCTGGCGGTCATGACCAGTCGCTCGACGTGACCGCGGATGTGACCCTCGGCCCGGACCCGGCCGGCGGCTTTCGCATCAGCGGCATCGCGCTCTCGGTGGGCGGCTCGGCGCAGGGCATCAGCGAGGAAGACTTTGCCCGGATCGCCGTCGATGCCAAAGAGAACTGCCCGGTCAGCAAGGCGCTCGCCGGCACCACCATCTCGCTGGACGTGTTCAACCGCTAGCGCGCCGGCGACCGGCTCAGCCCGCCCGGGCCTCCTCGACTGTGAGCTCGGCAGCCGGGTCGGCTTCCAGCCGCTCGGCCGGGATCGGCTCGCCGCTGCGAACCGAGAGACCGTAGGTGCCTGCGTCGAGCCGTGTCAGCGCCCGGTCGATGGCGTCGAGCCGGTCGCGGAACGAGCTCGCCATGGCGTCGTCCATGCCCTGGGCCGTGAGTGGCTGAGCGGAGTCGGCGTAGTCGCCCGGCCCGCTTTCCACCTCGCGGTCCGCCGCCGCGGCTGCTTCCGCGTCCTTGAGCAGCTGCCTGACCTCGGCGCGCTCCGCGGTCAGCCGCTCGCGCGCGACCTTTTCGTCCATCTGACGTCCCCTACCCGCCGTTAGATAGTCCCAACCTACGCCTGCCCCCGGGAGAGGTGCCCAGTGATCTTCGACGTCAAGCCGGCCGTGGTCGGCCATCGCGGGTCCGGCTCCGGCACGGCCGGCGCGTACCGCGAGAACTCGATCGAGTCCTTTCTCGCGGCTACGGCCAGCGGCGCGACGTGGGTCGAACTTGACGTCCGCCGCAGCAGTGATGACGAGCTGGTCGTCTGGCACGACCCGCACACGCCGGCCGGCCTGCCCGTAGTGACCCGTACGGCCAGTCAGCTCGCCGCGGAGGGCATCGTCGCGCTCACCGGGGTGCTGGCCGCGCTGCCGGCCGGCGTGGGCGTGGATATGGACGTCAAGACCGTGCTCGAGGACGCCCGCGACCCCGAGGGACGGCGCACGCACGCGCTGCTCGCCCAGGCGCTGGTCGCCCGGGTGCTCGGCGACAAGGCGAGCACGCCGCCGCTGCTCGTCTCCTCGTTTGACCCCTCGGTGCCGCTCTACCTGCGGGACCGGGCCGCGCTGGCCGGGGCGGTCGGCCTTGGCCTGCTCACGAGCGAGACGCTCTCGCCCGACCACGGAGTCGCCGCCGCGGTGAACCTCGGCCTGGATGCCGCCTGCCTGTATGTCGGCGGGCTGGAGCGGGCGGCGCGCCCTGTCGAGGTGGCACACCAGGCCGGCCTGGAGGTCATGATCTGGACCGCGACCCCGGCTCAGGCGGTGCGCGCTGCTGCCCTGGGAGTTGACGCGGTGTGCGTCGACGACGTCCCGGGCACGGTCGCCGCGCTCGCGTCAGCCGGCGATGCCAGAATGACCGGGTGAGCGCCGCCGGCCAGTCAGCCCGGTCCGGCCCGGGGAGCAGTGGCTCCCTGCTCAGCATTGCCTCCAGCGGGTCGATCTTGTCGATCGGCTCCAGCGGTTCGATCCTGTCGATCGGCTCCAGCGGTTCGATCCTGTCGATCGGCTCGGTGGGCTCGATCGCCTCCGTGTGCTCGGCCTTCTCGGCCGCGAGCGTCGCATCGGTGCTGTCGGTGCTCTCCTTCGGGTCGGTCCTCTCCTGGCGATCACGGCGCCGGATCCCGGTTGACCCGAACCCGGCCGGGGACGATGGCGGTGAGTCCGGACCCGCGTCGGGGGGAAACGATCATGAAGAGCACGAAGCCGCCAGTGGTCTTCATTCACGGCCTCTCTGACGCCGTTGCCGACCTGGTGGAGTTCGCCGACCGCGGCCACTCGCTCACCATCGATCCCGGCTGGCCCGAGGTTGCGGATGCCTGCCTGGCCTGGCTGCAGAAGCAGGACCTGTAGGGCGGCCTGCAGTCAGGCGGTGCGGGTCTTGCTGGCCGTCTCCAGGCCGAGCTCGGAGACCGATGTCTCTCGCATCCTGAACTTCTGCACCTTGCCGGTGACGGTCATCGGGAACTCGTCGGTGACCCGGACGTAGCGCGGGATCTTGTAGTGCGCGATCTTCCCGGTGCAGAACTCGCGGACCTGCTCGGCGGTGATCGCGGCGCCGGGCCGCAGCCGCACCCACGCGCAGAGCTCCTCGCCGTACTTGGCGTCGGGCACGCCGATGACCTGGACGTCTTCGATGTCGGGGTGGGAGTACAGGAACTCCTCGATCTCCCGCGGGTAGATGTTCTCGCCGCCGCGGATCACCATGTCCTTGATCCGGCCAGTGATGTTCAGGTACCCGGCGTCGTCCATAACGGCCAGGTCGCCGGTGTGCATCCACCGGCCAGGGTCGATCGCCTCGGCTGTCTTGTCCGGCTCGTTCCAGTAGCCGAGCATGACCGAGTAGCCGCGGGTGCACAGCTCGCCGTGGCTGCCCCGCGGCAGCACCAGCCCGGTATCCGGATCGGTGACCTTGACCTCGACGTGGGGGTGCACCCGGCCGACGGTAGCCACCCGCCGGTCCATGTCGTCGTCCGCGGTGGTCTGGGTGGAGACGGGCGAGGTCTCGGTCATCCCGTAGCAGATCGTGACCTCGGCCATGTGCATCTCACTGACCACGCGCTTCATCACCTCGACCGGGCAAGGCGAGCCGGCCATGATGCCGGTCCGCAGGCTCGACATGTCATAGGAGGCGAAGTCGGGCAGGGCCAGCTCGGCGATGAACATCGTCGGCACCCCGTACAGCGAGGTGCACTTCTCCGCCTGGACCGCCGCCAGGGTGAGCGCCGGATCAAACCCCGGTGCCGGGATCACGATGGCCGCGCCGTGCGTGGTGCACGCAAGGTTGCCCAGCACCATGCCGAAGCAGTGGTAGAAGGGCACCGGGATGCACACCCGGTCGTCCTTCGTGTACTGGCAGCCCTCGCCGATGAAGAAGCCGTTGTTGAGGATGTTGTGGTGCGACAGCGTCGCGCCCTTCGGGAACCCGGTCGTCCCGCTGGTGTACTGGATGTTGATCGGGTCGTCGAACGCCAGCGTCGCGGACCGCTCCTCGAGTGCGCCGCGCCCCGCTGCCGCGCCGGCCGCGAGCAACTCGTCCCAGGCGGGTGTGCCGAGATAGATCACCCGCATCAGGTCCGGCAGGTCGCCGGCGACTTCCTCGACCATCGCCCGGTAGTTGCTGGTCCTGAAGCTCTCGGCGCTGACCAGCAGGCTGATCCCGGCCTGGCGCAGCACGTAGCCGAGCTCGTGACTGCGGTAGGCCGGGTTGATGTTGACCAGGATTACGCCGATCTTGGCGGTCGCGTACTGCAGGAGCACCCACTCGGCGCAGTTCGGTGCCCAGATGCCGACCCGGTCGCCCTTGCCGACGCCGAGCGTCAGCAGCCCGCACGCCAGGCTGTCGGTGTCGGCGTCGAGCTGAGCATAGGTCCACCGGCGACCGGTCGGCACGTCCACCAGCGCGTCGCTGCCGGGGTACTGCCCGGCGATCCGGCGCAGGTTGTCCCCGATCGTCTCGCCGAGCAGCGGCTGGGCGGACGCGCCGTGGCTGTACGACAGGTGACTGGTTCCGGTCATCGCGGCCTCCCTTGGGGTAGCTCCCATAGTCGCTCCTGGCCTGTCGGTTGCGCGACACCAACTGGCCGGTTAGCGCCTTGGCCGGCCTGCGGCGGCACCGTAGCGTCAGGTCCATGACGATGCCTTTCTCGGAGCCCCTGCTGCCCCGTCCGCCGGCCGAGCGAGTGATTCCCGAGCCGCCCAGACGCGGCGAGCCCGGTGGCGAGCCATGCGCCATCTGCGGCGGGGGCACGACCAGCGCCCTCTGGTCCGACGACCACTGGACGCTGCACGCCCCGGTCGGCTGCAGCCTGCCGGGCACGGTGTGGGTGGCAAGCCGCGAGCACTTCGACTCGTTCGCCGACATGCCGCCGGAGTACGCAGCCGACTTCGGGCGCCTGGCCGGCCGGGTCGAGCGCGCGATCCTGTCACTCGGCGATACCGCGCGAGTGCACCTGTACCGGTGGGGTGACGGCGGCGCGCACTTTCACGTGTGGTTCCTGCCGCGGCCGCTCGGCATGCTCGACGCGCGCGGCATGTACCTGCCGATCTGGGAGGACACGCTACCCAACGTGACCGACGAGGAGCTTCAGGCGGCCGCCAGAAAAGTAGCGGCCGCGATCATGTAACCCTCCGTTACCCTCCGGCTCGTCATGATGCGCGGTGCGCCGGACAGGAATACTCTCATTGGAGGAACATTCGCCAACGGAGCGCCGCGATGAGTAGTTGGATCATCTGGCTGATCGTCGCGGTCGTGCTCGGCGCCGCGGAGATCATGACCACCACGCTCGCGTTCGGGCTGGTCGGCATCGCTGCTCTGCTGGCGGCAGGGGCCGGATTCTTCGGCGGCGACGCGGCGATCCAGTTCGGCGTCTTCGTTCTCGCCTCAGCCCTCGGCCTCGGCGTAGCCCGGCCGTTCGCGCTGCGGCACATCAGGCAGCCGCCGCTCCTCCGCTCGGGCACGGCTGCACTCATCGGCCGCTCTGCCATCGTCCTCGACGAGGTCGGCCCGCACAGCGGGCGAGTCCGCATCGGCGGCGAGGTCTGGTCGGCGCGTTCCTACGACGAAGAAACGGTCATCCCGGCCGGGAAGACCGTTGACGTCATGCACATCGAGGGCGCGACCGCCCTGGTGTATCCGCGGGAGTAAGACATGGCAATTCTCATTGTGGTCGTCGTCGTGGTGTTCCTGATCTTCCTGACGGCGTCGCGGGGCTTCCGCATTGTCCCGCAGGCGCGGGCGCGCAACGTGGAGCGGTTCGGCCGCTACACCAAGACGCTGGAACCGGGCATGAACTGGATCGTCCCGTTCATCGACCGGGTCAAGCCGATGATCGACCTGCGGGAGCAGGTGGTCTCGTTCACCGGCCAGCGGGTGATCACCGAGGACAACCTGGTGGTAAGCATCGACACGGTGCTGTTCTTCCAGGTGACCGACCCGCGGGCGGCCGACTACGAGATCGTCAACTACATCCAGGCGATCGAGCAGCTCACCGCCACCATGCTCCGCAGCGTGATCGGAGCGATGGACCTGGAGAAGACGCTGACATCCCGCGAGAGCATTAACACTCAACTCCGCGGCGTGCTCGACGACGCGTCCGGCAAGTGGGGGATCCGGGTGACCCGGGTCGAGATCCGGACGATCGACCCGCCGCAGACGGTCAAGGACGCCATGGAGAAGCAGATGCGCGCCGACCGCGAGAAGCGCGCCACGATCCTGACGGCCGAGGGTGTCCGGCAGTCGCAGATCCTGACTGCCGAGGGCGAGAAGCAGAGCAACATCCTGCGGGCCGAGGGCGAGAAGCAGAGCGCAATCCTCAAGGCCGAGGGCCAGGCGACCGCGATCCAGACCGTATTCCAGTCCATCCACCGCAACGATCCTGATCCGAAGCTGCTCGCCTACCAGTACCTGCAGACGCTCCCGCAGATCGCCGCGGGACCCGGCAACACGGTCTGGATGGTGCCGAGCGAGCTGACGAGCGCGCTCAAGGCATTCGGTAGCGCCTTCGGTGGTGACGGCGCTGCCGCCGCAGCGCAGCCGGTCGCCGACGAGCCGCCCGCCAGGGTAGCGGCGCTGCCGGCGGCAGATCCGGACACGAATGCAGCCCTAGCCGAGGCGCACGCGGCACTGCAGGAGGCGACGGCACTGGCCGAGTCGGCGGAAGGCTCCGGCGACGACGGGCCCGACGGCCTCGCGCCCGTCAGCACCGCACCGGTCAGCACCGCACCGGTCAGCACCGCACCGGTCAGCACCGCACCGGTCAGCACCGTGCCGAGCACCGACGCCCTCAACGGCGACGGCGCGGGCGGGTCCGCGTAGCTGAGGCTAGAAACGGATGGCCAGGCCGACCGTGAGCAGCGCGCCGTATGCGAGCTCGAGCCGGCCGGTCTGGCCCAGCGCGGCGATCAGGCTCCCGCCCGTGGCCCCGTCGCGCACCTGCCGTACCGGCAGGAGCGCGAGCGGCAGGGCCGCGAAAGCCAGGAGGCTTAGCGGGCGGGCTGGCGCGAGCGCGACGACGACGCAGAAGGGCACGAGCGCGCACGCGGTGTACAGCAGCCGCGTCCGCTGATCGCCGAGCACGACCGCGAGCGTCCGCTTGCCGGTTTCCTTGTCGGTCGGGATGTCCCGCAGGTTGTTGACGACGAGCAGCGCGCAGGCGAGCAAGCCGATGGCGGCGGCGGCAGCCCACGGCACCCAGGTGAGGGTGTGCATCTGCACGTACGCGGTGCCGGCGACGGCCGCGAGGCCGAAGAACACGAACACCGACACTTCGCCGAGTGCCCGGTAGCCGTACGGCCTGCTGCCGCCCGTGTAGAACCACGCAGCTGCGACTGCTGCTGCGCCGACCAGCACCAGCCACCAGTCCGTCAGCGCGGCGAGGGCGAGGCCCGCGGCCGACGCGATGGCGAAGCAGCCCACGGCAGCAGCCAGAACGTGCCGCGGCTCAGCCCGGCCAGAGCCGACGAGCCGGATCGGGCCAACTCGTGCATGGTCGGTCCCGCGGACGCCGTCGCTGTAGTCGTTCGCATAGTTGACGCCGATCTGCAGGGCGAGTGCGACCAGCAGCGCCAGCGCGGCCCGCCCCAGATCGAACTTGCCGTAGCCGAAGGCGGCTCCCGACCCCACGACGACAGGCACAACGGCGGCGGGGAGAGTTCGGGGTCGCGCGCCGGCCACCCAGGTACGCAGATCGGCCACAGATGCGAGTCCTTCATGTGTCGCGGGATGTCACAGACTAGCTCCCGCTGTGCAGTCCTAGCCTGGCGGCAGGGCACGCTCGGCCGCGGCGGCTATGTCGCCGGCCTGTTCCCAGGTGAGTGCTCTCGCGCGGTTGACCTTCTTCCTGCTCACGAAGAAGCGCACTACCGACCGGCCGCCCATCACCTCAACGCCGCGCAACCGGGCGACGGACCACGGCACCGCCGGGCCGTAGATGACCATCGCGGGCCGGACCGTCACCGGCTGGCGCAGCTCCCGGCTCAGCAAGTACGCAGCCTGCGCGGCTTCCCACCGCGCGTGGGCCAGCCGCTCGCGCTGGCTGGACGGCCCGTGGTACAGCACCGGCCCGGCGGCGGAGTTGCTGGCGACAGTGCGCACGGGCATCCGTCGGTCCCAGCGCTCGGAGTCAACCGCGTAGACCCCGCCCGGGCCGATGACAAGATGGTCGATGATCGACTCGGTGCCGGGAATGGGCCGGGTGTGCAGCGCGTGGTAACCCCACGCTCGCGTCACGAGCAGCCGGCGGCGGGTCCGGCGCTGCGCGGACGCGACCCGCGCCGCGGCCGGGATCAGCGCCACTGTCTTGGACTGGTAGACCGTATCCGCGATGGCGGCCAGCGCGGCGATCGTCAGGCCGGTGCGCCAGCCTAGCCAGAACGTGAAGCCGACTCCGATTGCCACCGTCACGACTGCGCGGCGGCTCCAGATGGGCACTCGCGGGTCGACGGCAAGCTGGGCCATGATGAGCCGGGAGGGGAAACCGACACGACGCATCTGCCAGGTGTCGTCGGTATTGTCGGCCTCGTCGTCATACGGGACAACGCCGAGCTCGTCGGTGTCGTCCGCCTCCCTGTCCGCGCGCTGGCCGAGCTCGTCGGTCTCGGTAGTTCGCGGGGGGTCGTCGTCAGGCGCCGCGCCAGCCTCGGTCTGCGGCGGGGCGGTGACCTCTGCCTGGGTAGGTTGGCGCCACGATCCGGCCGGCTGTACCGGGCGGACCACCGTCGGCTCAGGCCCGGTCTCCCGGTCCATGTTGCTTAGCGTAGCCGAGTGACTACTTTGAGCTATTCACCGGCGGGTCGTGTCGCACGTGGACCAGCGGTTGGGCTGGATGCACCCGTGGTCTACTGTTCCGTACCGTGACGCAGATCCACGACCTCACGGTGACCGAGCAGGCCGCCGCGATCCGGTCCGGCGAGATGTCGTCGGCCGAGATCACCGAGTACTACCTGGACCGCATCGACCGGCTCAACGAGCAGGTCGGCGCCTTTTACACGGTGACGCACGAGCTGGCGCGCGAGCAGGCGGCTGCGGCCGACAAGGCAGTCGCAGCGAGCCGGCGTGACGGCGGCACCCTCCCCGCGCTGACCGGCGTCCCCATCCCGATTAAAGACCTCAACATGGTCGCGGGAGTGCGGCTCACCTACGGCAGCGCGATCCTGGCCGACAACGTCGCGACCGAGGACGACTACGTCGTCGAGCACCTGCGGGCCGCGGGGATCGTGATCACTGGCAAGACAGCGACGCCGGAGTTCGGCCTGCCCTGCTACACCGAGACCAAGATTGGCCCGCCTGCGCGGACCCCGTGGGATCTCTCCCGGTCAGCCGGCGGCTCCAGCGGCGGCGCGGCCGCTGCTGTGTCGTCCGGCCTGGCGCCCGCGGCGCAGGGCAGCGACGGTGGCGGGTCGATCCGCATCCCCTCGAGCGTGTGCGGCCTGTTCGGCATCAAGCCGACCCGCGGCCGGATCTCGCAGGGCCCGATGATGCCGGACCTCGCGGGGCTGTCGACCGACGGCCCGCTCGCGCGGACCGTTGCCGACGCGGCCCTGCTGCTGGATGCCATGACCGGCAACCACCCCGGCGACATGTACACGCTGCCGCCGCTGCCGGCCGGCGAATCGTTCGCCGGCTATGCGAGCCGGGAGCCCGGCAGACTGCGCATCGCACGCAGCGTGAAGCCCGTCATCGAAGGCGTCGAGGTTCACCCGGACTGCATCGCCGCATACGAGGATGCCAGCCGGCTGCTGGCCGAGCTCGGTCACGAGGTGGTGGACTTCGATCCGCCGTTCCCCGTCGAAGCCGTGCCGTCGTTTCTGTCGCTGTGGTTCGCCATGGCGACGCTGGCGCCGATCGCTCCCGAGCAGGAGCCAGAACTGCTGCCGCTGACGCGGTACCTGCGCAGTGAGGGCCTCAAGCTGTCCGCCGCTGACCTGCTGCTGCACGAGGGTGTCCTGCAGGGCAGCGTGCGGGTTGCGCTCGGCGCCCTGACTGGATACGACGCCGTGCTCTCGCCCACGCTGGCGCTGCCGCCGCGACCGGTGGGCTGGTTCGACGAGGTCGCGCCCGACGAGAACTTCGTCCGGCAGACGCTGTTCACGCCGTGGACCGCCCTCTACAACTTGTCCGGCCAGCCGGCTGTAAGCGTGCCGTTGTACTGGAACACGGACGGGCTGCCCATCGGGGTCATGCTGGCGGGGCAGATGGGCGCCGAGGGCCTGCTGATCTCGCTGTCGGCTCAGCTCGAGGCCGCCCGGCCGTGGAAGGACCGGCACCCGCCGATCTGGTAGCGCAGACGCGCGCGGCGGATCGCCTCGGCGTGCATGGCTTCCCGTAAGGTCAGCGGTGATGATGGCGCCCGCATCAGGTCGGCGGCGCCGCGTGGGGTCACCGCTGATGCGCACCGGCGCGGCGCTGGCAGGCACGGCCGCGGCCGCGCTGACGGCAGGGCTGCTCACCGCGTGCTCGGGCGCGCCGTCCGCTCAGGACGTCGCGAGCAGCTACCTGGCTGACTGGGCCAAGCACGACTGGCCGGCCATGCGGGCGCTCGTGGCGCGGCCGCCAGCCAGCTTTGCCGCCGTCAACGCAGCCGCGCTCAGCGACCTCGGGGTGACGAAGGCCAGCTACGTCAGCGGCCCGGTGACGCAGAACGGAACATCCGCGCGCGTGCCGGAGACGCAGCGTCTTCGGCTCGCCGGCGTTGGCACCATCGCAGTCCGGTCCGTGCTGCGCCTGACCGCCACGCCGGCCGGCTGGCGGGTGGCCTGGTCACCTGCAGCGATCGCCCCGCAGCTCGCATCCGGCGGTCACCTGTCGCTCCAGGTGAACTGGCCACCCCGGGCGCAGATCCTCGGCGCAGGCGGCGCGCCGCTGACCACCCAGGCGACGATGGTGACCATCGGCGTCGAGGGTTCGCGGATCAAGAGTGACGCCGTCGTCAGCGCGGCGCTGACCGGAGCCGGCGCGCCGCAGCGAGCGATCACCACCGCCCTGACCGGGGCGAAGGCACACCCGAGCTGGTTCGAGCCGGTCTTCACCGTCCCGCTGGCGCGCTACCAGCAGCTCGCGCCGACCATCTACCCCGTTCCTGGCACGGTGTTCCAGACCATTCACCAGCGTGAGCCCGCTACCCAGGGGCTCAGCTATCTCATCGGCACTGTCGGGCCGGTCACCGCGACAGAGCTCCACACCCTGGGCCCGCCGTACGACGCGCAGAGCGTGGTGGGCCAGACCGGCCTGGAGAACGTCGACGAGAACGAGCTCGCCGGCCGGCCGGGCGCGACGATCTCAGCCGTCAACGGCGGCGGAACCAGCATCGCGACGGTCGCCACGCTGCGGCCGGTGGCCGGCTCGGCCGTTCAGACCAGCATCGACCCGCGGGTGCAGCAGGCGGCGGAGCAGGCGCTCGC
>Ga0123356_10003349_pt1 | contig 16824 bp, 10 predicted proteins | sample TergutEmb28metaG_2_FD_92546 | JGI IMG/M metagenome (GOLD analysis project Ga0123356, IMG submission 92546) | Embiratermes neotenicus P3 segment gut microbial communities from Petit-Saut dam, French Guiana - Emb289 P3 | ecosystem: Host-associated > Arthropoda: Insects > Digestive system > Gut ...
ACGACATTATCCTTATCAGGAGGACTGGCTGTCACCTGTCGGCTTCTCGGTATCGTTGGCTGATGCCGTTTTTTTATCGTCTGTGTCGAGTTCGTTGGCTGCTTTTTTGAACTCTTTCAGGCCGCTGCCTAACCCCTTGGCCAATTCCGGGATCTTTTTTGCGCCGAACAGGAACAGCAGGACCGCCAGCACTATCAGAATGTTTGTAATACTGATGTTACCCATATCAACCTCACCCTTTCACTTTACGGTGAAATTCATGCAGGCGCCCCGCCTGCAAGACAAACGCTTCCAAGTTCGCTTCTATGAGCTGCGGGAACGGGCTGCCGTCCGTCTCCACGGCCAAAAACGGGAATTCGCCGATATCGGCGTAATCGTACGCTTTCTTTTCCCAGCCGGGGACTTTTGCCTTGCCGGCTACGTTCATCTCTTTTTTGAGTATGGACTCGGCTACGCGCGACGGCATGCAGCCGAACGGGCCTATTGATATCACCCCGCACGAGTCGTGCAGAATTTCCCTCAGCGCAAGGCCTACCGTAAGTATCGCCTCGCCCTTGAACCTGATATCAACGAGGTGTTCAGCCGCTTTGATCGTCTCTTCTACCTCTATCATCTCGAATTTGTACAGCCCGCTCTTTGCCAGCGCCGTTTTGATTTTGCGCTCCCAGTACTCCTGCATTTTGGATGTCAGGCGTGTGCGGACGGCGTCGGCAAAGGTCATCTCGGCGTCGCCAAGCTTGTTGTTCAGGATGTGGTTGCTGTAACACAGGAACTCGCCGATGGGCGCGACCTTGGTGGTGAAGCCGCGGCTTTCCAAATAGTTGACGATATTCTGGCGGCAGAACTCATCGCGGCGAACGAAAATCTCGCCTATTATCGAGACTACCGGCGCGTCCGCCGGCTTCGACTTCAACGGAATTTGCGACAGGCGCTTTACCACTCTGCCAAGCGTTTTCATAACGCTGCCCCTGGCCTTGCCTTCAAAGAAGCGTATCAGCTCGCCCCAGCACTCTTCGAGTTCCGCCAGCGCTTTTTCTCTCTCTTTCGCGGCCACTACGAGCATGCTGCGGATGTCGTTGAACACATCTGAAATTACTATGCTCTGCCAGCCTTTCAGGAGGCTCTTTATCCCCATACCGCCGTAACCGTTTTCGTCTGTCAGCGTAAAGACGGCCGCGTTGGGGAGTTTCAGGTTTTCGATGTTCTGCTCGATTGCGCGGCAGTACTGGCCGAGGCGGCACGGGCCGTCGCTCGTCGCCATGAAGAACAGGGTGATTTTATTCGGGTCTTCCTTCTCCTTAATATGCTGCAAGAACGATCCCGTCGTGACTATGTAGGGCACGCACTCCTTGCACGTGGAGTTTTTCTTGCCGAGGTTCAGTATCTCCTTGTCGGCCACCGGCAACGCGAGGCAGTTAACTCCCAAACCCCTGAAAATCGCGGCCAGCGCCTCGGTGCCGTACCTGCCCATCGACGGCAGGACGAGCTCTACCTTGGGGTCGTAGAGCGAGTAGTACTGCCCGTCGGACGCCTTGACCCGCAGGTCCCCTTCCTCCACAATCGCCGGCACGAACGACGTGTCTTCGGGCGGCAGGCTCTTGCTGATGCGGCGGTAGCTCTGCATGATGTCTACGGCAGCCTCTATTCTCGTGTCGATACCCGCGTCGGCTGTGTGCTGGTCAAGCTCAAGCGTCAGCGACGGTTTCGATTTCATAATGTTGCGGAAGTAACTCAACACGAAAGAGTCCGGGCCGCAGGAGAAGTTTGTGATGAACACGCCGAACAGGTTTTCGCGCTCCTTGACGAAGCGCGCCGCTTTCATCAGTTTCTGCCCCATCCCCCAGTACATCTTTTTATCGGCCTTATACTCGGCGGCCGGCAGCATGTCAAACGGTATGACTATGTACCCGCGCGACGCGGCCTTGTGCGGGATGCCCATGTTGGCGTCTGACGCGAACGTGTTGTAGGGGCGGCCGAAGAGCACAAGCCCAAACGTGTCGGGGTGGTTTTCGAGGTATTTCAGCGCTTTTTGGCCGTAAACCTGCAACTCGGCGTCGAACGCGCGCTGACGCGCAACCGCCTTGTCGAACGCGGCTGAGGCGGCGGTCTCCCCTACGCGCAGTATCGTTACCGCCATGTTGACTAACTCATGCCGCGCGCGCGCCCTGTCGTAGTCCCTGTCCATCTGCAATACCGGCGACAGCACCGTCGTATTCGCCTCTTCTATCTCACGGCGGAACGTCGCTTTCAAATAATACGGTTCGGCCTGAACAAAGACGCAGGTCTTGCTGAATGTCGACTGGTTTTTGACCGGTATCATAGAGATGTGCGGCAGGAAGATATAGTCGGTTCTCTTTTTGAGCAGGTTCATGAAACTCCCGTGCGTCAACTCGGCAGGCAGGCAGAACGCGGCCTCTATGCGGGCGAAGCCCTCGGGGTCGATCTTGTCGGAGAGTACTACTTTGAAACCCATCTCGTGGAAAAAGTTTGAATATAACGGATACAGCGCGTGTGTCAGGAACGTCCGCATGATACCTACCGTCTTTCCATCCTCACGTGGCTCCTTGATACCAAACTCCTCGAACAGTAATCTCTGGCGGACGGCTACAAGGTCAAACTCTTCTACCTCAACCTCTTTCTGGAAACGCATGTTGTAGTATTTGTTACAAGCGCCGCCAAACGGGTACTGCTTGCCGTTTACGCTGATGCGCGAAACCTCGCACTTGCGGTCGCACTTCTCCTTGCCGCCGGCACAGACAAAACTGCCCTCGCGCTTCGCCTCGCGGTTTACTAACTCGTCAAGGTCAAACTTGGACGATGCTGACAGGCCGATATCCATCCTGTTCATCGTTTCAAGCGCGACGCCAAACGCGCCCATCAATCCGGGGTCCGGCGGGACGACTATCTGGTGCTGCATGAGCGACGCCATCGCCACGGGAACAGCCTTGTTGTAACAGACGCCGCCCTGCATAAAGATTTTCTTGCCGACCTGGCGCGAGCCCTTGACGCGGTTTAAGTAGTTCATACAGACGGAGTAGACGAGCCCCGCCAAAATATCGTCCTTGCCTATCCCCTCCTGCCCCGCGGTCTTGATGTCGCTCGATATGAACGCCGAGCACTGGTCGGTAAAATTGGGCGGGCTTTTGCCGAACAGCGCCCGTTCGCCAATCTCCTCCGTCAGCACGTTCAGCGACTCGCGCGCCGACTCTTCCAAAAACGACCCCGTCCCCGCGCTGCAAGCCTCGTTCATAGCGTAGTCCGACGGTACGCCGCCGGTCAAAAACGTGTACTTGGCGTCCTGTCCGCCTATCTCAAAAATTGTATCGACATCCTTGTCAAAATAAGCCGCCGCCGTAGCGTGGGCGATAATTTCGTTGATGACGTTATCGGTCAGCGCGTGCAGAGCCGCGATTTGACGGCCGGAACCCGTCACCCCAAGCCCTGATATCTTAAACTTAACGCTGCCGACCTGTTCGCCGATAGCCTTGTAGCAGTTGCGCGACGCCTGTATCGGGTCGCCATTGGTCCGCAGATATATCGACGCGACCACCGCCCTGTCCTTTCTGCGCATCAACACGGCTTTTGTAGTAGTAGACCCGACGTCAAGCCCCATCACGCACTCATCACCGGCGTCGATAGTGTCCATCTTCATCGACTTGAACGACACGAGGTCCATGGCGTTCGACAGCGGTTCGTGGCGGCCAAATGATGTGGGGGCGTCGTGGATGGCTGTGGCGTGATCCTGCGGCAGGGCGATGCAATCGTTCTCTGCGGCCCAGAGCGCGGCGCCGTAGGCCTCGAAGACCGCGGCCGTCTTGGGGACGTCGAGCGACCCGAAGCGCCCTTTGAGTATCTTGACCATCGCCGTATTGAGCGACCCGCCGCCGATAAGCGCGGTCTTCTCACTCTTCAAGTCTTTAACAAGGTCGCTGATTTTGTCGGCCATCATCAAACACAGGCCCGCCGCGATGTTCTCGCGCGGCTCGCCCTTGTTTAGCGCGTGCGTACAATCGCTCTTGCAGAACACGCTGCACCGCCCGGCGATTTTGTGGGGCGTACCCTTCTTGGCGAGTTCGACGGCCTCTTCGAGCGTCATCCCCATGCGCCGGATCTGCTGCAAAAAGAACTCCCCGGTTCCCGAGGCGCACTTGTTCCCGGAGTGGACGGAGCTTATGCAGCCCTTGGAGTTCATAACATAGACGATCTGCGTTTCGCCGCCGGAGCTTATCACAAGCTGCGGGCGCTGGCCGTCAGGATAGACCTCGCGGAGGGCGCACTCTACCGCTTCCGGCTCGGAAATGGTCGACAGGTCGACACTCGACCGGAACGCGCGGCCGGTAACGGCTATGCGGCCGACATCCGCCATGTCCTTCTGGGCGAGCAGGTGGAGGACAACAGCCTTGGGGTCGCCGTCGTGGGCAACGCGGCCGGTCGTCTCAATCTTCCTCTTATCGCCGCCGGCGTCCAATTTGACGTACTGGACGGTGGTGGCGCCAAAGCAAATCCCTAATGTTTTCATCAAAACTCCATAAATTAACAGAATCAATACGTAAAATTACAGATTATAAATATAATACATGGCAGGCAATTTGTCCAAAAAAAAGGGCGTGGGTGAATCCCAACTCTATTTCCCTGTTTTGCGTCTATTTTCTAAGGTGATTGATCTTATTTTTTATTTGGAGGGATCGTACCCGGCCACAATCGCCTCGCTTGCCTCTAAAAATCTGTCGAAATCAGAGCGAAAGAGGTTGTCCTGTACAACACGATATTTTTCGTATTCGCTTTCCGCGTGGATTTTGGCCTCAAGCACGGAAACGCACCGCCTTGCCGGAATTTATCTTGAAACCGACGGCTATAGGTTATAGTATTTCTGATTGTAAGCCTTGCCGTCTCCGGCAGTTGTTCGGAAATTCCGAACAACTGAACTTTCATTCAACTCTCCGCTGCCGAATATCGCCGTCAGGTGTTCAGAAACAGTGCTTTTGGCCGCTTCGTAGAGGGTACACAGAGATTTTTGCGTCAGCCAAACCATCTCGTCAGCCAATAAAACATCCACGCCGTCCCCGCCGTTCTCCCGGGCGAAAACCAGAAAATCGTTCGTACCGTTGCGGATTTGCAGAGTGGTCTTGTCAGCCATAATAATATAAATATACATCATTCCATCAACAACAGATATCTGTAATTAAAAAAGGACAGGATTCAATCCCGCCCTTCTAAAATTGATGATACCATACATCAATATTACAACAATCAACACAATTACGCCTTTTGCAGCTTCTCCCGCGCCGTATGCGTTTCGCCGAGGAATACCCTCTTTGTGAATGAGGTTATGCTGTGCGCCAGGCCGTCTATTATGCTGTAGAATACCGGGACTACGAACAGCGTCAGCATCGACGACGTCGCGAGGCCGAAGGCTACTACGGTTCCCATGGGGCTCTGCATTTCCGAGCCCTGCCCGGTCGCCAGCGCCATCGGGAGGACGGCCATGATTGTTGTTGTGGACATGATCATGATCGGCCGCAGGCGTATCGACGCGCCCTTGATGATGACCTCCCGCATCGAGTGGCCCTCGCCGCGCATCTGGTTTACGAACGTGACCATGACGATCCCATTGTTGACCACTACTCCCACCAGAATTATTATCCCTATAAACGCCGTCACCGAGAGCGGGTGCCCCATTACCGTGAGGCCTATCACCACCCCTATGAACGCGAGCGGCACCGTCAGCATGACGATTATGGGCTGCGTGAAGCTCTCGAACTGGGCAGCCATCACCATGTAGATTAGCATGATGGCGATGATAAGCGCAAGCATCAGGTCTTTGAACGTTTTTTGCATGTCTTGGTACGAGCCGCCGTACTCTACGAAGTATCCGTTGGGCATGGACGCTTCCAGCTCTTTCATTTCGGCCTGCACTTTCAGCATTTCGCTCTGTATGTCGCGGCTCTCTGTTTTTGCGGAGACCGTGACGCAGCGGACGCGGTTTTCGCGGTATATGGATATCGGGCCGCGCTCGTGCCTTATCTCGCCGAGGTTGGCTACCTGCGTTACCACGCCGGTTCTTGATATCACGGGGATAGCCGTCACCCTGCCCATTGTCGAGCGGTCCTCTTCGTCGAGCCTTATGCGGACGTCGAACTCCTCGCCCGCCTCGCGGAAGCGCGTCGCCACCTGGCCCAGGTTGGCGTATCTGAGCCCGGTGCCTATCTCGGCCATCGTGAAGCCCATCATCGACGTGCGGTCTCTGTCTGGGATGATGCGCAGTTCCGGCTTGCCCTCGCGCATCGACACGATTACGTCGTGCAGCCCTTCCATGTTGTCCATTATCGCCTTGGCGCTGTCTGCGAACGCTTTCAGATTATTAATATCGTTCCCGAAGAATTTCAGTTCTATCGGGTTGCTCGAGCCGCCCATCATGCCGCCTGACGAGAAGTCTACCACCACGTCGTACAGATCCGGGAGCGACCGGCGGATTTCGTCCGTTACCTCCTTGGTGGAGCGGTTGCGCTCGTTAAACAGTTTCAGCCGGTAGAACACGGTCGCTTCGTTGACGTCTGCGCTCATGCCGCCTCCGCCGCTCTCGTCGAGCATCCCGATCATCACGGCCACGCTGCGGATCTCGGGTATGGAGAGGATGCGCTCCTCGATCGTCGCTACAAAGCGGTTGGTCTCTTCGAGGTTTGTGCCTACGGGGAGCTGGATGTTCAGGCTGCCCATGCCCTGGTCGCCGTCGGCCATGAACTCTCCGCCGAGTTTCGACATGCCGTACATGGACGTACCGAAGATCACGGCCGTGCATATAACGATAATAGCCCTGTGGTTGAGCACCCAGCCGAGCGCTCCCTCGTAGCCTGACTGGAAGACGCGGAACAGGCTGCCGCCGTGCGCCTCGGCCTGAAATTTTTTGTCGGTGGCGTCAATACTGCCCTCTTCGCCACCGGTGGCTGCCGCGGCCATGACGACCGTCTTGCCGCCCTTTTTCTTTTTCGCGGCGCGCTTCTTGAAGAGGGTGGACGATAGCATCGGAACCAGCGTTATCGCGACTAAAAGCGACGCGCCGAGGCCCGCGCACACCGTCAGCGCCAGCGGTTGAGAGATCTTTCCGGCGAAACCGCCGGCCAGCGCCAGCGGCACGAACACGGCGACCGTGGTCAGCGTAGACGCCGTTATCGCCAAACCCACCTCGGCCGTCCCCTTGACTGCCGCCTGCTTCCTGTGCTCGCCGTTCTCAAGGTGCCGGTAGATGTTTTCGATAACGACGATAGCGTTGTCGATAAGCATGCCTATCGCAAGCGCGAAGCCTCCGAGCGTTATGATGTTAAGCGTGTAGCCGAACATGTCCAGGCCGATGAACGTCGTTATAATGGAGATAGGTATGGCGAGCGCGATAACAAACGTCGGCCGCCAGTTGCGCAGGAAGAGCCATAGTATGACCACCGCAAGCAGCGCGCCGAGTACACCCGACCGCGTTGTATTCTGCGTTACGCGCTCTACCATTTCGCCCTGGTCGAAAATCGTAACGTACTCGATGTCGGGCGGCATGAAAGGTTTGAGTTCATCCAGCAGGCTTTTCACTCTGGTTACGACGCTGAGCGTGTTCTCGCCGCTCTGCTTCGTGACGAACATGACGACGCCCTCCTTGCCGTTCATGCGCACGTAGGCTCGCCGCTCCTTCTGCGTGTCCTCGACGCGCGCGACGTCGCTGATGCGTATCGGCGAGCCGTTCACCGTCGTAATGATAGTGTTCGCTATGGTCTGGATATCCTTGTACTCGCCCATCGTGCGGACCAGATACTCCTGGTGGCCGGCGCTGACGTGCCCGCTTGACACGTTCATGTTAGCCGCCGCCAGCACCCCCATCACCGCGTCGGGGCCGATTCTGTACTGGTCCATGCGCGTCTTGTTGAGGAACACGTTTATCTCGCGCTTGGGCCCGCCCACAACCATCATGGACCCGACGCCCTCCAAGCGCTCGACGCGCGGGACGATGGCGTCCTCGAAGTACTTTTGGAGCTCCATAGGGTTATTCATGCCGATAACGCCGTACAGCAATATGGGCATGGCGGACATATCGATTTTGACCACCATGGGGTCGATGATATCTTTCGGCAGGAAGCTCTTCATGCGGTTTATAGCCTCCCGCACGTCCTGCCCCGCGGCGTCGAGGTCGGTTCCCCACTTGAACTCAATGGTCACCTGCGACAGGCCCTCCGATGAGTTCGACGTGAGTTTTTCGATCCCCTTTATACGCGCGACAGCGCTTTCGATAGGCCGCGTTACAAGCTGCTCGACGTCCTCCGCCGCCGCGCCCGGGTACGCCGTGGCAACGGTCAGTATCGGGAACTCGAGGTCGGGCATCATGTCTAAGCCGAGGTTTATGAACGACATTCCGCCGAACAGTATGAGAATCAGGATCAGCATGCTGACCGTTACCCGGCGGGTTACTGATAGTTGTGGTAAATTCATATTATACCTGTCTCCGTCCTGCATTGATTTTTCGGTGTTGACATTTATTGTCTGATTCAGACAGATTATTGCTCTATGTTCATTACCCTTATACCGGTACTGTTTGACAGGCTGACGTTGTTGTCCGTCAGCACGACTGCGCCCTCGTCGATACCTTCAAGTATCTGTGCGTACAGGTCGGTTACCATGCCTGTTTTCACCTTGACAAGCGTTGGCGTGGTTACGAACGGCACGGTGTTGTTTTCTACCGTGAATACGTGCGGCTCCCCGTCGCGCACTACTATCGCGGTTGACGGTACGGCAAGTACGTTTTTCAGGCTGTTGGTGACGATTTCAACTTTCGCGAACATTCCGGGCTTGAGCATCTGCCTGTCGTTTCTGATCTCTATGGCGACGCGCGATGTGCGGCTCATGCGGTTTAGCGCGGGGTTTACCGTGAATATCCTGCCTTCAAAGACGGTGTCAGGATAGGCATCAGTCCTCACATGGGCGACCTGGCCGGGGCGCAGCAGCACGAAGTCCTGCTCGGGCACCATCACCTCTATTTTCATTCGCCCCAACTGCGCGATGGCGAGGACGCCGGATATGCCGTCAACGCCCGGCGCGCCTGTGTAGACTTCGCCCTCGTTGACGTACTTGCCGATGATGGTCCCCGAGAACGGCGCGCGCAGTTCGACGGAGTTTTTGAGCAACTCGTACCCTGCCCTCGCGGCGGTGTATCCGGTGCGGACCTGCTCGTACTGCTGCGGAGTTACGCTGCCGCGGCTGTGCAGGGCCTCCATGCGCTTGTGGTCGGCCTCAAGCTGCTTGAGCTGCGCCTCCGACTGGCGAAGCTGGAAATCTTCCATCCTGACGAGAAGCTGCCCCTCTCTGACCGCCTGGCCCTCCTCGGCGTGTATTTTCAGCACGCGGCTGCCCATCACGGCGGGCGCGATTGCGGCGCGGCGGAACGCGTCTATGTTGCCCGAGAAGTTGAGCGTCTGTACAACATCGCGCTTGACGGCCACAGCGCCGCGCACCGGCAGCACTATTTTCTCAACCTCCGCCTTGGCGGTATCGTCATCCTTTTTCCTGTTGCAGCCCGCACCCATCGTTAAAATCAGGGCGGCTCCGCACATCAGGGCCAGCGTTCTTTTAAACCTTTGCGTTGACATGTATCAAGCATCCTTTCATGGATTTTTTTACCTAGCAATGCACCTCTTCGGGGCGCAAACATCAACATCACTGCATCAATACATTACCTTTATTTTTCCTCATTGACGAGATAATCCAAATCCGCCTGCCGCGCGTAAAAATTGCTCAGCGCCGCGTAATAGGATATCTCCGCCTGCAAGGTCATATTCTGCGCGTTAAGCACCTCGCTCGACAGCATCATGCCCTCCTGAAACTTGTCATAAGATATCTCGTACGACCGCTTCGTCTGTGCAATGCTCTTTTTACCGGTCTCGATACCCGCAAACGCGTCCTGCAACGACGCGCAGCTGTTCTTTACCATCATATCAAGGTTGATACCGATGTTGTCCATAGTCAGTTCAAGCTGCCTCTTCTGCGACAGCGTCTGCCTTCTCTTGTTGTTAGCCGCGCCGAAATCGTATATATCCCACTGCGCGACAAGCGATATGTTTCCGGTGTTCTCCCACCTGCCGTCCCTCCCCTGGCCGATGCCCTGGCCGTTATAGCCGGCCATCGCCAAAACCGTGGGTGTCAGGATAGAGTTTCCGGTGATGAGCAGCGACGTTTCGACAATCTTCTGCTGCTCTTTGAGCGCCTTCAAGTCGGTAGACGCATCCCGCGCCCGCGTTTGCAAAATATCCAACGGCAAAACGGAGAACGTGTCCGGCGCGTGCAATTCATTAGCTAATGTAATGGGCGTGCTGACCGGAATACCCATAAGCGTAGCCAGATAGTCATGCGCCATCTGCGCGCCCGTCGCGGCTTGCTGGCGCGCCAGTTTCTGGTTAGCCAACTGCACCTGCGCCTGCAACAGTTCATGCTCGCCGCGCATCCCCACCTCAACCGCGTTGCCCAAATCCCTCAGCATAACTTCCATGAGCGCGATAGCCGAATCAAGCGCGACCACGCCCTTGTTCGCGGCAAGGGCCTGATAATACGCCTTGGTGACATCGCGCCTGATTTCGCGGACGGCGGACTTCTTCTGCCACTCGGCGGCGCTGCGGCCGTGACGGGTGATCTTTTGGGCGTTTTTTATCTTGCCGCCGGTGTAGAGCAACTGAGTAACTGTCAACCCAAGGTTGTAAACGTTGCCGCTCACCTCGACCTCATAAGGCACGATGGGCGCAAAACCGAATTGCGCGGACGGCGCGGTAAGGTCTACGCCTACGGGGACGGTAACCTTGGGCTGCGGAATCACCCGCGTATAAGACGCCTGCGCGCTCAGTTTGGGCATATTGGCGGCCCCCGCCTCCTCAATCGCCGCGTCCATCTCCAACAGCTTCTCGTTCGCGGTCTCTATCCGCAGGTTGGACTGAAGCGCCATGGCCACACACTGTTCAAGCGTGAGCGGGCCGGGCTGCGCGGCGGTGGGAACGGCAAACGCCGTTATCATTAATACAGCCATCAACACAGAAATAAAGATTTTATCCATTGATGTTACCCTCCTTGATCCACGGCCCGATAAAAATGAACATGGAATCAATAGCCCTGTTAAATTCCTCCCGGCTGATCATACCGCCGCTCATCAGCCTGTTCATCCGCTCATCACCGTGGCCATGCATGCTCTCGATAATTAGCGACTGAAAAAACGATATTATGAAAGCACAGACGGTCTGGTCTTCAACCGGCACCGTCAGGACGCCGTCCTGCTTAGCTTTCGAAATTACCCGCGTCAGCAGGTTAAAAGTCTCCTTCTTGCACATGATGGAGGCGTTAAAAAGCTCTTCGTGCTTGGTCATCGAAACGAAAAAGGTAGACATCATGGATGGCGACGGCGCGACACCCGCCCCTGACTGCGCACCGTAGAACTTGCCGGTGCCGAAAAACCTCTCGTAAAACGCCATGGCAAAGCCGCGCAGCGTGTCAAGAAACGACTGGCCGCGCTCCATAATCCTCACGCACTCTTCGTAAGTAGCCCGCTGCTCCCGTATAATAATATGGATTATCAGCGCCTCCTTGTCAGGGAAGTAGTGGTAAATAGCCGCCTTGGAAAACCCGGCCTCCTCGGCAATGTCCTCCAAACGCACGTTAAAATACCCGTCGCGCGCGATCACCTTGGCCGCGGCATCCATGATATGGACGCGCTTCATGTCGTTGATCGCCTCCTTGCGGGCCGACTTGGGATCAATCTCAACACATGCGGCGCACGAGGCGGCGTCGTGGCCGTTGGGTTCGAGCGTCGGATTTTGAGTCTTTTCGCTGAAATTTTGCATATCACCTCCAATAATGTGACCTTATGTATAAATATAACACATCTTTTTAAAAAAATCAATAGTTTTTTAAAATATTTTAATCGCGGGGCGAAATATTGACTTTGAGTCAAATATTTAGGATTAGGGTCAATGACGGGCCGGCGCCCCTATAAATTGACAATCCCCATCCCATAACTTATTTTAAAACTATTGTCTTATAAAAAACAAGAAGGATTAGCCCGTATGAAAAACCAAAACACCGCCGTTTCCGCGCTTGATCATTCCGAAACGCCGAAATTATCAGCGATATCGCCGATATCGTACCTGTACTTTACCCTTTTCTTTATTTCCGGCGTATCCGGGCTTATCTATGAGTCTATCTGGTCGCAGTACTTGAAGCAGTTTCTCGGGCACGCGGCTTACGCGCAGACTCTTGTGCTTGTTATTTACATGGGCGGGATGGCGCTTGGGGCCTGGGTTACTTCTATCTGGGCGGTCAAGATACGCAATTTGCTTCTCGGTTACGCGGTTGTTGAGATCGCGCTTGGGCTTTTTGCGCTTATTTTCCACGACGCTTTTATCGTCTACCTCAACGCCTCGTTCAACACGGTGATTCCCTCTCTTGGCAGCCCCCTGCCCATTTCTCTCTACAAGTGGGGGACGGCCGCGCTTATCATCCTTCCGCAGTCCATGCTTTTGGGGGCTACGTTTCCGCTTATGGCCGGCGGGATTTTGCGGCGGTTTCCCGGGCTTAGCGGGTACAAGACCTCCGTTATCTACTTTGTCAACACGTTCGGGGCCTCAATCGGGGTGCTTGTCAGCGGGTTTTACCTTGTTAAGGTGTACGGGCTTAAAGGTACCATTATCGCGGGCGGGATGATTGACCTGTTTGTGGGTGTCGCCATATTTTGTCTTTGGGTGTATGACAGGGGTGCGTTGAAGAAGAGCGAGCGTCAGGATGCCGCCCCTACAAAAGGCGAACGCGCCAAGATCAAGAAGGTCCAAGACTCCTCCGTCAATACGAATGTCAATACAGCTATCCCCATACCCGACCTTGCCGACAGACACCAGTATTACTACCCCCTGCTTGCCATTGCCGGCCTGACCGCGCTTTCGTCCTTTATATACGAGATCGGGTGGATCCGGATGCTCAGCCTTGTCCTTGGCAGTTCTACGCACTCTTTTGAGCTTATGCTCAGCGCGTTTATCCTTGGACTTGCGCTTGGGAGTTTCTTTGTGCGCAACAAGTTAGACAGCATCAAAAACGCGCCGCGGTTTCTTGCAATCGTGCAAATCATCATGGGTGCTACCGCCATTGCTACTCTGTTTACCTATGCCAACACGTTCAAGATTATGGTTTTTGCTATGGATTCGCTCGGCAGGACTTCCGGCGGGTACATGTTTTTCAACATCATCAGTCACTTCATCTGCATGATAATTATGCTCCCGTCGGCGATTTGCGCGGGTATGGTGGTACCTCTGATTATTCACATGCTGTACAGGCGCGGGTACGGCGAGCAGACTATCGGCAAGGTTTACGCGGTCAACACCGCCGGCGGGATCGTCGGCATTGTGCTGGCGGTCTGGGTGCTTATGGAGGCCGTAGGGCTCAAATATCTTATTATCATAGGCGGTGCGATTGACATGGCCATAGGCGTTTACGTGTTTTACCACTTCCGCGAGGTGCGCGGGCGCTTGGCGCGGATCGTCGCTGTACCCATCTGTCTTTTGATAATTATCGCGGCGGGCGCGTTCGGTAACATCGACCCTGTTTTGGCCTCTTCAGGCGTCTTCCGCCACGGCAGGATCATAAAAGATAAAAAAATCATCAGCCACATCGACGGCAAAACCGCATCAATCACCCTCTTTGAGTCCAATAATGTCCTCACGCTAACCACAAACGGTAAACCCGATGCCAGCGTCAGGACGAGCGGACTGGTTACCCGCGACGAGTACACAATGGCGCTGACCGGTGTACTGCCGTTAACCGTACTGACGGAGGCTCGCACTGCGGCGGTCATCGGCATGGGCTCGGGGATGACATCGCACTATATTCTCTACGACCCGCAGATAGAACTGGTGGACGTGATTGAGATTGAACGGGCCATGGTGACGCTCGCTGAAAAGATTGGGCCGAAGGTCGCGAACAACTTCAACGACCCCCGGTGCCACATTCACATCGAAGACGCAAAGACGTTTTTTTCGGCGCGTAACCGCACCTATGACGTCATAGTTTCGGAACCGTCAAACCCCTGGGTTAGCGGCGTGTCGAGCCTCTTCTCAAAAGAGTTCTTCAGTCACATCCGCCGGCATATCAACGACGGCGGGCTGCTTGTTCAGTGGTTTCAGATGTACGAGACGGATATCACAATCCTCGCGTCGATACTAAAGGCATTAGGCGAGTCTTTCCCCATCTACGAAATGTACACTGTAAACACCGACCTGCTTATCGTCGCGGCGAAAGATCCTGATACCGACATTAGTATAAAGCGCGATGTTTTCCAATTCGCACCGATGGCGCAAAGCTTTGCTGCGATGGGGCTCACGGGGCTCGACGACTTCAGAATGCTGCGGGCTGCGAACAAAAAGATTTTTGGGTCGTTCGTACATACCTACGACACGCCGCCAAACAGCGATTACCACTCCTACGTTGACTTGTACGCCACCAAGTACCGCTTCATCGGCAACCAAATCAACGAGTTCAACATTCTGCGGAGCCACATTGTTCCGATAAGCAAGATAATAAACGCCGACACAGGTTACGTGAACATCCCCCACGACAGGGTTTTGCCCGACCTCTATACCATAGAACAGATTAGTAACGCAAAAAAACTGCTCAGAGAGTTCGAGCAAAGCGCTGATATCGACACCGTTAGAAATTTTGTCCCCGAGGTTCTGCATACCCTTAACTACGCCTCTGCGCACCCTGAAAAAATGGCGTTCCCGCAGGTACGGGGCGCCATACTGCAGGTATTGGAGGCAACACTGCCCCATTTATCCGCTCAGGAAATGAGAAGTCTCTGGAAAATAATTGAAGATATGGTATCGACCAGACAGTTCACGGTGTCAGAAGCAAAGTGGATGGCGTATTTCCGGTCGCTCTGCAATTATGATACCGGGGAGACGCTGAGGCTGTCGCTCGAACTTCTGCCGGCGACAGGGACGATTGCAGACCAGCCAAACAACCAGATGCTGCTCGCCTCCATGCTCGCGGCGGCGCTCGCACAGAGCGATAAAAGCGACTGGACGGATGTAGGTGGCGTCTGGACCAGATACGAAGGCAATTTGAACCCAACGCTTCCGCTGCGTATGGCGATGGCGATTGTGCTGGAACGCAGACAGCGCGCCAGGTAAACACAAATAGCCGAAAAGCCACGGGGACTTTTCGGCTGATTTTGCCTGTATCAGTAGTGCCTGCGAGAAACTACTTCTTCTTGTGTCTCTGCTGCCGGCGGGCTTTTTTTCTCTTGTGCCTGTTGATCTTGGCTTTTCTTTTTTTCTTTTCGCTTGCCATTTTGGGGCATTCGTCCTTTCAGGATACATACGAAAAATTTACAGAATTATTAATATAATACATGGTAACACGCAATGTCAAAATTTTTTTTTTGGTACGCAGATAGAGACAAGGCATGCCTTGTCTCTACTGTGGTAATTTGCGCGGTGAATCGATTCCCAACATTAACTCCGGCGGTTCTATGGACTGGCTGGTTGGGCGGTTCAGGACCGTTCCCGTGCGCAGCGTTGGGTTTTGGCGCTCGGCTATTATCCGCTTCCAGCCGTCGGGCGGGATGTGCGCGCCTACCACCTGGCACACCTCGTACCCGCATATCGACGCTAATCTTCCGCAGCGTTCCAGGTCGTAGCCTTTCACCAGGCCATACAGGAACCCGGCGGCCCACAGGTCTCCGGCGCCTGTTGTGTCTACCGCCGGCCTGCCGTCTCCGTAGGCCGGTACCCTTACCATGTTGTCGCCGTGCATTATCACGCTGCCGCGCTTGCCGAGTTTCATTACCGCGAGCGGGGCTCTGAGCCCCAGCGCCACCGCCGCCTTCACCTCGTCGTTCTTGTGGCCGGTGAACGCCGCCGCCTCGTCTTCGTTTGCTATCAGTATGTCGACCAATCCCGCGTCTATTATCTCCTCTATGATTCCCTTGGACGCCTCTACCACCGTGTAGCTTGCCAGGTCGAGCGATACCATTGCCCCAACCGCCTTTGCGGCCATCAGGGAGGCCATCATCACCTTTGGGTTGAACAGCAGGTAGCCCTCGACGTGTACTATCGCGCAGTCGCGGAAGTAGTCCGGCTTTATATCTTCGGGTTTGATTTCCGCCGACGCCCCGAGGTACGTGAGCATTGACCTTTGCGCGTCGGGTGTGATGATCGACAGCACGCGCCCGGTCGCCGTTGGCGACAGCAGCATTACGGGGTCTACCCCCGCGAACCTGATGTCGTCTTCGAACTTGTAGCCTAATTCGTCGTCTCCGCGCTTGCCTACGAACCGCGCCGACGCCCCAAGCTCCGCTACGCCGGCGGCCGTGTTGCTCGCCGACCCGCCGTGCACTACCGTCGGCTTGTTCCTGCTCCTCACCAGCACGCTCGCGATGTGCTCGTACTCTGCCATAACCATACCGCCCAACTGTGCCCCTGACGCCTTGACGAACTCCTCCGACTCCGTAAGGCACAGATCCACAAGCGCAGACCCTATGGCCGCTATACAATCTTTCCCTTCTTCCGGCTTAAATGGTATTTTCACCAGCCGCTCTCCCTCTACCTGTCTTTTCCGTATTAAAAAAGGGCGGGATTTCAGTCCCGCCCATGTGTGTTTACCGATTAACCGCAGACATCTTATTTCGCCAGCACAATCTTCTCGTTTGTTCCCATCGCCTTGCCGTCTACCTTGTAACGAACGGTGTACACGCCGGCAGGAAGCCTGCTCAGAGAAACCTGCGTTCCGGCGTTAGACAGCGAGACTTTCTGCGACATGCGCACGCGG
>Ga0123356_10003350_pt1 | contig 16822 bp, 16 predicted proteins | sample TergutEmb28metaG_2_FD_92546 | JGI IMG/M metagenome (GOLD analysis project Ga0123356, IMG submission 92546) | Embiratermes neotenicus P3 segment gut microbial communities from Petit-Saut dam, French Guiana - Emb289 P3 | ecosystem: Host-associated > Arthropoda: Insects > Digestive system > Gut ...
CACAGCAAGTCTAGCGGCAAGCGGCGCAGCAGGGGCTTCTCCCGCGCCACCAAGTGGAGCCACAGCAACAATGGCGGGAACACAAAACTCATGGTGTCGGTATAGAATGCCGCGCTCCCCACATAGTAGGGCGGCAGGATCAAAAACACCGCCGCGCATACAAAGGCCGCCGCATATCCGGCAATCCTTCGCAGTATGTCGATGCACAACAGGATGGAGGCAGTAATAAGCAAGCTGTTTAAGATCACCGCAGCCAAGAAATACTGATCGCTCCCCAGCCGGTCTACCACCCAAAACAGCCCGGCCAGCACGGTTGTGAGCCCTAGGTTGTTGGGGAAAAAAGCAAAGTATTTCATTCCGGCGTCGTCAAAGGCATAGGACCCCTCCTCCGCCCACCGGATCGCGCCATGGTACACATGGCCAAAATCGGCAAAGGGATCGATCTCCAAGAGCATACCAAGCAAACTCTGGACCACCGGCAGCAGCGCCAACAAACCAAACAGCAAAAAGGGATAAACTCGCCGGAGTTTTCTCTCTTCACGCCGCCGCAAAAAGCGATAGAACAAAAACAGCGCAACCAAACTCAGCACGCAAGTGAAGAAATAAATCAGCGGCGGGTGTTCTTTCCTCAACCCTATAGACACCAAGCTAAACCCATAAGCCAGCAGGAAAAGCGTAAATGCAATTCTCTTAAGCCAAATTGTAACCTTTTGCATGCCGTGTCCTCTCCTTTGTGCCATTTTGTGTATCATTCTAGCACTTATAGCAAATGAAATCCACAATTCATGCCAAAAACCCATACAGGCACTAGCCAAAGTCTGTGTTTCGCGCTACAATAGGACTTGATCGTTTTATTGTGGAGGCGCGTGCATGCCGGAACTCGGCAAAGAGCATTCTGTAATCGTGTTGGACTTGGAGTGGAACCAACGCTATGGCCGCCAGCAAGGTTTTTTGACGTCGCTGGCCCAGGAGATCGTGGATATCGGGGCGATAAAGCTGGATGCGTCGTTACGTATAGCCGGGCAGTTTCAAGCGTCGGTAAAGCCGGTGGTGCATCCGGTGATGCACCGGCATGTGCGGCGGCTCACCGGCATCAGCGACGAGGACTGCCGCGAGGGCGAACCCTTCCGCGAGGCGGGTGAGGCTCTCAAGGCCTTTTGCGGCAAAGATTTTATTCTCTGCACCTGGGGGCCGGACGACTTCCCGGTGCTGCAACGCAACTTGGCGTACTGGATGGCGCCGCAAGACTGGCTCCCCGATCCCGTGGATGCCCAAAGGATGTATTCCCTGTTGCAGTGTGATGGAAAAATTCGCCAAGTGAGCCTGCAAGACGCCATGGACGCGCTGGAACTCCCGCTGGAATTGCCCTCCCACCGGGCGCTGCATGACGCGTACCACGCAGCCCAGGTGGTAAGGCGCTTGCATGCCATCGCCGCGTCGTTGCCCAAGGACGATCCGCGCTTGCGGGCCATGAACCCGCACGGGCAACAAACGGAGACAAGCAGGAGCCTGCGTGTCACAGCCCACCGCACTATCGAATCCTTGCTGGCGGACGAAGTTTTGTTTGCATCGCTCTGCCCCGGCTGCGGAGAGCCGGGCCAGCCTCTTTCAGGCCGGCGGCATATCCCCGACAAACGAATGCTGGAACAGTATGCCGCCTGTGAACATCACGGTTACTTCCGGGCACGGTTTTTGCCCCAGCGTACCGCCGATGGCACACTAAGCCTGTGGACCTGGGCCACCCCGGCCACCGAGCAACAGGTGCGCCTATATGTCAATGCCATCACCCCGTCCAAGCGCCGCAACCGGCGCCGGGGCCGGGAAAATAGAGCGTAAAAGGAGCCGCTATGCAGATACCCGTGATCAAACAAAAACCACGATGGATACGCCTCGGCCTGGTGGTTGCGGGGTTATTGCTGCTGATCGCAGCAGGTTTGTGGATAGCCCAGCGTGCCACCGTGCCCACAGGCGTTCAACATTACTTGTTTGCGGGTAAAGACAACTGGGGAAGCCTGGCCACAGCCGAGCAAGGCCGCGCCGACGCCATCTTATTGATTACCCTGGATTCCGATGCAAAAAGTGTGTCCATGACCTCTTTTTTGCGCGATACCATGGTGGACATGCCCGGGGGAAGCAGAAACCGCCTGAACACCCTGGCGCGGATCCACGGCGATGAGGCGTTGCGCACATACGTTGAAGACACCTACGCCTTAGACCTGGCAGGCATGTTCAGCATCAATTTTTCCGGCGCGATGCAGGTAATTGACGCCCTGGGCGGGGTCACCATCAACTTAACGCGGGCGGAGGTTTCTTATCTGCGGCGGGCGGTGGGCGATTTTGGCCCGGAATATATATTGCGGGAGGGCCCGTGCAGGCTCAACGGCGCCCAGGCCCTGAGCTACATGCGCTGCCGCAACCTGGACAGCGACTTTGGCCGCATCGACCGCCAGGCCAACATGCTGGCCGCGCTGATGCAAGAAGCCCGGGGCATGTCGCTGAACAAGGTATTGCGTGTTGTGCCGGAGGTGATGGGCAACTATGCCACCGGCCTGAGCCTGAGTGAGCAATTGACCCTGGCCCGGCACTTATACGCATTGCGCAACGCACCGCTGCGCCGCCACCAGCTCCCTGCCCCAGGCACCTATCGTTACACATCGGTGGGCGGCTCATCCATGCTGCGAATCAACGTGGAAAAGAACAAAGAGTTGCTTCAGGCGTTCCTGGCGGGGGAGTAATTATAAGCATTCCTCATGCTTTTACATAAAAGTTGTGTTTTTAACAAAGAAAGCGTTGCCAAGTGTGTCGTTTTCAGGTACAATTTGTGTAGGCTTATTTTTTATTTAAGAAAAACTACATACCAAAGCGAGCACTTGGTGCAACAATCGGATCATAATTGAGCATGGAGGCATAAAAACACATGATTAAGATTCTGCTCATTGAGGATGACCGTGATATTCAGAGCATCAACTCCTTTTTTCTGCGCAGCAAGGGCCACGACGTAGCCTGTGCCTTTTCCTGCGCGGAAGGGTACGAAAAGGCGCAGAGTTACGTGCCCGACTGCATCGTGCTGGACGTAAACCTGCCAGACGGTACCGGGCTGGAACTGTGCCCGCGCCTGCGCACTATCACCGAGTCGCCCATCATCTTCCTGAGCTGTATGGACACGGAGGATGACAAAATCGCCGGCCTGCTCACCGGCGGCGACGACTATATCACCAAACCCTATTCGGTGAAGGAATTGGAAGCCCGCATCCAGGTGAGCTTGCGCAAGCGCACGCTGCCCGCCCAGGGCTCCAATGCAGTCCAGCTCAACGTGCTGGAGTTCCCGCCCCTGCGCATCGATCTAACCTTCGAAAAGGTGTTTGTGGGCGACGTGCCCCTCAACATCTCCAAAAAGGCTTTTGGCATGCTCACCGTGCTGGCCCAGCATCCGGGGGAGTGCATCAGCGCCGAGCAACTGTACGAAACCGTGTGGGAGATGACCAGTCTGGGCGATCTGCGCACCGTACACGTTCACATCTTTAATTTGCGCAAGTGCCTCGATCAGGCGATGCCGGAGTATCAGGTGATCCGCACCGCCTGGGGCAAAGGGTATTGTTTTGTGCCCCCCGGTGGGCAGGAGGCGGCTGACGAATGAAAAAATCGGTAACGCTTCGCGGCGTGCTGCTGGCGTTGCTGATCGCGTCGCTTCCGGTGTGCCTTGTGGGGCTTATCGTGTTGGATCGCGCCACCGCCGTGTGGGTGCAGCCGGTGGATGGCAGCGTTACGGTGCGCGCCAACGCCTCGAAACCCCTGGCTATCGAGGCGGATTGGGTCCGGGCCTATGAGGATCCGGCCACCGGGGAGGCCGTGGTTAGCGCCTTTTTATACCTGGATGTAGAGGAGCCTCAGCAACTGGCGCTGGTGGTTCGTTCTTCCCATGAGTTGGTGGCGGTAAACGCCAACGGCAGAACCTGGTCGTGGAGCAGGCCGGAGCGGCTGTCGGGCACAACGGTGCCCCTGCCTCAACAAACCGGCCTGCTGCCGGTAGAGGTGATGCTGCGCAATCCCGGCGATCTGCCGCCGCCTCTGTTGCTGCTGGGCACCATACGGCAGATGACCGTGGTGCAAAACGCGCGTACCATCCTGGTGTCCATCATGTTTACCGTGCTGCTCACCGGCGCGGCGATGATGCTGCTCAACTACCTGCTCCAGGGCCGGGAGATGTCGGTGCTGGCGCTGTGGCTGGCCTATATGCTGCTGCTGGTGTCCCAGATCGACATGCTGCTGCCCCAAAGCCACGCCTCCAACATCATTCACCAAACCGCCATGCTGCTGCTGGGCGCAGCGTTGTGCTGTTCGGCCAGCCTGCGCCTGGACGGCTCCCGGGAAGCATGGCTGTTGCTACTGCTGCTAGTGGCGGATATCGGCCTGGCGATAGCCTGGCTCTTTGGCTCTTGGCTGTTTCAAACCGCACCGTTACTCTGGCTGGCCCAGCCCATGCAGATCGTGGGCTTTGGGCTGGCCGCCTGCTTTGCCTTTTATGGCCTGTTGCGAAGCGGCTCCCGTGGCCGCAATATAGACCGGATGATGGACATCGCCCTGCTGCTGCAGTTGGTAGGCCTGGGCGCCGATCTGATGCTGGATCGCAGCCGGATGCTGGTGCTCTCGCCCGTGCTGGTGTTCTCTTGCGCCATGGCCATCGTGCATCTATGCCTAGCCGCCCTCAAACAGGCCCGAGACCGTGCCAACAGCGAAGCCCTGGAAAGGCAGCTGGAGCAGCGCGTAGCCGCCCGCACCGAGGAATTGCGCTTTGCCAACGAGCAGCTCTCCCGCATCGACGCTTCCCGGGGCGAGTTCTTTTCCCACATTGCCCACGATTTGCAATCGCCCCTCACCATCATCCGCGGCAGCCTGGATCTGATCACCGACGGCACCCCGGTCACCGACGAGGAGCGGGAGAATTACTTGGTGATGGCCAAAGCCAGCGCTGTAAAACTCACCAACCGCATCAAGGCGCTCCGGGGCCTGGCCCTAATGGAAGAAACCGAATTCTCACCCAAGATGCACAAGCTCCAGCCCCTCATCGCCGAATATGTAGAAAGCTGGCGCGGGCTGTATGCCAACAACAAACTCAAGTTTGTGGTAAGCGGCAACGCGGAAGAAATGGCCATGTTGGATCCGCCTTGGCTGCAAAACGCCCTGGAGCGGCTGGTGTCCAACGCGGTGCGGTACACGCCGCCCGGCGGCACCATTACGGTAGCCTGGGAACGGGAAAACTTTGGCGTGCAGCTCAGCGTAAAAGACACGGGCTGCGGCATCGCCGAAAGCGACATGCCCGCGCTGTTTAATAAGTTTTACGAGGGCTGGAACTCCCAAGAGGGCCTGGGCATCGGTCTGGCCGTGGTACAGCGTGTAGCCCAGCGTCACGGCGGCCGCGTATGGGCGGAGAGCTCCCCCGGCCATGGGGCGACGTTTACGATTTTCTTCCCAGATTTGCCGGCGTACCCTTCGCGCGGGCAGTAAATAACGGCAGGCACCCATGTAGGGGCGAAATCCATTTTCGCCCTAAATTCGTCCGCAGTGTTTCGGGCGGATATGGAATCCGCCCCTACAATTGATTTGCATTTATATTTATAGTAAACAAAGGCTACGGCAGAGTTACCTCTTTTGCCGTAGCCTCTATTCACTATTAACTATAAACTATTCTCTTACTTTCCCCCAGAACACAATACCCAAAACCCCCGGCCCCGTGTGGGTGGCGATCACCGGGCCCACCAGGTGGATGCATACCGAGCCGGGGCTGCACTTGTCGCGCAGCATCTTTTCCAGCAGTTGAACGTCTTCCAAGCAATCGCCGTGCATCAGGTGCACCTCTTGGTTCTCGATGTCCTCGGCGCGATCCAAAAAGCGCTCCAGCAGGGCGGCGATGGCCTTGCGGCGGCTCTGCACCTTGCCGTCTTGCACCAGTTGGCCTGCGCCGTTTTCTTTTAGCAGGGGTTTGATGCTTAACACCGTGCCCATCAGAGCCGTAGCGCCGCTTACCCGCCCGCCGCGCTTAAGGTGAAACAGGTCGTTCACGGTAAAGTAAGCATTGGAGCGCAGCTTGTTTTCTTCAACCCAGGCGGCCACTTCTTCGATGGTTTTGCCCTGGTCGCGCAGCTCGGCGGCGCGGCGTACGATTTGCCCCTGGGCCATGGAGATGGACAGGGTGTCCACCATGATCAGCTTGCGCTGGGGATACTCGGCCCGCAGTTCCTCTGCGGCCTGCACCGCGCATTGAAAGTTGCCGCTCAGGGCAGACGAAAAACCGAGATAGAGCACATCCAGGCCCTCGCGAACGTAAGGCTCAAAAAACTCCCGGATCTCGGTGGCATTGCACATCATGGTGGTGGGCATTTTCCCCGTGCGCAATTCTTGGTAAAAGGCAGGTACGTCAATCTTTTCCCCCAGGTCGTAGTGATAAACTTGGCCGTCCATGGTGTAGGGCATCCGTAAAAAGTCCAAATGAAGTTCTTGCACCCATGAAAAAGGAATCTCGGCATCGGAATCGGTCAGCAGTTTAAAGCTCATTTCTCAACCACCTTTCTTGTCGTATTATGGTAATGAGGGGCGCTCTATATCGTATTATAGCATAAATGGGGATTAAGGCAAGGTGCTCAGATCATTCTGCAAGCGCCTCACCTAGCACACGAAGGTTGTGCTCCATAGCGTGCTCCCAAGCCATGGGATCGCCATCACGAATGCCCACGGATAGGGTCTCGCACAGGGCGGTAGGCAGCCCGCCCAAGCCATGGAGAGCCAGGGGCGCTTCTTGTTCCAGGAGCAGCACCGCCCCTGCATGGGGCACAAGCAGTTCCTCCAGCCCGGTGATATCCCAAGGGAAGGGCAACATCGAAGGATCCCGTTCGATCACAAACACCACGTCAAGCCCGGCGTCCTGGGCCAGATAAGCCAGCGCCGGATGGGCCACCACCACGGGCCGCCCCTGATAAAGAGCCATCTTTTGAACCAAACGAAGCCCCATTTGTTCGATGCGCACCTGGGCCGCGTTGTTGGCGGCAATGTAGGCTTCCGCCCGCTCCGGGTCTAGCTGGGCCAGGCCCGCGGCCATGCCATCCACGATGCGCGCCCAGCGCCTGGGCGAAAGCCAGGTGTAGGGGTTGGGGGCCGGTGCGGTATCTTCGTCGGGATCCAGTATCCGGCCGGGCAAATGATCGATATATTCCCCAGCCACCAGCATCGGCCTGTTGCCCTCGGCCAGAAACACCGGCAAAAACTCCTCCAGCCCGCCACCCATCATCAGCAGCGCATCGGCCTGCATGGTCCGGGCCCAATCCAGCTCACTCAGCTGAAAATCTTCTAGATACCCGCCCTGGGGCTGTAAAAACATTTCGATGCGCACCTCGTCCACATCCCCGGCGATTTGCAGCGCCGCCAGGTACACGGGATAAAACGATGCGGAGAACAACACCCCTTCTCCTTTTTCTTCTTCGACAGGGGTGGCAACACAGCCCGCCAGCAATACGCACAGGCTCAATATAAAAAACAATCGGGCACGGAGGGCCATGCCTACTCCACCACCGCGCCCCGGCTGGCCGAGGATACCATCCGGGCATACCGGGCCAAGTAGCCCTTGTCCACACGAGGCGCAGGGGCCTGCCAAGCCGCGCGGCGGCGCTCCAACTCGGCACCATCCACCAGCAGGGACAAACCGCCTGCCGGAATATCGATGGCGATCATATCCCCCTCTTGTACCAGCGCGATAGGCCCGCCGGAAGCAGCCTCGGGGGATACATGGCCAATGGCTGCGCCCCGGGTTGCGCCGGAAAAGCGGCCATCGGTAATCAGTGCCACCTGCTTATCCAAGCCCATACCGGCGATAGCGGAGGTAGGAGCCAGCATCTCGCGCATACCGGGGCCACCCCGGGGACCCTCGTAGCGGATCACCACCACATCGCCTGGCACAATGCGCCCGGCGTAAATCGCCTCTATCGCTTCATCCTCACTGTCAAATACCCGGGCCGGGCCACGATGGGCCAGCATCTCTTCCGCCACTGCCGAACGTTTCACCACCGCGCCGTCGGGGGCCAAATTGCCCCGCAGGGCCATCAGTCCACCGGTAGGGGAATAAGGCTGGTCAAAGGCACGGATCACGTCCCGATCCAGGCATAGGGCTTGCATCGCCTGTTCCCCTATGGTTTTGCCGGAACAAGTTTGCGCCTGCTCTCGCAGCAATCCGCGGCCCATCAGCTCGTTTAATACTGCCTGCACCCCGCCTGCGGCGTACAGATCCTGCACATGATGGGGTCCTGCCGGGGCTAGCCTGCACAGGTTGGGCACCTGGGCGCTCACCTGGTTGATCATGTCCAGGTCAAAATCCACCCCAGCCTCGTGGGCGATGGCCGCCAGGTGCAGCACCGAATTGGTGGAGCAGCCCAGGGCCATATCCAGCGCCAGGGCGTTGTGTACGGCGTCGGCGGTAATCAGTTGATCGGGGGTGAGGCCTTCGGCCAGCATGTGTACAATGCGTTTACCGGCAGCCTTGGCCAGCCGGATCCGAGCGGCGTCCACCGCCGGGATGGTGCCATTACCGGGCAGGGCCATGCCCAGAGCCTCGCACAGGCAGTTCATGGAGTTGGCGGTGAACATGCCCGCACAGGAGCCGCAACCGGGGCAGGCCGCTGTTTCGATTTCGCCCAATCCCCGATCATCCAGCATGCCCGCCTTGTGGGCGCCCACGGCCTCAAACACGCTGCTTAGGTCCAGCCTTTTTCCCCGAAGGCTACCGGCCATCATCGGCCCGCCGGATACCACGATGGCGGGCAGGTTGAGCCGGGCAGCTGCCATCACCATGCCGGGTACGATCTTGTCGCAGTTTGGTATAAATACCAGGGCGTCCAGGCCGTGGGCCAGGGCCATGGACTCACAGGAATCGGCGATAAGCTCACGGGAAGGCAACGAGTAACGCATGCCCGCATGGCCCATGGCGATGCCGTCGCAGATCCCTATGGAAGGAAAAGAGATGGGTGTCGCCCCGGCCATCCGGATGCCGTCTTTGACTGCCTGGGCCAGCATACCCAGATGGGCATGGCCGGGCACACACTCGGATTGGGCGCTCACCACGCCGATCAGCGGGCGGGCTAATTCTTCATCGGTCAAGCCAAGGGCCTTCCACAGGGAGCGGTGGGGGGCCTTTTCCGGGCCGGTTTTTACGGCGTCGCTTCTGAGCATGATTGGTTCATCCTCCATTATGGTTTTCACATTGTTACATCTCCGGCCCGGCCGGAAAGATTATTTCGCAAAGCGGCAGCGCGCTTTGCAGCTCGTCAATCTGTTCTTGGGTGAGCGAATTGCCCGAGAGATTCAACACCCGCAAATTTTTCAGTGATTGCAGAGGCGTTATGTCCTCAATCCCATTCCACCGAAGATCCAGCTTTATCAAGTTGGTTAGGGATTGAAAAGGGCTTAGGTCACTGATGTTATTATCGTGAAATTCCAGCTCCCTTAATGCCGGCAGATTCCGCAGCGCATCAAAAAGAGCATGTTCGGAACTGTCGAATCCAGTAGTAGCCAAACGAATCCGGGTTAGGTGGGGCAGATTCGCCAATAAGCTCAGATCCAAATTCCTCACGCTGTCCCACTGCAAAAGAAACTCCGTTAGATTCGGCAGACTTGTAAACACCTCAAAATCGCCTTTGGTGATGCTGCAGTCAAACAAATCGATAGAGGTCAAGTTGGTCAAACCGGCAAGGTAGCTTGTGTCAATAATGGTCAGTGTACCGATAAGATGAGTCATGTTGTGTAAATCCGCAAAAGAGCTTTGATCTTCCACGCCCCCGACCGCGAGATTAAGGTGTGTGAAATTTGGCAGGTTTGCGAGAAATCGAAAATCCTTTGCGCGACTATTTTCCGATAACTGGAAATATATCAGGCTTGTTAAGCCGCCAAGCGGGCTTAAATCAACACCGCCTTGCATATCACCGTCCCAAAAAACTGTGCTCAAATAAAGATGGGTTAGGTTTGATAGACTCGCAAGGGAACTCACGTCCTTGGCGTTTTCCACAGCACAATCCAATGCAAACTCCGCCAAATTCTGCATTTTTGCCAATGCTTCGATCCCGCTTGGCAAGTACGACACAGTGATGTCCAAAGACCTTAATTGGCTCAGTTCCGCAAGGGAAGCCCAATTCGCCTCACCATAATAAGGAGACAGTTTGAGCGTTTGAAGGGCGGGAAGGTCCCGCAGCGGCGAGAAATCGATATGGAGGGCCTGATCAAGGAAAAGGCTATGCAGCAAGGGGCAGCGGCGGAAATCCTCCAGCGATTCGATTGTTACCTCCCGAATCCAAGAATCCCCATCGAATGACGCCGGCGGAAACTCGGTTATACTTTCCCACTCGCTTACGGTAAAAAACTCGTTCTCTCCCTTTTCCCAATAACGGCGCGCCTTCGCCTCCACCCCGGCGTCGGCAAATCGGTACGCGTCCGGATCGGAAGGCTGTGTGGCCTCCGCTCCGGCGCGGGCGACAGAAGCCGACAGCATCAGAACCCCAAATATGCACGCAACCAGCAGCTTTTTGATCGCCCGGTTCATCCTTGCACACCTCCTCGCCTACTTCATCTCTTTCGCACCCATCGCCCAGGTCATCTTGGAGCGCAGGTCTTTGCCCACTTCCTCCAGCAAACTGTTCGCCTCAATGCGGCGCTTGGCGCCAAAATAGGCGCGGCCCGACTGGTTTTCCAGTATCCAGCGGCGGGCAAAGTCGCCCTCCTGGATCTCGCTGAGCACCCGCTTCATCTCTTTTTTGGTCTCCTCGGTGATCAGCCGCTGGCCCACCGTGTAGTCGCCATACTCGGCGGTATCCGAAATCGAGTAGCGCATGCCCGCAAAACCGTGGGCAAAAATCAGATCCACGATTAGCTTCATCTCGTGCACGCACTCAAAGTAGGCGGATTCGGGCTGGTACCCGGCCTCCACCAGGGTGTCGAACCCGGCTTTCATCAACGCAGTGACGCCGCCGCACAACACCGCCTGTTCGCCGAACAAGTCCGTCTCCGTTTCTTCTTTAAAGGTGGTTTTGAGTATCCCGGCCCGTGCCCCGCCGATGCCCGCAGCGTAAGCCAGCGCAGTGTCTTGGGCATGGCCGCTGGCGTCTTGGTACACGGCGATCAGATCGGGCACACCCTTGCCCTCTACATATTGGCTGCGCACCGTGTGGCCCGGCCCCTTGGGCGCAACCATGATCACGTCCACATCGGCCGGCGGCTGAATCTGCCCAAAGTGAATGTTGAACCCGTGGGCAAAGGCCAGGGTCATGCCGGGTTTAAGATAGGGCGCGATATCCGCCTTGTACATGGCGGCCTGGAGCTCATCGTTGATCAGGATCATGATCAGATCTGCCTTTTGGGCGGCCTCTGGGGTGGTGGCAACGGTAAGGCCGTCGGCTTCGGCCTTTTGCCAGCGGGGCGAACCCTTGCGCAGCGCCACAATCACGTTGATACCCGAGTCTCTTAAGTTAAGTGCGTGGGCGTGGCCCTGGCTGCCGTAACCCACCACGGCCACGGTTTTCCCCTTCAACAAGTCCAGATTACAATCAGCCTGATAAAACATTTGCGCCATAAAGCATTCCTCCTACATTTCGTATATCACTTCCGGTCATCGATCAGGGCCTCCAAACTACGGTCATACATCCGCTCGGCCTCATTGGTAAAAAAGCAGGCCGGGAATTCCTCGCTCCGCCGGTGATAGGCGATGCATTCGCAGCACTTGCCTCGCCGGGGGCAGGCGTAGGTGCAGTTGCATTTGATGGTATCGTTGTGTTTGCAGGGCATGGGAGCACTTCCTTTCTCTTGAAAATAAATAGCTGTGCCGCTGGAGGGAATCCCTCCACCGCTGCGGCGGTCCCCCTCCCTTTAGCAAGGGAGGTTTTAGGGGAGTAAATCGGGGTTGCTGTTCTTTTCTGTCCGGAGTAGTTGACCAATCACTTTATCAATCGTGTTGCATACGTTTTCGTAATCTGCATCAACTGCGGTATTCGCAAACCGGAGAACTGTCAATCCATATCCCTGCAAGTACTGTGTACGTTCAAAATCATGGGCAACTCCTTGTTTTCTATCGTGCTGGCTCCCATCTATTTCGATAACCAAGCGTGCTTTTGAACAGAAGAAATCCACAATGAAGCGATCAATAACCTTTTGGCGAAGGATAGGAATGGGGTAGCCCCACAAAAAACCGTACCATAATTGTTTTTCCTGCGGTGTCATGGCTTTGCGCAAGGCTCTTGCGTTTGGCGTTAGCGTCGGGTTATGTTTGCGTTTCATGATCGCTCCTTCGTCCCTAACCCCTACCTCCCTTGCCAAAGGGAGGGGGACCGCCGCAGCGGTGGAGGGATTCACAACCTCTGCGCCGACTGCTTAATATCCCCCGGCCCACGCTGCAGCGCGATGGCCCCGGTGCGCACCATCTCCACAATGCCGTAGTCGGTAAGCAGGCCCAGCAGTGCGGCAATTTTGTCATCTTCGCCGGTGATCTCCACGGTGAGGGTTTCCCTTGTGACATCCACAATGCGGGCGCGGAAGATGTCCACCACCCGCATCACCGCGTCCCGGCTTTGCATGTCGGCGCGCACTTTTACCAGCACCAGCTGGCGTTCGACGGCCTGGCCGGCATCCAGTACCAGCACCTTTTGCACGCAAATCAGCTTGTAAAGCTGCTGCACCATTTGATCCACCAGGGCGTGATCGCCATGGACAGTCACAGTGATGCGGGAGAGCTCAATGTCTTCCGTGGGCCCCACAGCTAGGCTGTCGATGTTAAAGCCCCGGCGGCTGAACAGCCCGGACACACGGGACAGCACGCCCGGCTGGTTTTGCACCAACACGCTGATTACATGGCGGCCCAGGGCATCACTTTTGCGCGGTAAAAAAGCGTTTCGGGTTTCCATGGGGGTGTTTTCATCATTCCAGTCTTGCGACATGCATGACCCTCCTTGATAATTCTACTTGAAAATGCGGGGCCTTAAGCTTTTTAGCAGCTCCGGGTAATCTATTTCTTCAGGATACCGCTCAAATTCGCTGGCTTCATAAAAAGAGTAATACATCCATTCGCCGTTCATCTCCTGAACAAAATAAGTTCCCGTGTCTCCATCGTAGACCCATATCCTACTCACTTCCGGATTTGGATCCCAAAAAATGAAATTACTGAATCGTAAGTATACCAGGCGCTTCGCTTCATGCATCTCCTCACGCACTTCATCATTTGAATAGACAATAAACTTGGCGGCGCGCGATGTCTCCGTATCAGAGCGGACGCATTCCATCACATATTTTCCACTCGGTGAAACCAGCGACCGCTCAAAATCAAGCAAAAGGGATACGTCTATTCCTTCCTCATCGTAAATGCGGCCAAGGGATGTAGCAGCAGCGGTGCACGCAAGGATAAGGAGCAGTACCATAACCACATAAATTACGACACTCTTTTTTCTCATGAACTACACCAAACAAAACTCATTAATCGGCTGGCCCGGCGCCACCATGGGTGTCACCATCTCGTCGATGTTGAGCAGGCACTCGATCAGGCAGGGCAACCCGGCGGCGATCCCCTCGCGGAAGGCCTGTTCAAACCCGGCCACGGTATCCACCTGATGGCCTGTGATCCCGTAAGCCTGGGCCAGCTTCATAAAATCCGGGCCACGATCCAGCGTGGTATTGGAATAATGCTTGTCAAAGAATAACGTTTGCCACTGGCGCACCATGCCCAACGTGCCGTTATTCATCAGCACAATCACCACCGGGATGCCATAGTGGGCCAGGGTGGAAAGCTCGGTAAGGTTCATGCGGAAGGAACCGTCGCCGGTAACCAGGGCCACGGGCTTGCCGGTGGCCATCCGCGCACCCATGGCCGCGCCCATGCCAAAACCCATGGTGCCCAACCCGCCGCTGGTGATGCATTGGCGGGCTCGGTTAAAGGGGAAGTGCTGGGCCGTCCACATCTGGTGCTGGCCCACATCGGTGGCTACGGACAGGCTGCCGCCGCTCACCCGGTGCATGGTGTGCAAAATGTTGCGTGGCGTAAAGGCATGGGGATCGCCCGGCTCAACCTCCCGCAGCGCCATGATGTCCTGGTTCCAGCGCAGGTGATCCTGGGCCTCCAGGCGCTGATTGAGCAAACCCACCACCACACGGGCATCGCCGGTGATATGCAGCCGCGCATTGATGTTTTTGTTGATCTCGGCACGGTCGATGTCGATATGGATCACGCGGGCGTTGGGCGCAAAGGTTTGGGCATTGCCCAGGGCACGATCAGAGAAGCGGGCGCCCACCGCCACCAGCAAATCGCATTGCTGCATAGCCGTGTTGGCCGCCCTGGAACCGTGCATGCCCAACAAGCTAAGATAGCGCGGCGTTTGCGGATCATACGCGCCTAGACCCATCAGCGAAGACACCACAGGCGCGTCCATCTTGTCGGCCAGCTCCTGCACGGCCAGAGTGGCGCCGGAGTTCACCACGCCCCCGCCCACGTAAAGCAACGGGCGCTGGGCCTGGAGGATCAGGGCGGCGGCTTTATCAAGTAAAGGAGCGATCCGCGCCGCAAACTGTTGCAGCTTCTCGCCCTTGGGCCGCAATTGCAGCGCCGGATGATCCGGCGGATAGTCGGGGATCAGATCCTCGCCCGCTGCCGGCTCAAAGGAGCATCGCGCGATCTGCACATCCCTGGGGATGTCCACCAGCACCGGGCCGGGCCTGCCGCTGGCGGCGATAAAAAATGCCTCGCGCAGGGTGGCGGCCAGCTTGCGTACATCGCTTACCACAAAGCTGTGCTTGGTAACGCTCATGGTGATGCCTACGATGTCGGCCTCCTGAAACGAATCGGTGCCGATCAGGGTTTGGGGCACGTTGCCGGTTACATACACCACGGGCACGCTGTCCATATAGGCGGTGGCGATGGGGGTTACCAGGTTGGTGGCGCCGGGCCCCGAGGTGGCGATGCACACCCCCGGCTTGCCCGATGCCCGTGCGTAGCCGTCGGCGGCGTGACCGGCATGCTGCTCGTGGGCGGTGAGGATGTGGCGTACCCGGTCGCGATAGGCATAGAGTGCATTGTAGATGGGCAGCACCTGCCCGCCCGGAAAGCCGAACACCGTATCCACGCCCTGTTCAATCAGGCATTCCAGCAATATGTCTGCCCCGCTGTATGTTTTCTGTACGCTTTCCGGCATGCTGTTTCCTCCCATTCTACTAAAAAAACACCTTTCAGCCCCATCACTTAGGGCGAAAGGTTGTTCCGCGGTACCACCTAAATTCGCGGCCAAGCCGCGCACTCTGGCCCCCTTTTTACGGCGGGGGCTCCGGCGGGCCTACAGGCGCACAAACATATGCGACGCATTCGACCCACTCGCTCCAAGACGACTGCACCCACACCTTCACGGGAACTTCCCAGCGCCGTTCCCTCTCTGTGCTTCCGGCATGTGTGCGCTTCTTTTCCTTGCGATCAATATGAATTTGTATGCGTGGCATTGTAGCATTTGGGGGTGGGGATGTCAATAAAAAGTTTTTGCTTATGTAAAAAATTGTACTACTGAAACCTCTGCTCCAAAGCATCCTGCAATACACGGGACAAACTCAGCCCGGATGCAGCCACCCGGTCATTCATCCACCTGGGTATGCTGACTGTGCGCTTTACGGCGCGCCCGTCTTTTACATCGGCGCGGATAAGATTCACAAATTCCCTATCGCCTGTCTCTATGCTTTTTGCCTGTGATGCGATGGGCAAATCCAGTTTTTTATCTGCGTGGTATTCAGCCCATTGCGTCAACGCGGATTGGGCCATGTACATGGCGTTAGCTAAGTTTTTCCCCTCGCTGATGCAGCCGGGCAAATCCGGATAGGTTATGGTGTAGCTGCCATCGTCATTGGCGTGGAAAACCGCCGGGTATACATACTCCATGGTGCAGGCTCCTTTCGCCATTTATTTTACCCCTGCCGCCTTTAGGATTGCCCTTGCTGTGTTTTCGTTTATTTCGGTGTGATTAGGAACTTGCACCGGCCTACTGCCTTCCTTTTCGTAGATTGCATGGTCTCCTTTGCGGTTTAAGCAATACCCAGCAGCTTCCAGTTTCTTGATCAAGTCCCTACGCTTCACAGAATCACCGCCTTATGTTCTTACTATACTACGGAAATCATGTATCATCAATACCGAATTTACGTAACCCTTCACCAAAGCTTGACATCTCCCCCAATCTCCGCTATACTCTCCATAATTTCATACGCCCCCACACAAAGACGATGATGGGAACCAAGTGCGTTGCGTTGCCAACAGAGAGCCGGTGGATGGTGTGAACCGGCGGAGCGCCCCGCGTATACCTCCTCCCGGAGTTGCTGACCCGAATGCATCGAATCTATTTCGAAAGTAGGGTTAGACGGCAGGCCCCGTGACCGGCCAAGCCTTATATACACGAGGCGCAAAGGGCCATTTGGCCGAATCAGGGTGGTACCGCGGGAGCAATCTCTCGCCCCTATTCACACATAGTGTGATGGGGGCGTTTTGTATGAGGAGGGACACCCATGGAGAATCACGGCAAGTATGTACCCTTTGTACCCGTTGCGCTGCCCGACCGTACCTGGCCGGATCGCACCATCACCACCGCGCCCCTGTGGTGTTCGGTAGACTTGCGCGACGGCAACCAGGCGCTCATCACCCCCATGAACCTGGCCGAAAAGCTGGAGTACTTCCGGATGCTTACCGACATCGGCTTTAAAGAGATCGAGGTGGGCTTCCCCTCCGCATCCCAAACCGAGCACGCCGTCCTGCGCGCGCTGATCGAAGGCGGCCACATCCCGC
>Ga0123356_10003351_pt1 | contig 16820 bp, 19 predicted proteins | sample TergutEmb28metaG_2_FD_92546 | JGI IMG/M metagenome (GOLD analysis project Ga0123356, IMG submission 92546) | Embiratermes neotenicus P3 segment gut microbial communities from Petit-Saut dam, French Guiana - Emb289 P3 | ecosystem: Host-associated > Arthropoda: Insects > Digestive system > Gut ...
GAGGATCCTGGAAAGTACCGTAATTGACACCTGTGTGCACTATTTCTACTTCTACTACTTCAATTCCTTTGTTTTCCAGCGAGTCGATCAGTGTGGCAAGCTGTCCGTTTATCATGCTCCTGACCCCGACATCCTCTGCGCTTATCTTTACATGTAACCCTGCTGCGTCTACTGCTACTTCAAGAGCTACATTTCCGAGAAATTCGGGTTTGAGTTGTATCGTCATCGCGCTTTTTGTATCATTTTGCATCATCTCTACGCGTGAGATCATCTCTTCGAACAGGTTTTCCGCTTTGACCGGTGCGTTAAGCGTTGTTTGCTTCATTAGTTGATCCGCTCTGAATTGTTCCGGTCTGATTCCTTCGCTTAGCGGCGGTGTTTCGTTATTTACCAACTGGGTTTTATTTTCCGCCGTTTCCTTTACGGCGTCTGCCGTTTCGGAATATGATTTTTCTTTTTGTCCCTTGACTTTTGCTGTGTCATTCTCATTCTCCAAAGGGCTCAGATTGCCATTTTCAGAAGATTTGGAGTTTTCCTCCGTATTTTCCTGACGATCTTGTGTCCTCATAATCGGCATCCGTGCCGCAACTTCCCCTGCTGTGTTACCTGCGTTTTCTGTGTTGATTTCGGTATTTGCCTCAACCGGTTTGGTTATTGTTGTTTCCGTGTTTGCTGTTCCGGCTGCTTGTGTGTTGCTCGCTGTTCCGGATGTTTCAGCTTTGACCATTGTGTTTTCGTCCGGTTTTATATCTGTGTCAAGCGAGAACTGTTTTGTTTCCGTGTATTGCGTTTCCGGTTTTGTTTCGTTTGTTTTATCCGGGATAACTATTTCATCTGTTTCCGGTGGTATAACGCTATCAACACGTATTTCAGGGGTAGTAGCAGATTCCTTATCTCCTTCGAGAATAAAAACGACTTCGGTTTGAGTACCCATTACTCCGGCGGCCAGGACCTCGTCTGTATTTTCGTCTTTTTTACTGTCTACAGGTTTGGTATCCTTTGCGTTATGATCGGTGTTCGGTTTTTTTATTGCGTTGCTTTTACTGTTGTCGACCTCGGTAAGCGCTTGTTCCAGTGCTCTGTTGAATTGCGAGTCGTTTCCGAAGTCCTGTTTTGCTTTTGGTCGAACACCTGATCCGGAGTCTGCCCGGGTTGTCATTTGGGACAGGATCTCCATGGGTATTAGCATCATTTCACCTCCTATAGTTAAGTATCGTCATTTTTTACCCTGAAGATTAGTATTATTAACAAAAAAACTTGGAATTACACACCGGTGTGTAACTCCAAGTCTTAAAGCGCGGGGCTTTATTAATAGTACAGGAATATTTCAGTGATCTCCGCTGCGAACTCGACGTCCATTACAGATAAGATCGCCGCCGCGTTTCTTTCACTCATGTAGTACAGTATAGCCGCTACATCCTTCGGATCGTGCAGCTCCATCAGTATGCTTGCTGCTGTATCCGGCGACATCTGCGTATATGCAATGCTGATCGAAAGCATATCTTCAAGCTCCTGCTCGGTCATATCACGTCTGTGGAGCGGGATCGTCCTTTCATACATAGCGTTGATCGCGTCTTCGCGCCTGTTGAGCTCCGCGGCGCGTGCGTCCAGCTGTAACTCCCGTCCGTTTGCCGCGATCTCGCGGGCAACCAGTTCTTCTTCGCGTCCGGCCATTTCCGCCTCGCGTCTCTGCATTTCTTCTTCGAGCCTGGCAAGCCGGATCTCCTGTTCCTCCGCTTTGATCTTCAGCTCATCATTGATCGATGAAAATCCGGGATCCAACCATACGATAGTATTTATAAGCGGTTCTGTCACCACTTCGGCAACAATGCTGCGCGAGTCAAACACGTCAAAAAACAGGGCTGCTCCAAACCCGGCTAAAAGGATAAGTATCGCAAGAAGCATGAGTAAAATAATGCCGCCTGCGCCGCCTTTTTTTTCGCCTTTTATTTTCGGCACTTTGGGCTTTTTTTCCTTGCCTTCTTTTGGTTCTTTAGGCGCTTTGTCCGCTTTTCCTTTTTTCTTTTTACCTTTGGCATCAGACTCTTCCGGGTCTTCAGTCAGATCAGTTATTTCCTCTTCAGCCATGTCGTCCTCACAAACTCCTTTCCGCTCCGTCCGTTTAGCGACCGGGGTCAGCTTTCACTTATCACGTTAAACGATACCAGATCGTCCATTTCTTTTGCTTCCTCAGCCTGTACTTCTTTTAAATATTGTTGATATTGCTCATCGCGGAGCTTCAGGTATGTCTTTATCTCCTTCATTGTAAGTATCAACCGCTCCTGACACTCTTGTACGACTTTCTCCGCTTTTACTATCAACTCGCGTATTTCTATAAGGGCTTCCCGCAGATATCTGAAAAACGCGTCATGCTCGCTAAGTGCTGCAGCTACATCCTCGTTACGCTCAAGCGCTTCCTCCAGAGACCGCTCATTGTCTGCCCAGGCTCTCAGCAGTCTTTGTTCCTCGTCAAGGAGCTCCTGAAGAGCCTGCTGCGCTCTTCTTAACTCGGCTTTCTGCAGCCTCTCGACTGTCAGCTTATAGTTATGCAGGGCCTGTAGCGTAAATTTAAATTTTTTCATAACACAGTCAAACCCGTCAGCTCGTGGCTATCTCATTCATCATATCCAATGTTTCTTCATAGGTGTAATGGTCGTTCATGTTTTGCTTTAAGAAGCCTTGGATCGCGGTATGAAGCTGCACAGACCTGTCTATCTCAGGGTTCGCGCCTTGTTTATACGCGCCTATATTAATCAGATCCTCCGCTTCGCGATAAACAGCGATCATATTTTTCAGATTGCCGAATGCCTCCATGTGCTCCTTGGTTATTATATCCGGCATAACACGGCTCACACTGCCAAGCACGTCTATCGGAGGATAGTGGTTACTGTTTGCGATCTGTCTTGAGAGGACTATATGCCCGTCCAGGATACCCCTCACGGTATCGGAGATCGGCTCATTCATATCGTCGCCCTCTACGAGGACTGTATAAAGACCTGTTATGGAGCCTTTGTCTGACATACCTGAACGTTCGAGCAGCTTCGGTAAGATCGCAAACACCGACGGCGGAAATCCTCTCGACACGGGAGGTTCTCCGGCTGCCATACCGATCTCACGCTGAGCCATCGCAAAACGCGTCAGCGAGTCCATCAGCAGCAGGACCTTATACCCCTGATCTCTGAAAAACTCCGCGATCGCTGTTCCGGTCATAGCGCATTTTAAACGAAGAAGTGCCGGCTGATCGGATGTTGCTATGACCAGTATTGATTTCCGGAGACCTTCTTCACCCAGATCTTTTTCAATGAAGTCGCGAACCTCGCGTCCCCTCTCCCCGACAAGCACAATAACGTTTATTTCAGCTACGGCATAACGCGCCATCATTCCTAACAGTGTACTTTTACCTACGCCGGAGCCGGCGAAAATACCCAGCCTCTGTCCGCGCCCGACTGTCAGCATACTGTCTATCGCTTTGACTCCGAGGGGGAGGACCTCACTGATGCGGTCTCTTGTAAGCGGGTTTGGCGGAGAGCTGTCAGCAGGGTACCATGCTTCTGTTTTGGGTTCGGGCAGGTCGTCAAACGGGTTGCCGAGCGCATCAAGGATCCTGCCTACCAGTTCTCTTCCTACGGGAACTCTGAGTGTTTTTCCGGTATACACGACATAACTGCCGAGTCCTATGCCCTCGAGGCTGCCAAACGGCATAAGGAGTGTCTGCCCGTCACGGAAACCTACTATCTCCGCACGCATGCTCCGCTCGCCGTCCAGTGTATACATCTCGCAGACGTCGCCTATTTTCGAAGCGGGGCCTGACGCTTCAACAGCAAGACCTACAATTTTCGATACCCTGCCCGCACGCTCCAGAGTATCGAATTTTGCAAGCATATTACTGTATTTACTAAGATCAATCCGGTTCATATTGATTAGCTCTTTCAAATGCCAGCTTTACATATTGCAGCTGTGAATCTATTCCCGCGTTTACAGTGACGTCATCTGTATCGATTATACAGTCGCCTTCGTTTAATGATACATCTCTGAGCACAGTAGCCGATACTATCACACCACTGTCCAGCTCGATCGTAGCGGCGCCTGACGAGAAAAAACGCTCGTACTCAGCCGGGCTGACACGGAGGATTATCTTATTGTCTGTTGACATCTGCTTCAATGCGTTTTTGATAAGAGATAAAAATACGTCTCCCAGCGCTTCTTCAGCCGGATTAATGATTTTTTTGACTATCTCCAGCGCAAGGTCTGTGACCTGCTCTTCAATCTCGCTGTAGGTCTGTTCCCGCTCTTTATGTATTTCGTCGATGACACGCTTAAGCATTTCATCATCTTCACGGATTTTTTCCGCAAGCTGCTCGTCATAGGAGTGCCTGCCTTCTTCCGAGCCTTCGGTAAAACCTTCCTGCCACGCGCGGCGGTGCAACTCTTCTGATTCCTCACGCGCATCCAGTAATATTTGCGCAACTTCGTTATGCGCTTCATCCAGTATCTGCCCGGCTTTTTCTTTTGCTTCCGCTTCCGCTTCGCTGAGAAGCTCCCGCGCAGTTGCTTCCATTGCTGCTTCCATAGCTGCAATGGAGGTCTCCGCATCCGGGAATTCGCCCGCCGCGTCGACCTCCGAATCTTCATCATCACTTTCGCTGTTTTTATGGAGTTTAATGAATTTTGTACCCGCAAGGTTGACAAGTCTTCTGTCTATCCTAAACAATCAGGTCATCCCCTTCACCACGGGCAACAACGATCTCGCCCTCGTCCTCAAGCTTGCGAATTACATTAACGATCCTCTGCTGTGCTTCTTCAACGTCACGCACGCGTACAGGTCCCATAACTTCCATATCGTCTTTTATCATCTCCTGCAAACGCTTTGAGATGTTGCCGAAAATAACTCTCGTAACATCCTCGCCTGCCATCTTGAGTGCGACCGCAAGGTCCGCGTTGTTGATTTCCCTGAGTACGCGCTGAACTGTAACATTGTTGAGCTTTGCGATATCTTCGAATACGAACAGGCGTTTTCTTATCTCGTCGGCAAGTTCACTGTCGTTTACATCGAGACTTTCAAGTATGTTTTTCTCCGACGAACGGTCAAGAGAGTTGATGATGTCTACTATTGTGTCGATACCTCCGACTATGATGTTCTCAGTGAAGCCCATTGAAGTGATTTTGCGTTCAAGTATACGTTCGGCTTCCTTGACATACTCGGGCGATGTACTGCCCATGTTTGATATACGGCTGATTATCTCCGTTTGACGCTCAGACGGCAGAGAGGCGATTATCTGCGCCGACTGTCTTGGTTCTATATATGACAACACAAGCGCGATGATCTGCGGGTGTTCATTGTGTATTACATTGAGTATCTGGTTTGAATCGACGCGCCTTATGAAGTCAAACGGACGGACCTGTAAGGATGATGACAGTTTTCTTATCATATCCTCTGCTTTGTCATGGCCCATAGCCTGCTCAAGGATCTCACGCGCGTAGTCGATACCGCCTTCCGTGATGAACTTCTGAGCCAGACACATCTCATAAAACTCGTCAATGATCTTTTCTCTGATTTCGGGTGCGACACGCCGCGTGGTGGTAATACTGAGTGTCATGTCGCTGATTTCCTCGTCAGTTAGGAACTTATATAACTCGGCGGAGTACTGTTTTCCGAGGCTTATGAGGAGTATTGCGGCTTTTTCTTTTGGGGAAATATCATCTGACATATCACTGATCCTCTATGTATAGTTAACCCAAACAGTTTCTTCCTTACTCATTGTTTAACCAGTTCCTGAGCAGCTTAGCGACAGCGTCCGAGTTTTTTTCAATTAGCTTCTCTATCTGCGCCAGCTTCGGCGATTTTTTTTCAGGTTTGATTTCCTTTTTTGGAGCCGGTTTTTCATCCGCCATTTATCTCAACCCTTTACATATCGTCCGAAAGCCAGTTGCGGAGCAACTGCGCTACAGCGGCTGAGTCTTTATCGATAAATCTCTCTATCTGCTCAAGCCCTGCCGATTTTTGTTGAATATCTATCTCCTCATAATACTCTTCTTCCGTTTCAGCATCATCATCTACAAGCAGATCGATATCTATACCTCCGGGACCGGCGGCGATAAGCACAGGTTCGGGCTCCGGCGGAGGTTTGAGAGTCTTGAAAATAGTTCTTATAAGCAGTATGACCATCACTCCGAGTGCCAGTATGACCGCATACATGACTATCATATCGATCAGAGCCTGCCTTCTTTGAGCTGCTTCGTGCTCTTCCCATCTGGCAAACGCATCTTCCATACTGGTGTCTTTAAATGAGAACGGCAAGTGCTGGACGGATATATTGCCGGGAGCGGCGTTTGAGGCTTTTGCGACAAGGTCTTTCACCTGTTCGGTATAATCCTCGAGCCCTTCTATTTCACTGTTTATATTTACACTGATGCTTACATATTCGATGAAACCCTGCTCATGTTCGATTATGGTCGTCAGCTCGTTTATCTCAAAGTTTCTGCCGATCAGTGTTTTTCTGTACTCATCCTCGTCATTAAACGGTCCCCATGGATACTCTACCGTTCCCATGCCGTTCGGGTCTGTTCCGGGTATACCTTCGGCGCGCGCACGGTTTCTCGCTTGTTCATACAGTTCCTCGATCGTGCGGACTATACCGTCCGTCTCTCCGGCTATCGGAGGGAAGTACTCTATATGGCTTGTATGTTTTCTGTCGAAGTTTAGCCTGACATACGGTCTTATCTCCAGATTGTTGATGCCGTATACCGGTGAAAGCAGCTCCTCGACATGCAGCTTGATCTGCTCGGTCATCCGGTTTGTCAGTGCGATGCGATGACCCATCTCAACCTCGGGATCAACCGTTGTATTGCCGGCGCTGTAGTAATTAAAATCCTGGTCTGAAATAGCGATGTCTTCATAAGCGATACCGGGAATCGAAGCTTTGACTATCTCACCTATGGCATTGGCTTCCGCTCTTGTGAGTACCTCACCGTTTCTTACGGTGAGCATGACGGCGCATGTTGCTTTTCTGGTATTTGTTTGATTCCTGAACGGTGAACTGTCTCCGGAGTTTACTATTGCGAGGCATTTTTGGATCTTGGTGGAGTTCTGTAAGATCATCGTTGCGATATCGTCTCCTTTTTGGAGATCGTACAGCAGCTTTGAATGGCTGTCCGGAACGCCGAATCCGGCTGCGTCCGCCAGATATGTACCTCTGTCAAAGCCGGTCCCTCCAAGGTAGCCTTCACTTGCGAGAGTATTTCTCAGTTCATCGACTCTGGCTTCAGGTACAAGAATACTGGTCCCCTGTGTTTGCACCGGTACGCCCATCTCTTCGAGCCTTGCCCTTATCGCGCCTGCTTCTGCCGGAGTATCCACCCTTGCCATCAGGCCGTAAGTAGTACGGCCGAGCAGTGAGACCGTGACGATCGCGAGAGTGATGACAAATACAGTAAGAATCAACAGTTGGATCCTGTTCTTCCTTGACATCTTGGAGAAGTACTCCCTGAGCTGCGCCAACATCCTATCCAATATTGCTCTCATAGCTTAAGTTCATTCCTTTCACAAACCGCTAAGCGTTTATACATTACACCGGTTTATGGTCTTCTGATCCAAAGAGTCAGAAATACAGTGCACACCACATTAAATATTAACACTTCTTGTTGAAATATGCAATATAATTTTCATAAAATTCACAAGATAGAACGCCTGACACAGTCAGGCGTTCTATATATGGTGTTTTTTATGCGGTTAATTACCGGCGCTACTCTTTTTTATTTTTGATAAATCAAATGATACGATCGGCGCATCGAGTGCCTGTTTATTTGTACTCTTTGTCGCTTCAAGCAACTCTTCTCTGAAAACCTTGACATCCCGGGGGGCATCAACACCGAGTTTGATTTTATCGCCGTCAATTCCCAGAAGGGTCACACGGACGTTGTCGCCTATGACTATCGTCTCATTCAGCTTCCTTGACAGAACCAGCATCGACGTCACCCTCCTCCCTTGTAACTAAATCGCAGATATCCTGGAAGACGGGCGCTCTGACATTGTACTCGCTTCCGCTGAGCACTATTTGCTTTGCTTTGCCTGTGATCGTGTTGATAATGATCGGCGCTGCGAGGTTGACTGTCATCCCTCTGACGTCCTCCGGGATAACTACAACACTTACAACATGCAGTTCATCAGGGTTTTTTAGTTTCAGGCTTTTTACATCCGCTTCATCCAGATCGAATACGTATCCCGGCAGGACAACAAATGTATCAAGTACCGGAAGACAGATCCCCGTATCCTCGACCGATTGAAGCCAAACGATCGGGTAACTCTCTTCAAATTGCAGTAACGCGTATTCTTTGTACTGCTCGAGACCCGGAACACCGTCGTCAAAAATGATCAGCTTTGATTCATCGACTTCGACTGTTCCGAATCGTAAAGTGTCAATTTGCATTAATCTTCTCCTTATCAGAGCACTTGAGATTATATTAGCACACTTATATCGCCTGGTCAACATATCTTCCCGGAGCGCCTGAGTCCATGGCTTCTTCGACCATTACTCTGAAGTACGGCTGCGTCCGCAGAAATACCTCGACAGAATACTTCGGGTCTACCGAAAGTTCCGGCATATACTCTCCCGCAAAGTCAATAACAACGCTGTGTTTTGACCAGTTGATACGCATGTGCCCTTTGTCCCATGTGACTTCGGGCGAACTCTGCGGCATCAGTCCGATGTTGTAATCCTGTTTCCGAAGTGCCGCCATTGCTTTGCTTTTTGCGAGTTTCGGTACCTTGTCTCCGGCAACTTTATGATTACTGAGGAAGTTACCGTCGTCGACCGCTCCTCCGGTGCCGCGAAGCGCTCCCTGCTTGCCTTTGTTCCGAAAAGTCTTGGCAAGCTCCAGCGGAGCTTTAAGTCCTGATTCGTTGCTGATTTTCCTTCTGTTGACTTTAAATGTTGCGGCTTTTCGGTCGATCTGCATTTGCGGTCTTTCGGTGCTTATCCTCATCTGCGGCCGCGGTAATGTGATGTTCATTTTCGCGGGTGTGCTTCTGACGCCGATCTCGGCAAATTGCTGATCGATTTTTAGTCTATGAATAGACATTTTGGACACCTGCCTTTCTAATCCTTTATCCAGGCTAATTTGCTAATTTGCTAATTTGCTAATTTGTTACTTACCTTAAAAAGTCCATCAGGGTCGGCTGTATTACCCTCGCGCCTGCGGAAAGCGCTGCCTGATAGACTGTTTCCGCCATTTTCAGGTACATGATCACTTCTGCCATATCCGCGTCTTCAGCATCCGAGCGCATACCTTCATAGTTGATATGATCCTGTTCGTATCTTGCTTCCAGGAGCTCCAGTCTCCTCGATCTTCCGCCGATCTCCGCGGTTTTTGTCAGGAGGTGATTCTGAGCATCCTGTAATGTTTTTATTTTTACGGTGAGTTCGTCAGTACCCAGAGGTTCGGTAGGCGGTACCGCATTCGGATTCCCGTTCACTGCATAATAAACATCGGTGAGCACGTCAAATGTATTTCTTATCTCCGGTAATCCTGTCTCTTCATTTATTGCTGTATAGAGCACCAGATCGATACCGTTCATTGTTACCGGCATAGTTATACCCGGTCCGACGTCAAATGTTATGACGTCATTCATGAGCTTATGCAGCATGTCATACGGCGGCAGCGGCGGTTCCGCGTTAAGATTCGCGTAAAACTCATCCGCGGGGACTTTATTAAACTGGGATATATTAAATCCGTTAAAATAGATCTCATCATCTATCACTTCAAAAGGTTTGATAACGGGATTTCCGTTTTCTATGAAATCGCCGGGTGTATTGTATCCCGAGAATACGAACCTGTCTCCGTATGACGCGTTTAGCGTATCTACATAGTGATCGCGGAGCTGGCCGATCATCATCGCGACATTCTTTTTGTCATCAGGTGATTTTACGCTGCCGGCGCTTACAAGTTCCTCATAAACGTTGCCGACGACTTTTTGGAGTTCCATCATACCGGCTTCCGCCTGAGTAAGCCAGCTTTGCGCTGTCTCTACTGTTTTCTGGTAGTGCTCGAGACGGGCAAGCTTGTTGCGTGCCGCCTGACCGTATATAAGAGCGGACGGGTCGTCACTTATGTGCGCGTACTTTCTGCCTGTCGCCATTTGATTTTGCAATGAATCCATTTTAGTCAAGCTCATACTGAGGTTGCTCAGCAGTGTGTTCATAAGCATTGAATTTGTAACTCTTGATGTCATCATGGTAGTTATCCCCTATCTATTACAGTCCTACGCGGCCTGTACCGTTTATAAGTCTGTCAAGCGCGTCGTCCATCGCGGTGATCACACGCGCTGCGCCGTTGTAAGCATGCTGGTACTTTACAAGACCTACCATCTCTTCATCGAGTGATACACCGGCTATTGCTGTTCTCTGGTTTTCTGCCGCGAGTGTCAGTATCCTGCTGGTCTCCCCTGCTTTTTTAGCGGTGTGGAGTGTATTTCCTACGTCAAACCTGATCACTGTTCCGTAATCATCGAAGCTGCCTATGTCCCGGCCCAGCATCGTGATACCGGTTTTCCGGAATAAATCGTACAGTTTGTTTATGTTTTTGTTGTTATGACGCTGGAGTTCATCGGAATCGCCTTCATCCGATCTGCTTATTTTTGCCTCTGAACATGCTATATTATACGCGCTGGCTATTATATCCGCGCTCAGTGCGATATTTTTTGCTGTGATGCCGCGTAACTGTTCCTCGGTAATATTGTACTCCGCATACGCTATATCAGGATCATCAGGGTCGAACAACTCGACTCCGTCCGCGTCAAAATATCTTACAGTCGGTGTCAGAGCCAGATCGTCAAAGAACAGAATACCTGTTTTTGACCCGAGCGGATTGTCTGACCAGCCTTGTACATGGATGCTGTTTATCTCATAAACAAGCGCGCGCGCGAGGTCATTGACCATCTCTATATAATACGGGATTCCGCGTTGTGTACTGTCAGCGCCGTTTCCTACGCCGTCACGCATGTCACGGTGCGCTTTCATTTCACCGCCGGTGATGTTCAGCGGCACATAGTCCGGCTCTTCTGTAAAGCTTACTCTCCTGGCGCCGCTGCCGTCGACCAGAATCGTATCTGCGCCATTGTCAAGTGTAATGACCAACGGTGCGTTGCCTAATGCGACCGCGGGATCTGAATCGTTGTAGATTACATCCGCATAATCCTGCAGCTCCGCCGCCAGATCCAGCCGCTCGTCCTTTAATAAGCTCTGCTGCGCCATTAAAGTCGCGACAAGAGTAGCGTTTCCGGCAGCTGTAGCTTCTGCGATCTGGATTCCCAAAATTGCTATTTGCTGATTTAAGGCGTGTAACCCGCCTGTGATCCTGTTGATATTATTTGCTGCGTCATAAACATTAGTTGTGATCTCTTGCCCGTTATTGGTTATCGTTACGCCGTTAATGTTCAGACCTGTTATCTGGTCTCTCATCCAGGATGGTACCGCTATCGGCACTCCGCCTTCCAGCGGGTTGTCTTCGTAATAAACGCCCAGTTCATTTCTTTTATCATGGTCTACGAGGATCTCTCCGCCGATTTTTATCCTGAACATACTGTGTCCGTATTTGTCAGGATACTCTTCATACTCGACGTCAATATAACCCGCAAGCTGATCTATTATCAGATTACGCTTATCCCTGAGGTCATTTGCCACCATTCCGGTGATCTCAAATCCGTATATCGCTTTGTTTAACTCTACCAGCTCTTTAGCCAGCCTGTTTATATCTCCGGTTTTTGTGGCTAACGCTTTATTTTCAACAGTTTGTAAATCAACCAAACCGTCATATATCAGGTTAAGCTGCTGCACCAGATCCATCGCCGCTGTTTGAAGCAATGTTCTCGGGGCACCCGCAACAGGGTCTTCAGCCAGTATCTTCATCGCTCTGAAGAACTCCGCGATGCTGTAGTTTATGCTTGTTTTCTCATTTACATTGTCGAAAAACGATTCCAGATATGTAAGACTCTCGGTCCTCCGCTCCCAATAAGAATTGACCGTGAACTCAGACCTGTATCGTCTGTCCAGATACTGCGAACGTATCTGATCAAGGATATCGATCCGTACGCCTCCGCCGACAAGCGCCTGATCGACCGGCAGGAACCTCCCGATGGTGGAAAACGGATCATATGCAGTTGAAACTATACGCTGACGCGTATAGCCTTTTGTGTCTACATTTGCTATGTTATGACCTGTCACGTCCAGCCCGAACTGAGCGGTCGTAAGTCCTGTCCTTCCTATTTCCAGTCCAAAAAATGTTGCCCTTTGCATTGTTCTATCTCCCTATCGCATTTTGGGAGAATCCGTTCCCTTTGCCTTGCGGCATCCTGCCGCTAAGTCCTTTTAAATTTAGCAATTATTTATGTGTACGGCGTAAATAATCTTGATTATTTACCAAGTGAACGAAGTTCACTTTTTTATGCATGTCCGTCAAAGAATCCTGTTGTTTTTTTTCTTTCGGGAGAGGATCTTCCGTCTCCGCTGTAGAAGTTATTTAGAGGATCTTCCGAGCCTACCATGAGCTCCAGCATCGTTTCGGAGTATTCCACATGCGCTTTTATGAGCTCCCGGTTTTCTTTATTGATCGCTGTATGCTCTTCGATCAGCCCGGTCAGTTCCTTTTGTATCTGTCTGATAGTGTTCTGTTCATCCGGCTGCGCCCGCTCCGCGATCAAACTGACTGTGAGCTCAGCTTCCGGAATGCCCATCTCGGTCGCAATGATTTTATGGAGTGCCATGCGCCTTTTCTCTATGGCGCCAAGCTTGGACAATTCACGGAGCTCCAGGCGGATCACATTTTCCAGATTATCGGAATCGCCTTTGACTATGATCTGCCGCTCTTCTGTGGAAAGCTCAAGCATGTTCTTAAGCACCTGCTTCTGTTCGTTCAGAAGCCCGCATAAGTCAGTAAGAGTTTGTCTCATTACTACCGTCCTATGATGCTTGACAATATTTTCTCGGCAATGTCTTCGCTGTCTACTTTGTACTCACCTTGTTTCACAGCGTTTTTGATGTCGGCGATGTGAGCTTTCTCTTCGGGTGTCCGGAACTCGAGTGCTTCCTTCGCCTCCGTCAGTGCCTTTGAAAAGCTGAGCGCCTCCGCAGAAAAAGTGACTTCATCGCGACTGCTCGCGGTTTTGGTCTTTTCCTGTGCCGGTTTTGTCGCCTGGTAACTTCTCACGACATTCGGATTGATAATTGGATTGATTTTCATATTTTCCACCTTCTTTTAGGTTTATCGCACTTTTTTTGTTTTTGTTTACTATATTTTTGCGGAGCCTTTAAAATTTTGTTCCTGTTTGACTTCCGCCGGTTTTTCATGTGTTACTGTTTTATTCATTGTGTTGGAAACCTTTTCCATACATGCCGGGCACATTCTGCCTGTGTTTATCGGCTTCTTGCAGGATTCGCAGAAAAGTACTCCTCCGCCGTCCGCACCGTCTATAATAAGTCTGCCTTCTTTAAGGAGATGTAAGATAACATGCTTTGATACTTCTGTTTCCTCAGCGATCTTGTCAATGTTGGAATGCTTGTGTTCGTATATGTAGTCCCTTACCGTTATGAAGTCCTTGTCTATTTGCTCGAGACATTCGGGGCATATTCTTCCTCCCATGCTAACGAACGGTTTTTTGCAAAACATACATTTGATTATATTCACCGGATATTCCTCCCTAAGTTAGATGATCTTGATAATATACTATCTTCTCATGTTATTTGCAATGCCTTCCATTTCATCTGCTGTTGTCAGCGCCCGCGAAGCGAGTGAAAAGGCTCTTTGGGTTCTTATCAGGCGTGTCATTTCTTCTGCCAGATTGACGTTTGATATTTCGAGTACTCCTTGCCGTATCGTTGCTCCTCCGGCGGGGAATTTTTCTCCGGATGCCGGGGTTTCCGTATAATTCGCGTCACCTGCTGAGGATAGTCCGGTCAGGTTTCTAAACGTATATACACCCAGTCTGGTTCTTCCCAGCTCTTCCTCATCTGCCATAAAAATCATTGTACCGTCTGTGCCGACGTTTAGTGTGGTCATCCTGTCCGGGAGAATTATTCTTGCGCCGTTCTCATCGTGTACATAAAGTCCTTCGGCATTTGTCAGATATATCCCGTCCGGTTCTACGCTGAGGCTGAAGTTTCCGTTTCGCGTGTATACGATGTTGCCTGTTCTGTCACCGAGTTCGAAGAATCCTTCGCCTTCTATCGCGAGGTCAAACGGTCTTTCGGTTCTTTCAAAGCTGCCTGTCCGGTAATCCTTTGCTATGCCTGCTATCATCAGTCCGTGACCTTTTTGCTGATTACCTTCCGGTGATCGCGCTGCTCCCGGGGTTACGCCCGCTGTGTACAGGGCGTCTTTAAAATCCAGCCTTGCGCTTTTAAATGCAATAGTATTGGCGTTTGCCACGTTGTTTGCTATGGTATCCAATCTGCGCTGTTGATTAGTCAGCCCTGTTGCCGCTATGGATAAAGCTTCGTACATTAACGTAATCTCCCTATCTCGTTGACAGCCTTGCCGACTGTCTCATCTATCATTGTGATCATACGCTGATTTGTTTCATATGTGCGGAACATGCTGAGCATGTCGACCATCTCGCGTCCGATATCCACGTTTGACGCTTCCAGAAATCCCTGCATGATCCTGTAGTTGTTTGGCGCTGCCTGCGGCGGCTGGAGCGAGAAATACAGGTTGCTTCCCTGTCTTCTCAGCTGACCGTTGTCTTCGAATGATACGACGCGGATGGTGTCTGTATACTCATGATCTATCCAGACTCCTCCAAAATCGTCTACGCGGAAGTTTAATCCGCCTACATAGATCGGTCCGTTATTGCCGAGCAGCTCATGACCTTCGCCGTCTATGAGATATCCCTGCTCATTTATGTAGAAAGCACCGGTCCTGGTGTAGCGCTCGCCGTCGGCTGTCTGGACTACAAAAAACACATCGCCTATAAGTGCCATATCGGTATTACGTTCTGTGCCTTCGAGATTGCCTTCCGCGAAATTTATGTATAGCTGGTCAACCTGTGTGCCCAGAGTCAGCGGTCCGACCAGGGGTCTTTGCGATAGGATATGATTATCATTTATACGCCTTGTAAGCACTTCGTCAAAAGTATGTGACACGAGATGTTCTTTTTTATAGCCGGTTGTGTCGGCGTTGGCGATATTGTTTGTGATCGTCTCCATTTTTCTCCGTTGGAGCATCATGCCGGTTCCCGCTATATATAGTCCTCGTACCATCGTGTTACCGCTCCCTGTAGTGCTTCACTTTGTTTTTTGAATACGCGCAATTCCGGAAATATCTTTCCTACTATTAGTATCGTATTTTTACGGTGAAAACTTTACTGTTTTTAAGAAATTTTTTAATATTTTTTGTATCAAAAAACAAGCGGTTACCGCCTGTTTTTTGTTGTGTTTATAAAACCCGGTAGTTATCTGGCTGTAAGCCCGATCACGAGTTGTACTTCATTACGTGTGATCCCAAGTTCGCTGGCTATTTGGGCGTCGGTTTTGCCCTCTTCACTCAGTGTCAGGATCGCTTCATTCCGCAGCTGTTTATTCGGTATTTCCCCGGCGGTCTGCGGCGCCGGTTTATCGGCTGAATCATCAAAAAACTTTTGAAATACAGCCCCGTTTTCTTCTTTTTCGGGTTGCTCGGGAGGTTTTACGGTATTACTTTTTGTCACTTCGCTTTTTACTATCCGCTCCGCGCGCTCAAGTACCTCGCCCGCGACTCTTATCCTGTTTGCGTCAAGCGGAAGGGAGCGCGGCAGCTTCTCAAGCACCTGCTCTTTTTTCGCCGCTTCAGGCGGCAGCTCGAGAGACGCCAAACCCATCGTTGCCCGATCCTCGTACGCTTTTAGTTCCTGCGTAGCCGCTTTGACCTGATCGGTAAATTCTTCCATTATTGTTTCTACTGTATTGTACAGCTGCAAAAGCTTTGATTCCTGCTCGTCCAGCATTTTCTGCTGCCTTTTAAAATCGGCAAAGAGCACCTTGCATAAAATTGCGATCAGGCAGATGAGCCCCGAGATAAATAAAGCAAATGCATAATATTCAATACTCATAATGATTATCCTTAAATCGTGATGTCTATGATATTGTTGCCCGGCGGAACGAGCAGGGTCGCGTTTATTTGTTCTTCTTCCGTATCTTCTTCACCGTCGCCTGATCCGCCTCCGCCCCCGCCGGCAGCTCCCGAGCCTTCACCGTCAACGTCTGTCCTGATGTTTTCCATCTCGGATTCCGTTGTTGCGGCTACTCTCGACTGATCCTGAGCGCTGTCCAGTTTTGACTGCGCTGCCAGATGCTCCTGAGATGTTTCGGGATGACGCTGGATTGCGCTGGTATCTTTTACAAAATCAGATGACCGCGTTATCATTATCTGCGTATCTATACCTTTGATCGACATTGTATAACGCTCCCTTCACTATTTAACATCATCTTTGCTTATTTCGCATGTGCGGTACACGACCTGCCCGTCATCGCATTTGAATGTCGCATAACTGATATCATCACTTACCTTGTACACATCGGAGCCGATCACTATGCGCGATCCTGAAAATACTGTTTCGAACACATGGACCTTACTGTCAGCCGCGTGGTCCAGCTCATATCTCAACTCGTCCAGTTCAGCTGTAAAGGCTTCCTTATCCTCTTCATTTATACGTCTGTTCTCGATCCCTGATCTGTGCAGTTTTTCCCACTGATCGGGATCCATCGTCGTTTTTGTTTTCTCAAGATACGCGTTAAGCTGATCAAGCTTAAGCTTATCGGCGGAAACTCTTTCCATCTCCTTTTCAAGTATCGTAA
>Ga0123356_10003352_pt1 | contig 16819 bp, 10 predicted proteins | sample TergutEmb28metaG_2_FD_92546 | JGI IMG/M metagenome (GOLD analysis project Ga0123356, IMG submission 92546) | Embiratermes neotenicus P3 segment gut microbial communities from Petit-Saut dam, French Guiana - Emb289 P3 | ecosystem: Host-associated > Arthropoda: Insects > Digestive system > Gut ...
AAGGGCGTTGCGCCCCCATTGCGGTACAGGTTGATCGTTACATTGGGTTTGGCCAGGCCCGCCGGTGTGTTCACCCAGGTTTTGGTTCCGCTCACCGTAACCTTGGGCATGGTGTAGGTGTAGATTACCTGGTGTACGCCCCCTTCCGTAACGGCATAGGTGAGCGTATAGCCGGTTACAGCGGTGCTCAGGATGCTAAATGTTTGGTTCGCCATGCGGTCGCGGTACGGTACGTTAAACGTGTGCTTCCAATCATTCCCGTCGCCTTGCTGTAGCAGCTGGGTCTTGTAGTTGGCGCTGTTGCGCCGCAGCGTCACCGTCGCGCCCGCAGTCTCGACAGTGTCTCGGGTGGTCTGGGGCGCACCCGTGTGCACCCATACCACTTCCACGTTCCAGAGGTCGTCGGCGCGGTAGGTATTGGTGATGGTCAGCGTTTCGTTGTCAATGGTTTTATCCATACCGCTTGGCACAGTTTGCTCATCTACCCTGTACACGATGGGCGTATCGGTTCCCCTTACGTATATGGGCAGGCCGGTGAACTCATACGTCCATTCATCGCCATTGGCCGGCGTCCCCGTCTGGGTGCTGTTCCTGAATACCGTGTTTCCGGTATCGCTGCGGAACAAGTTCACACGGATCGATTCCTGCGTGTCGAAGCCCGTGCCCAGTATCACCCACTTTTTGGTGGCTGTGATCGTTTGGGTTTTGATAGTGTTGGTGATGGTGGTTCCCTGCCCATTGGCCGCGTCGGCGTAGGTCGTTGTATAGTTGGGATCCACGTTGAGCTCCCGCACCTTGTAGATGTATTCGTTCCCATCGTTATCGTACCGGGGCATCCCGTTAAAACCTAACCCCGACCAGGTAGCGTTGGCGCCGCTGACACCGGTGGATCCGGTGCGGATGACGGGGTCGCCCACGGGCTCGGGTTCGCCACCCTCGATCTCCCGCCACAATTGCAGCTGAACGCTGCCGGGCCGCATGGTGAGGCTATTGTTGTTGTCATTCCATGACTTGGTGGCCGCGACGTTGATCACAGGGCTGGCCACCCTGATGGTGTAGGTGGCGGTCACCGCGTCGCCCAGGCGATTGTACACCGTAACCGTGGCCGTGGTTTCGCCCACCTTTTTACCGTTGGTGGTCACTGTATACGCCTGGGTGGCCGTGGTGGTACCGCCCACCACTTGCTCAATTCCGGCATTGGTGATCGTAACAATATCGTCTTCCGGAAGGCTGAGCACAAACTTGTAGCCCGGATAGGTGGAGCGGCTGCCGTTCATAAAGATGTTAAAGAGGTTGCCCGCACTGTTGACATTGGCCCCGATGGACGCGTTCAGGATGTTGTTGGCCACAATGGTGGGCAGCCGGATAAAGCCCGCGCTGACGTTCAGGAAGCCCGTGGGCGTAACGGTCGGCAGCACCATCCTGCGGGTTTCGCGGTCGAAATCCGAATCCCTGCCATTGGCGGTAAACACTTGATCGCTCTGCTTGGTAAGTTTCCAATCGCCAACGGAGTTTGGCAGATCGATCTCTATGATCTGGCCCGGATCGGTCTTGTAGGTGTACAGGTAGAACCTTCCTGTGGCCGGATCCACGGTGGTGGAGTCGATCACCGTGACGCCGTCGGTGTCAAGCAGCCTTACCGTCACCTCGCCGGCGGTGGGGTAGCGCTCATTGGCGGTGCTGCCGCTCCACAGGCCGTCTTCGTCCCGCAGATCAAAGAATACGAAGCCGCCGCCGGCAGTCACCAATAAGTCGTTGTAGGTATAGGTGCCCAATTGCAGTCTCTCGCTAGCGGAGGGCGGGTCTCCCGGCTTCATTTTAAACGTAAAGCTTCCGCCGATATAGGCATCTTGGGCGCCGAATGAGGCCTTGGGCGGCGCGCTCAGGTTAAGCTTCAAACTCACGGCCCCGTTGGGGGGCAACTCTGTTACCACCACTTTGACGCCGGTAACCAGAGCCCAATCCGCCTCGGTAACCGGAACAAAGCTATAATTGGAGCTTTCGCCGGGATTCGCGGCGGTGGTGTAGGCGAGTATTACGTTGCCGGGGTGGGTCAGTTCGGTGCTGTCCGAAATGATCGTCGGCGCGCCGGTGAGGTACATGTCGTATTGGCTCACAACCGTTTGCAAAGCATTGTTGTCGTCCCTGTATTCCACGCCTACGTTGTTGCGGGGAATCTTAACGTAGGAGGTGAAATCGTGAACCTCCACCATGTCGTCTGCCGTAAAGCCTAGGTAGGCGTCGAGGGTGGTGCGCTCAAAGATGTTAAAGTTGATCTTGCGGTTCACAAAATCATACACGCCGCTTTTGCCCGGCACCAGAGTTACGGCGCGGCCCGAAGCCTGCATCACAAACACCCGGTAGTTGGCAAAGCTGTATTTATACATCTTGTCTCCGGTGACCGAGGTAGTGGAAAGTTCCAGCTCATCTTCCACCAGATAGGCGGGCGTGCCGGTGAGGTTCCACTTAGTTCTGGTATCCTTGGTGATAGAATTGATAGAATTGTACGGGGCCGGGAGGGCCGGGGCAAAGTAGTGCTCCAGCAGCTCGCTGTAGTCAAAGTACACCTCGCCCATGGGGTAATGCCACTCCAGGCGGCAGCCCGGTGTGCTGGTAAAGCCGATCTGTATGTTGCCGCCCAGGGCGGCTCGGTTGCTAAAGGTGATGGTAGAGATGGTATTGGTGTTTACGTATCCCGAATCCAGGAAGAAGCTATTGCGGTTGTAGCCCGGCTTAAACGTAAGCTTCAGGAAGTCCCTGCCGTCGTTGGATTGAACGATGTCGTACTCCAGGTACGGGCCCACCGGCACACCAAACACCCTGGTGGTAGCCGGGTTAAACACAAACTCGGGGTCGGTTAATTCAATGTAGATGTACTCGTTGATGCCCCACGGCACATGGACGTTGACGCCGGATGTGGGCACCGACCAGAACGACCGATGGTGGGGCCAGTGGTTGGCGGCGTTGACCGTATAGCTATAGTTGGTGAATGTCGCGGGCGCGGTGGCCGAGCCCTGATAAATGGTTTGGTAAGGCGAAGAAGCCACGGTGATCGTCGCCGGAACGCTCAGGTTTACCGATCTAAAGAGGTAGAACATGCAGCCGGGGAAGTTGTTGTAGTAGGTGCTGTGGGGAACCAGCGACTGGGGGCCGCTGCCATCCGGGGGAAGGGTGTGTTTCCCTCCGCACAGGAGGGCGCAATTGTCCCAGCTGGCCACGCCGTACAGCCGCACAAAGAAGCTATTGGCGATGACCAAGGGTTCGCCGGTGACGAAGTGTTTATCCCACGCAAACATCTGGGCGTCTTGCATCAGGATAAGATCGGTGCTGAACACAAGGGGGAATTCACCGTCGAAGGAGAACCGCAGGCTGGTGAGGTATTCCCCGCCCGCGTTGTTGATGCCCAGGTCCACCGCGATGTTGCTGGTAAGGCCGGTGGGGATCGTATAGCTCAAATCGGGGCGCATGTTGGTGGAATAGCTGATCACCCAGCCGCCTAGCCGACGGTCGGTGGTGAACTTGCCATTGAGGAAGCCGATGGACTCCTCCATGGTCATGTTGGTGATTTCGGTGGCGGGCGCGGGGACTGTGCCTATGTTGGCGTGTTTGCTGCTGCACAGGATGTCGATCACGGGGTCCATTAGGGACTCAACGGTACGGTCCGCGGCGCCCACGTCCAGGTACACCCTGCCCGCGTTGTAGGAGGACACGCCGTCCGCCCAGTGGCCGGGGGCGCTCATCAGCGCTTGGTAGGACGTTGAAGTGCCGGTATACGCGGGATACCCCATGAGGATTGGGCATACGATATCGGGGATCACCGGCACCCGCAAATCAAACCACAGGTAGTTGTCCAAATCCCAGTTGTTTGCGGCAACGCCAAAGTCCTTGCGGCTGTTGGTATAGGGCACCTGCACCAACTGGTTGGCGGTGTAGGGCACGCCATCCTCATCGGCCAGGGGAACCCTAAAGGTAAACGCGGTAAACTCCTCCAGGCGATTGCCTGTACCCCAATAGTTAATGCTGGTAAGGCTGAGCGCGCCGGTGGTGCCCGAGGCCCAGTAGGGGGTAGCCACCTGCTCCCAAACCACCGTAACCTTTACCACCCGGTTATCGTTGGTAGCCTCCGTAAAGCCAATCATGCTGGTACCCGCGTTTCTCCGGGTGATATTGATGGCTTCGATGTCGGCTTCCGGGATGGTCACCACGGTGCCGTCCAACAGCTCGTACGTTACGCTTTGGAGGGCGGTTCTCCGGTCTATGTTAGGGCCGTTGGCGCCGCTGGCGGAGTAACCGGTGGTGATGGCCATGGACGTGGGTTGTATCTGGTGGGGAAACTCGTAAGTCTCCGTTATCGGGCCGGTATATGCGGGAAACCTGTCCACCAGCACGCCGTTTACGGTAACCCGCTCGTAGTTGTTCACCATGGCCACAAAGTTCCTGGAAACGGTGGTGCCGTAATTGGCGTAATCTGATCCGCTACTGGCCTTCCTTCTATGGGCATAGGGTATGATGGCCAGCTTGTCCACTTCGTCGCGGGCATAGGTCCATACCTGGGGGGGCTTTGTCTCAAACACGCCTTTGAGGGGGGGAGCGCCATCTTGGGGGATCTGATACAGCAATTGCGTATTGGCATTGGCTATGTGCACGGAGTAATCCGTGGGATGATAATCCAAGCCGTCTTCTAGGTCAATCAACTGCCAGTTGGGGCGTAAGCTGGCGGCATAATCCGTGCGTAAATGGCTGGTGCCGTTAAACAGGCGGGTTCTGGGCGTCAGCAGGTAGTAGTACCCGTTTTCGTCCTCCTGCTTCGCGTTAATATCCCAATACGTGCCGTTCCAATAGTATGCTGTGGCGGTGGCGGCGTAGTAGTATCCGGTGCTGGAGTTGGTGATGCCCAGAGCAGGCAGATGCAGCCTCGGATCCGGCACATATAGCTTGATGCCGGTGATCTCAATCAGCGGCGTATTGGCCGAAAGGCCGGTGATGGCAGACTTGTAGTGAGTGCTGGGAAACCGGAACGCGTAGTAGGGGGTGTCCGACGCAAAATAATGATGATTGGTAGCTGTGCCGTTTCCATTAAGCGTTAAGGCGAAATTGGTCATCTGCGGCACAGAGGATACGCGCAGCATATACTGCGCCGGGCTGGTGAACAGTTCCGCGGGCGTGGCGCTGTAGTTCGTGGGCACGTAGGAACCGTACACAAACTGATCCAGGAACGCGTCCTCGGTAAAGGTCTTGCCCGCCACGTTCAGTGTGCCCTGGATGGCCCGCACCTTGATTTCGGTGGGCGGCGGATTGCCGTTGTCCATCCAGGCGATGGCTTGGGCCTGGGTGAGCGTTCGGACTTCCATCTTGCAGTCGATCACCACCACGGTGTCGGACATCAATCCATTTTGCAGCCGCACCGCCATGGTGGTGGGGTTGATGATGGCCGCGCTGTGGATCATATTATTGGTGGGCGGCTCCACCTTAAACTCGGCGCCGTACTCCAGGCAGTTGATGATCAGGATGGTGTCCTGGGTGCCGCCTACCGGAACGGTGTAGCGCACCTGGAAAAGCGTGGCGTCTGTGTGGTTAATGATGTTGTAGGTACCCTGGTCCGGGGTAATGTCATTGCTTACGATTACCAGGGTGCCGGCGCCTCCGGACATGGGTTCAAAGCCCATAAAGCCGCCGGACAGCATGATAAAGGGCGGCTCCAGGCCTGCGCTCATGGGCATAAAGCCCACATCCCATGCGGGATCCACACGCAGCTCTTCCCCGGCGTCCAATGTCTCGTCGTCGGCATCGGCCACAAGTTCGCCTTCCTCGGTTTGCCATTCTACGGGCAACGCAAGGATCGTATCGTTGCTGAGCAGCACGCTCAGGGTTTGGGGCAGGCTGGCATCGGCAATGGCTTCGCCTTCGCCCAATTCAAGGGTGTCCATGGGCTCGCCGGGCTCGCCCACGTCGATAAAGGCCACGATCATCAGCGGCTCGTCTCGGGTCTCATCGCCTGATTCGCCGGAGGCAGCGGCTTTTTCGGCTGGTGCAAAACCGGCCAAGGGCAGCGGCCACGCCGCCGAGGGATACTCCCGCACCGCGTCCTCGCCAATGGCTTCGATGATTTCGTCATAGTCTTGCAGCGCTACGGAGGCGGCGGCCATATAGCCCGTTTCTAACGCCCCTTCTACGGCAAAAGCCACCCGCACCGTGGCAGGCGTCTCGTCGTCGGCTTCGTTATAAGCGGTTGCCACCGCAATGCCCGATACGCGGCCCTTCAGGTCGCGCTCCCTGAGCTGCGCGGAAGAAAACACCTCGCCGTTGACGCTCACATAAGCCACACCCTGGGCGGCGATGGCCTCGGCAAGGGGATTCCCCGCTGCAGCGACTGAACCGGCATCGCCCGTTGATTCTGATGCAGGCTCGTCTTTCGCCTCTATCCCCTGATCCGTATCTCCTAGCCCTTGTACGACCGCAAGCTGAGCAGGATCGGGTTCCGGCCCATCCCTCTCTTCTACGCCCTGATCCGTATCCTCTGCCTTCTGCCCAGCCGGAAGCTGTGGCTCTGGCGTAGATTCGGCTTTAGGTTCGGGCTTAGGCGCCGGCGCCACGGCTTCTTCGTGCGCCTCCTGTGCGCCTTCGGTAGCAAACAGAGACGCCATGTTTTGTATCGCACCGTCCGACAGCAATATCACTGCCAGCGCGATGGCGACCAAGGCACGGAATGACTTTGTGTTGTAAAACTTCACCTTATTTTTCTTTTCCATCTTGCATAACGCCTCCATATTGATTGTTCCCATAAAAAGCCACGGGCTTCTTCCACTATAATGCCGCCATTTTAGCAGCATTTTTGGCGAGATACAATGGTTTTTGAACTATCAACCATGATTTAATAACAACCATTAAATTATGTTAAAAAAGTGCTTTACGTACTATAAAAAAATGCCCTATACTAATGGCAGGAGGTGGGCTCCATGCGCCAGATACACGTTTCCGCCATCGAAGGAGCGATCAAGTCCCTGTGCCTTTTGGCGTGCACAGAAATCGGCCCCGATGTACTGATCGCGCTGCGTTCCGCCCTCCAAACCGAACGCTCACCCATTGGCCGAGAGGCGCTGCGCCAGATCATCGAAAATAACGAGCTGGCCTGTGAACGAGGCATGGCGATTTGCCAGGATACCGGGCTGGTGGTGGCTTTTATCGACTGGGGGCAGGACGCGCAGCTCATTGGCGGCGATTTGCAATCGGCGATAGATGCCGGGGTAAGGGCCGCCTATAGCGAGGGATCTTTCCGGGAATCCACGCTCTGGCCCCTTTCCCGTACAAAGATTAAAGGCAACACACCGGCCACGGTGCATCTGCGGCTGGCGCCTGGGGAAACGGTTGACATCACCGTGGCCCCCAAGGGATTCGGCAGCGAAAACATGAGCCGCCTGGCCATGCTCACTCCCGCCCAAGGCGTGGAAGGCGTGATGGATTTTGTAGTAGATACGGTACGCCTGGCAGGAGCCAACCCCTGCCCGCCGGTGGTGGTGGGCGTGGGCATCGGCGGTACGGCTGAAAGCGCCATGTTATTGGCCAAGCGGCAGTTATTGCGAGCCATCGGTTCCCCCTGCCCCGACCCGGAACTGGCGGATTTGGAGGCCGTGTTGCTGGCGCGGATCAACGGGCTGGGCATCGGCCCCCAAGGCCTGGGCGGCGACACCACCGCACTGGCAGTACATTGCGCCCAGTTGCCCACCCACATCGCCGGGCTGCCGGTGGCAGTGAATTTGCAGTGCCATGTGGCGCGGCACAAGCGGCTCATTCTATAAATAAAGGAGAAAACAACATGACTTTCGACAAATTAATCTCCCACGCAAGAACCGTGTTGAACCCCCGGCAAATCGCCAGGAATGCCTCCGCCGGAGGTGTGGCGGCAGCATTGCTCACCGAAAAGGGGCATGTGTACACGGGCGTGTGCATTGACACAGCCTGCGGTATGGGCTTTTGCGCCGAGCACGCGGCCATCGCGGCCATGATCACGGCGGGGGAAAGCCGCATCATCAAAATCGTGGCCATCGGCGCCGAGGGCGTGATGCCACCCTGCGGCCGCTGCCGGGAGTTCATGAATCAGATCCACGACCAAAATATGTTAGCCGAAGTGATGGTATCCGGCGATGCAGTTGTTACGTTAAGGGAGTTACTCCCCTTTCACTATTGATTGAGAATTCACCATTCTCCATTCTTCCAACGCATCCATCCACTCGGGCCGGGCGCCAGGGTCCAGGGCCATGGCGTGGTCGCAGTCGGCCAAGGCTTCTTCGTACCGCTCCAGCCTGATGAGGGCGTAGGCCCGCTTGAAGTAAAGACCCGCTCGATCCGGCGCAAGCTCGATGGCCCGGTTAAAGTCGGCCAGGGCTTCTTCAAAGAGGGACATAAAACTGAAGGCGTTGCCCCGGGTGTCGAATACTTGCGGGTTGTTGGGCGTTATTTCGGCGGCCCGGTCAAAATCGGCCAGGGCGTCGCTATGTTGATATAGGTTAAATAGGGCCACGCCCCGGAGCATGTATCCGGCGGCTTCGTTGGGTTCCAGTTGGATGGCGTCCTCACCGTCTTGTTGGGCTTGGGCAAATAACTCCTGCCTGAGCAGCGCGTCGCCTCGGCGGATATAGGCCGAGTATGTATCGGGGGCGTGGGCAAGGATGTTGCTGTCCTCCATCACCGATTCTTCATAATGCGCCAATGTGTACAGGGCGTTGGCAAGGTTGCCGCGTATCACCAGGTTGTCGGGCAGCAGGGCCGCGGCAGTCCGGAAGTCGGCGAGGGCTTCCTGGTACCGGTCCAGGGCAAAGTGGGCGTTGCCCCTACCGTTGATAAAAAAGGCGCTGTCCGGATAAGCGGCGATCACGGCATCGTATCCGAGCAGGGCTTGGGCGTATTGCCCAAGGCGAAAGAACGCACCGGCCTGGCTGCCCAGCACATCGGGGCTACCGGGCTCCAGCTCCAGCGCCCGCTCAAAATAAGTCAGCGCCTGGGTGTATTGCCCCAATGCCATCATGGCGTTGCCTTGGCCCGCGTGGTGGGCGGCATTGTCCGGCGCCAGTTCGGACGCCTTGGCATACGCCTCGGCGGTCTCCTGATAGCGGCCAAGTTGAAACAGCGCGCCGGCCCGGTTGCTGTAGAGCACGGGATCGGTGGAGCGCAGATGGGCCGCCATAGTAAAATCTTCTAGCGCTTCTTCGTAACGATAGAGGGCGTAAAGGGCGTTGCCCCGTTGATTCAGGGCGGTGGCGTTAAAAGGCTCCATAGCCAAGGCTACGTCCAGGTCGCGCACGATCTCTTCATGATAACCAAGCACGGTAAGGGTGTTGGCCCGATGGATCAAGAAGGCCAGGCGCGTTTCGCCGCCGCATAAAGACACGGCCTGATCCGCGTCGCTCAGGGCCTCCTCGTACCGCCCCATGGTGTGGAGCAACACGGCGCGATTATCATAAAACACCGCTTCCCTGGGCCGCAGCTCAATGGCCCGGCCATAATCGGCCAGAGCCTCCTCATTGCGTCCTAGGCTCACCAGCACGTTGCCCCGGCGGTTGTAGAGCCCGGCTTCCTCGGGCACCAACTCGATGGCTTGGCTGTAGTCTTGCAAGGCCGATTCATACCGTTCCAACGCCGCAAAGGCCGCCCCCCTGTGGCTCAGATAGTTGGCCGACTGGGGCACAAGGGCCAGGGCGCGGTTGTAATCCTCCAGGGCCTGCCTGTGATTGCCCAGGGCGCAAAGGGCCTCGGCGCGGTCATCGTATAGTTCGGCGTCGGAGCCGTCCAGGGCAATGGCCCGGTCGTAATCCTCTATGGCCTCGGCAAAACGCCCCAGGGCAAACAGCGCCCGGGCCCGGCCCGCAAAGTAGGCGGGGATACGATTGGGCGATATCTCCAGCGCCAGGGTGTAATCCGCCACGGCATCTTCATACCGGCCCAGGGCATGGGCGGCAAAAGCCCGGCCATCCAAATAAGAAGGGTCGGTGGGGCGCAGGGCCACGGCGGCATCAAAATGGGCGTAGGCCTCCAAATAATCCCCGGCCTCGTAGGCAGCCCAGCCCAACATAGCCTCGGCCTGGGCGCTCTCCGGCGGCAACGCGTCGAATGTGCCGGCAAGAGCCACCCCCACCGGGCACAGCAACAGCACCATCCCCAGGGCCAGCAAAAAAGTCCGCATGAATGTCAACTCCTCAAGGGCGTTTCCAAACCACCCGCATCTCAAAACAATTCTCTCCTATAACAATACTTCATTGCACATCGCCTCTTGGGAATCCCCCCGCCACTGCGGCGGCCCTCCCCCCTTTGACAAGGGGGGTATGGGCTTCTAGCGAAGTTTTCATTCCCATGTCCTACCTCCCTTGTTAAAGGGAGGGGGACCGCCGCAGCGGTGGAGGGATTCTGCATGGCAGTTTGATTCATGAACAGATTCATGGAAGCAATGCTGCTCAAATGCTTTTCCTCAACGTCGGCTCATCCAAGTACTGCTCTAAGGCCGCCGCCAGTTGCGCCGGGCAAGAGGCGTGCCCTTCGCAGGTGATATTCTTTAGCAAGGGGATCAGTTCTTCGGCTTTCCGCCCCTCCACCAGGCGGGATACGCCCCGCCCATTCCCTTCGCAACCGTCGGCAAAAGCGCAGGCGCGCACGATCCCGTCTTCGATGTCCAGGTCGATCCGGGTGGAACAAACGCCCTTGGGAACATACGAAAAACGCATAATATTCTCCGTTCGTGTTTTTTTGATCTTGCAAAATTCGCCGCGGATGTACAAACCCCTGCTTGCTTAATAGGGTTTTAAGGCGTATACTAGGGCAAAAGGAGGCGAGTGAAAACTATGCGCAATCTTATCGGAATCATCATGCGTTGGCTAATCGATCTATTGCTGGTAGTGATCTGTGCCCTAACGATTGTGAACACAAATTACCAACTGTTTAGCTTGATGGATGGCGTAATCTTTGGCTGCATCGGGCTAGCCATCGTTGCGGCCATCGTTTTGCGTATTACCACGCAAAAGAAAAAAGAAAAAGCCTAGAAAAATAACAACAGAATCCCCTTCGCACCGCCCCCTGCTCGCGCACATAGGATGCAGCAGCGAAGGGGGCGGTGGTTTTGCGTCTATTGGTATCCGATGTTGGCAACGGCACACTCACGGCATACGACGCGTTGACCCTTGCGCCCCTGGCGTCCCGGGATATGCCCGGCGCGGGGGCGTTAAGCACTTGGCGGGGTTTGGTATTGTGCGCAGACAGCGCCGACGATTGTATCCGGGTGCTGGACGCCGATACACTCCAGACCCAACGCTCTATCTCCGCCGGGCCGGGCATACGGGCGCTGCAGCCGGGGATGGACGGCGCTTCGTTATACGCCCTGGCCGGGGATGCCGACAGCTTGCTAAAATTGGACATGACCGACGGAGCTTTGCAGATGCTGGCCCGTGTGGGCGTGCAGCCCCGGGATATGGCGATGGACCCCAGCGGGCGTTTGCTGGCGGTGGCCGGTGGCGCTTCGTGTTGCGTGCACATCGTGCGCATCGACACCCTGGCCACCGTGGCCACCATCGATGTGGATGGCATCGCGGTGGGGGTGTGTTTTGGGCCCGGGGCGCTGTGGGCGCTGTGCGCCATGGGGCTAGAAGAGATGAGTTCCTGCCTGATGCGGATACGCACCGGCAACTGGCGGATCGAGCGCACGTTGCGTTTGGAGGGGATGCCCGGCGGGCTGATCGGCCTGCCGGACGAAGGTGTTTTGATCGGTCTGCTGGACGGGGTGCTATACGTGGCCAAACACGGAAAAAGAGCGGCCTGGCGGATTCCAATGGAAGGGGCGCTGCCCGACATGGCGGCCCGTTGCGGCGCGCGGGTATATTGGAGCGACGCCCTGGGCGGCCGAATATGGACGGTGCATTCGGCCAGCGCCTACGCTCAGCCCTGCGAGCTGGAGGCGGAGGAACCTAGCGGGGTTTTGCTTTTATGATGAATTTCCCCTGGAAATTTGCACTATGTGAATAGAGTATCCTGCACTTATTCATTTGCTTTCGAAAAGCCTGGCACCTCTTTCTCTCTTTTTCTCACTCGTTGTATACATTCATAATTATCATGTTGGAAAGACGCAAATTTCGATTTCTTAATTTTGTTTTTCCAAATTTTTCGCATGAGATCAGGTCTGCTTCTTATGTGCTTTTTGATTGCCTCTTCAAGTTCGCTTAAGGAGCGTCTTTCTCTTTTCTTTATTGATTTAATGAAATCAATAATTAACACAACGAGTTTATCGATAACAATCGATGTTACCACGACTTGTCCAACAAAAGCCTACTCATTCAAAACTGGAAGCCTCGTGTATTCACGTGCATTTTCCAAAAACAAAAGCAGCAATCTACCTAGATTAAGTGCAAATTCAATCGCCTTCCTATTAATATCAAACACTTCAAGGGCCAATCTCAGTATAAAAAAAGCAAGAATCAATGCAAAATATCTTCCCCACAAAATGAATTGATTACTTATCATGTTTGATCTGGGGATAGGAACGTATTTTGAAACAACCACTAGAGCAAGCGTACTTACTAAGCATAAAAAAATTGATATCATCATCATTGTCGAGTTTCCTCTAAATTTTGCTATTGCCATTAAAAGAAGAGGAAGCGCGAAAAAATATGTCATCATAATAAATATCGCTGGCTCATAATAAGCTGCCGAAAAAAGAATCGCTGGGAATATAACTGCGCATATAAGCAAAAAAAGATAGTGAAGCATGGGGTATCTCTTTAAGTATCCTTGATAATTTACTATTGGAAAATCATAATGACGTTCCAATTTCAGTAAATCAAATTGAAAAAGCACAGATTCTTTCATCTTTTTTACTAGATTCCGCATAAAACTACCTCTGTAACTAGGAGAATTACCCCTATGTATTGCTGACTATAACACAAATCTATACCATGAACAACAACGACAAGAAACGTGTCGCTCACCGCACCGGCACAATCGCCCCGCACAGCAGTTCAAACCACCGCGCCAGATGTCCAGGGTAGTCCAGCAGCGGCCAGGCCATAAACGTGGCCTCCCGCGCGTCGGGCCAGGCCGGGGCCTCGCCCTTCACCTCGGCGGCTACGGCAGCCTGGAAGGCCATGGCGGCTTTTTGGCCGATCCCCATGGCATGGGCATACAGCAATATACGCTCCCATTGGGCCAGGGTTGTAGCCCCTTGCACGCGGCCAGCTTGCAGTTGAGCGCGTAGGCTGCGCCAGCGCTTTACCTCCAGCGCGGCGCTGGCCGTGCGGTGGCGCATGCGCCGGGCATAGGCAATCGTCATCAGCCCGATGGGTACGCCCAACGAGGCCACGGGCAGCCCGCCCATCGCCAATATCGCCGGGGTGCCCAGCAGCAGCCCAACCCCCAGGGCGGCCAAGGCTTTGCGCCGCTTGCCCATCTCCTCAAACCAGGGGCGCTGGGCAATCTGCTCGTTCACCAACTGCCGCCACACCCGGTAGTCGCCTTCGAATGTGGCACGGGGCACGCGCCGGATCTGTTCCATCGTTACGGCCTTGCCGTCGCCCAGGGTATCCACAAACCAATGGATCAAAAAGAACTCGCCGTCCAACAGTTTGTCCCTGGGGGCAGGCAAGCGGATCAGCCGCGCCTGATCCATGGTTTCACGGGTTAGGGGCAGGCCGGAATCCGGGGGAAGCAAGGCCAAATGATTGCGATGCACCAGATGCAGCAGCATGGCCGTCACATCCCGAAGCCCCACGCCACCGGCCAGAGGCACCAGGGTGGATAGCTCGGCAGGAGCGGTAACCCCTAACGCCGCTGCCGAGGGCACATGGATCCCCTTGCGGTGATGGAACCAAGCGGCCAGCCCCAGGGAGGCCAACAGGCACAGGGCCAACCAGCCATATCCTAGCAAAGCGCTTCGGATCTCTATCTGCCGGGCCGCTGCGCGCAAGTCGGCCAGTGGTTCGCCGGGCATTACCGGCATGTGTACCAATATTTCCGGAGCAAAATCCACGCGGATAGCGGCGCGGGCGCCCGCCCGTACTGATCGCCCGGAGAGGGTGATGCCGTCACTAAGGCGCGTAAGGACAGCCCCTGGCGGCGCGTGGAGCAGCGCAACGTCCAACCGGTCTTCGGCGCGAATGGGCAATGCGATCCGCGCCGACCATTGGCTGATGGGCACATCCCATCCCCGGAATCCCAGGGGCCTCCAAATAAAGGTGCCGGCGTCGCTGTATCGTCGGGCCACGTCACGCAAAACATAAGAATACGTGACCGTTACCACCGCCACCGAGGAAGCCGCATTGGGCGGCGTAAACGGATGGTAGAGGGTAAGCAGCAGGTGGATTTTGTCGGCGGGGCGGGCCACCAATGCGGCCGTGTCGCCCACCTCGGCGTGATCCCGTTGCACAAATTGCACGCGCCGCCCGTCGGCCAAGCGCGCGGAAGCCGATACATCGGTGATTCTAGCAGGATAAGGATACAAAACCTCTAGGGCATGGGAGATGCTGCGCACCCCGGCCCCCAGTTCGTAGGTAACCTCTTCAGCGATCCGCAGGGCGCCATCGGGCTGGAGTTCCGCCACCACGCTCACCCTAGGCAACTGATGCTGACTTACAGAACAGGCGGACAAAAAAAGCACCGGCCCCAATACGCACAACAACAAAAGGGCGCGCACCGGGGCCCGTGGGTTTCGCCTGCTTTTCATACTGAATCCATCCTAACTAACTGCGTACTCTCTTTCGTATCACAAGGGCAACCGGACGACAGCCCGCTGCCGCTTGCGCGAAACCAACATCACCAGCGCACCCGTGATCATGCCAAAATAGTAGGTAAGCAAGCGCCACAACAACATGGCAATCAGCAGATCGGGCTGCCTAAAAAACAGGGCAAAAATCAGCAAAAACGAACCCTCGGCGCCCCCCGATCCGCCGGGCAAGGGCACCGATGCCGACACAATCGTTACAAACGCCACCGCCGAAACGATACGTATCACCGTCCCCGGCTCATGATACCCAAAGGCCCGGTAGATAGCATAAGGCACCAGGTAGAGGGACAGCAACTGTACAAACGTAATCGCCAGAACACCCAGCAGGGCACCCCGCTTTTTTTCGTACCGCAGGGTGCTTTCGTAATAGATATCGAATTGGGTTTGCGCTTTGGTGATGGTGGCGTCCACATCCCGCACGATGCGAAAAAAGTGCAGCGCCTTTACCCCAAAGGCATACATCCTGCGTGTGGCCCGGGGATACACGGCGAGCAGCAGCATGCCCGCGGTTACCAGCAGGTTCACACCAAAGCCCAACCCAGCCATCCAGCCGAATGCGGGAACCTGATTTTGAAAAAAACGATAGGCCGTAACGATGGGCAACAGCGCCATAAGTATCAGGCCAATTTGATAAAGAATCGACTTAACGATCAGCACCGACGCGCCGCCGCCGGTGTCCAAACCGTCCCGGTGCATGTAGATCAGCTGCACGGGCTGCCCGCCTGTAGAAAATGGGGTGAGCGCGGCGTATAGCTGGCCGATCATGGCGGTGCGCATATTGGAATGAAAAGGCACGCCCTGATACAGGCAGCTCACCAGCCAATGCAACGCAAGGGCTTCTAATACCCAGAAGCCCACCACGCAGGCCACCGCAGCTATCATCCACCGCAGGTCCAGGGAACCCCATCTGTCCAGCAACCCGCCGATACCCTGGTTGCCCACCACCACGCCCCATAGCAACCCAGCGATCAGCAACAACGATATAAGATTAAACAACTGCCAGCCTTTTAACTTTGGCCAGTGTTTTTTTACTTTCAAGCAGCTCCCCCCATACCACGCGACGCCGGTGCGTATACTTCCGTTTATATTACCAGAATCACCGGCAATCCGCCAGGGCTTTTACCAGTTGCCAACATGAGAATTTGATGAAAAAAAACTAAAACAAAACATCCAACCCATTGTTGGGCCCATACCTGTAGCACATGCCCCGGATGCCCAAAGCCTGCGCGGCGTCAACGTTCTCTTGCCGGTCGTCAATAAACAAGGTGCGCGGGGCATCCAGCCCAAAGGTATGCAAGAGCAACAAATAGATGGCCGTGTCCGGCTTGAGCAACTGCACCTTGCCCGAGATCAGGAGGCCGTCGAAGCACTCGTCCAAAAAAGAATAACGTGCCCGAATCCGTTCAAAGTGATCATCGCCAAAGTTCGAAAGCACGTACAATCGGTACCCCGCGGCCCTTAATCGGGGCAGCAGCGCGATATTCTCGGCAATGGGCTGTATCAGGTTGTAATACTCGGCCAAGGCTTTGGGGATCCACTCGTCCATATCCGGCGCGTCTTTGCGGATCCTGGCCAGAACCTCGTCCATGGTGAGCACGCTACGATCCATCTCCACCCAATGCGGGGAGGAGAAGATCGCCCCGTCGATACGTTCGGCCAGCGGCTCGGGGTACAACTTGCGAAAGTACGCCCGGGGATCATACGTGAGCAGCACCCCGCCCAAGTCGAATACAATGGCGTCTATGTCCGGTCTCTTTTTCATCTGCTTAGTATACCACGCTTTGTGGGAGTTGACAAATATCGGCGCGTCATGCTATGATGACACGTATTTTATGGGGCATTAGCACAGTTGGTAGCGCGCTACATTCGCATTGTAGAGGTCAGCGGTTCGAATCCGCTATGCTCCATCAGAATCCTTCTAATAAGTGGAAATTATTAAAAGGATTCAGCCTGTCAAAAAAGGTCCGCTATGGCTGGCCTTTTTGATATATTTATGATATAATAATGTTAGGTGATGAGAGATGATCGTACGGGAGAAAAACAAGCGTGACGCGGTAGAAATCGTAA
>Ga0123356_10003353_pt1 | contig 16817 bp, 15 predicted proteins | sample TergutEmb28metaG_2_FD_92546 | JGI IMG/M metagenome (GOLD analysis project Ga0123356, IMG submission 92546) | Embiratermes neotenicus P3 segment gut microbial communities from Petit-Saut dam, French Guiana - Emb289 P3 | ecosystem: Host-associated > Arthropoda: Insects > Digestive system > Gut ...
CGCACCGGTTTACAGCGACAATATGCTGTTTTGCATGAGCGCATACGGCAAAGGCTCAGTAATGTTGCGTTTGATAAATGGCGGCAGAAACGTAGAAAAAGTTTGGGAAATAACCGAACTGGGGCATCAAACCGGCCATGTAATAAAATTTGGCGATTATATTTACGGCTCCGGCGAGAAAACGCACTGGCATTGCGTGCATTGGCAAACAGGAAAAGTAATGTACAGCGACAACACACTCGCAAGAGGCAATATCATTGCCGCCGATGGAATGTTGTACATTTATTCGGATAAAGGCGAAATGGCGTTAGTAAAGCCAAATCCGCAGAAGTTTGAAATGGTGAGCAAGTTTCCAATAACTTTGGGTACGGAACAGCACTTTGCGCATCCGGTTATTTATCAAGGGGTGATGTATGTGAGGCATGGGGATGGGGTGATGGCGTATGGGATAAATTAGGAATTAGAAATTAGGAATTAAGAATTAAGAGAATTAACCATTGCCGTCAGTTTTAACTGACGGAACAGAATAAAGAATTAAAAATTAAGGGTTAAGGGTGATGAAAAAGAAATAATTGTGCTTGTTACCGTACTTGTTGTGTCGATTTACGTCGGCATAATCGTATTTTGGCATTTTTACACGCCCGATTTTAATATTACTATTCAAAACCCAGGTGCTGATAATCGTCCCGAAGAGAGTGCACGCAGCGCTGATGATGTGGTAATTGGGGAGTTTTTTATGCGCTATGACGAAGCGACCTCATCTCTAACAGGGCAATGGGCTTGCTTTAGGGGCAGCGATTATAAAAATATTGCTTCTACAAGCGCTACATTTAATTTTTCATCCGATTTTCCGGTGCAATGGAAAGTAGAAACCGGCGAAGGTTATGCTGCCCCCGTTATTTACAACGGTTTGGTGTATTTGCTTGATTATGATGAAAAACTAAGTTCCGATGCTTTGCGTTGTTTTTCTTTGGAAACAGGAACAGAGCTTTGGCGCAGGTGGTATCGCGTGCCGATGAAACGGAATCACGGGTTTTCGCGCACGGCTCCGGTAGTAACCGGCAAATACGTGATTACCGTAGGACCGATGGGGCATGTAATGTGCTGCAACCCAATTACAGGTGAACTGAAATGGACGTTAGACATGCAAAAACAATTTGAAACGGAAGTGCCGCACTGGTACTCCGGGCAATGCCCACGAATAGAAGATAACCAACTGATTTTAGCGCCCGCCGGAAAAGAGGTATTGATGGTGGGAATTGATTGTGAAACAGGAGAAATTGCTTGGCAAACACCCAATTCGATAGGCTATAAAATGTCGCACTCCTCCGTGATGCCAATGATGCTTCTCGGAAAGAAAACGTACATATATTCTGGAATTGGCGGCGTTTGTGGTATATCGGGCGACGTTGCCGATAAGGGCAAACTGCTGTGGCATGTGGATACGTGGAAACCCTCGGTGGTTGCGCCCTCTCCTTTGCAACTGTCATCTAACGAAATATTGTTAACCGCCGGTTACGGAGCAGGCGGCGCATTGCTGCAAGTAAAGCACACAGACGGAAAATGGTCGGCAACTATTGTTGACCGCTACAAATCGAACGAGGGGGCATCAAGCGAACAGCAAACGCCCATACTCTATGAGCAAATGGTGATTACCATTCCACCGAAAGACGGCGGTATAATTCGGAGCAAATTAGTAGCCTATTCACCTTCCAATTTGCGCACCCCGATATGGGAATCGGCGGCAGATGAGCGTTTTGGATTAGGGCCCTATTTTGTAATCAACAACTACTTGTTTGCGTTGAAAGATGATGGCGAATTGTATGTGTATCAGCTACAACAACGAAGAATGACGTTAGTTAAGAAACAGCGTATCATGAACGGGCGCGATGCCTGGGGACCGATGGCGTACGCGGATGGGTACTTGATGCTGGGGGATGCGGACTGGGTTTATTGTTTGAAAATAAATTAAAATTATGAATAAAACGCTTAAAATAACCTTAAACATCCTAATATTCACCCTCATTGCAGCATTCGGATACTACATGTTTCATTCAATGAAATCAGAGAGAATAGCAACTCTATTAAGCCAAGAAAATACAGAACTTACATTTACTTCTCCCTACGAAAAAACAAACAGTTTTGATATTGCCTCCGAAATACTGTGCTTCGATATATCGAACAACTCGATTTACGTTGCTTTGCTCGATAAAATTTCCGTTTTCGATTTATTAGGCACCCCAAAATACAATTTTACAATAGAAGCCGGTTTGCGCGACATTTTTGTTGAAAACGAAATAATCTACCTGTTATACCCCACAAAAATAGTTTTATACAACCCCAACGGGCAAAAAAAAGAGGAATGGAACGCCTGCAGCAAAAACTCCGATTATTGCGCCTTAACCACCACCAAAGATTACGTTTTCGTAACCGATGCCGAAAACAAAAACATCGTTCAATATAACAAACAGGGGCAATTGGTGCGCTTCATCAAAAGCCCTGATGGTTTTACCATTCCAAGCTATGCTTTTGATATTATCAGTATAAATGATACCATTTATTGTTCCAACTCAGGCAGGCACAAAATTGAAAGCTATACGATTGATGGCGAGTTCATCGCTTCGTTTGGAAAACCCGGAGCGCAAGCCGGCGCTTTCGCAGGATGTTGTAATCCGGTTTATCTTGCCAAAAGCGCTGACGGAAATATTTTAACCTCGGAAAAAGGAAATCCGCGCATTTCGTGTTATGAAAGAAATGGAAAATTTAGAACGATTTTATTCGACAGCAACATGTTGGGTGGCGGAACAACCGCATATAGAATGTGCGTTTTTGGGGAGAATATTTTTATTGCAAATGGAAAAACGATTTTGATATATGGTAGAGACAAGGCATGTCTTGTCTCTACAACGGAAAATTCATGCGCCGGATGCCCCATGCGTGAAAAATGCAAAAAATAATAAATTTGCCAAATTTTTGAAATACGTATGAATAATCCTGAAAAACGAAGAAAACTACTAAAAACCTGCGCAAGATTCTTTGCAATTTCCGCAATATTAGCCCTCATCATATTTTCATACCAAAAAACCACCGTAAAAGAAGCAGCCTATTTTTGGCAGATTGACCCCGAATTGTGCATTGCCTGCGGGCTTTGCGAAACCCAATGCGTATTGCCCGTATCGGCAGTTAAAGCCGTACATGCAAAAGAGGTTTGCGGGTTCTGCGATTTGTGCGGAGGCTACTTCCGCGCAAATGTGAAAGAACTGACCACCGCCGCCGAAAACCTGATGTGCCCCACTGGCGCCATTCAGCGCAGATTTATAGAAGAACCATTTTTTGAATATACCCTAAATGAAGAGCTTTGCACCGGTTGCGGAAAATGTGTGAAAGGGTGCAATGCATTCGGAAATGGAGCGCTGTTCTTACAGATAAAGCAGGAACTCTGCAAAAACTGTAACGAATGCCAGATAGCCAAAGTTTGCCCGGAAGGAGCTATAAAACGGGGAAGAAAAGCGTATTTTAAACCATATTAATAAATAATAAACGTAAACCATTTTTTTATGATTGAAGCAATACACGGTATAATTGGATCCATAAACAATGTTATATGGGGTTGGCCTTTAATTGTTTTATTGATAGGCACACATATTTTTCTGACTTTCAAGTTGAAATTTATTCAAAGATATACTTTTAAAGCGCTGAAACTTGCCTTTAAAAAAGATAAGGGCGCTCCCGGTGACGTAAGCCAGTTTGGCGCGCTATCCACTGCTTTGGCGGCAACACTCGGCACCGGCAACATAGTAGGGGTTGCCATGGCGATATATTTAGGTGGCCCCGGCGCTATTTTCTGGCTGTGGATAGCCGGTTTTTTCGGAATTGCTACAAAGTACGGTGAGGGACTGCTTGCGATAAAATACAGGGTGCAAACATCGGATGGCACTATGCTGGGCGGGCCTATGTATGCATTAGAGCGCGGACTTAAAATGAAGTGGCTTGGTATTTTGTTTGCCGCTTTTTGCGCACTTGCCGCTTTTGGAGCCGGAAACATGGTGCAGGTAAACGCCATTTCGGTGATGATGGAACACCAATTTAACGTAAATGTGCACATTACAGGGCTGATACTCTTTGCCATTACCTTTGCGGTGGTGGTGGGAGGTATTAAATCCATAGCCAAAGTATCCGCAAAAGTTGTTCCCACCTATGCGGTGATCTTCATTATTATGAACTTAGTGGTAATTGGAATGAACTACGCTTACATTCCTGACGCATTTTCATTAATTATTAAAAACGCATTTACTCCACGGGCAGCGGGTGGCGGCTTTGTAGCATCTACCATGTTGATAGCCATGCGCTTTGGAGTTGCCAGAGGAATATTCTCAAACGAATCAGGATTAGGCTCCGCACCGATAGCGGCAGCGGCGGCAACCACAAGAAACCCCGTGCGGCAAGCTTTAGTATCTATGTCGGCAGTATTTTTAGATACTATTGTAATGTGCCTCTTAACAGGATTAATGTTAATTACCACCATCCTTAAAAACCCAAGTGCTTACGACGGGCTTGAAGGTGGACAGTTTGTAGCTTTTGCCTACAACCAAATTCCGATTATCGGTCCCATTATACTTACCGTTGGCTTATTCCTGTTTGCCTGGACAACGGTACTTGGCTGGTGTTACTACGCCGAAAGGTCGTTAGAGTACATATTCGGCAAGAAATGTATTCTCCCTTTCAGAATCATTTTCAGTGCAGTAGCCTATGTAGGCGCAGTGGTTCCTTTGGCGCTGGTGTGGGAAGCGGCAGATATGTTTAACGCTTTTATGGCAATTCCTAACCTTATCGCACTCATATTGTTGAGCGGCGTCATCGTTAAAGAAACTCAAAAATATCTGTGGAGTGATAATTTGGATGCGGTTTCTATGGATGAGTTGACGGTGATTGACAAGTAATCCTGCTAATCTTATAAATCTTTTGAAAATCATGGTTCAGACTCAATCCCGCTTCCCTAGACCCGACTTCGAATCAGGCTACGTTTACCCTGAGCAACACTTCTTTACCCCCAACGAGGCGCTGTGGTCGTACATAGATATTGCGCTTCTCGTGCTCCTGATGGGTTTTGTGGCATGGGCAGTTCTAAAGAAGCAGATTCGATGGCCCGTTATGCTGACCTCCGTGATTTCAATTGCATACTTCGGATTTTTCAGACACGGGTGCGTATGCAGCATCGGCGCCGTGCAAAATGTAGCGCTAGGATTGGCAAGCGATTCATACACAATCTCATTATTTGTATTGCTATTATTTATACTACCCATTATTTTTACGCTGTTTTTCGGCAGAGTGTTTTGCGCCGGCGTATGTCCGATAGGCGCATTGCAAGAAGTGGTAAATATCAAAAACTACAAACTGTCGAAAGCGGTAACGGGCATTCTAAGTATTTTCCCCTGGATCTACTTAGGTTTCGCCGTGTTATTTGCCGTAACCAACAACGGGTTTATTATCTGTCGCTATGATCCGTTTGTCGGGATTTTTCGCTTAGGCGGTGAGTTGCCGTTACTGCTGTTTGGTATTTTGCTGTTGATTGTTTCCGTTTTCACCGGACGCCCGTTTTGCCGCTTCATTTGCCCCTACGGCGCTATCCTCAGCCTTTTTGCAAGAGTTTCGTTCCGGCAGGTAAAAATTACCAAAAAAGAGTGCATCAATTGCCAACTATGTCACAACGCTTGTCCGGTGGATGCCATACGCCCACCTTACGATAATATAGTGAAAGAGAACCGATCAACCGGAGTGAAACGGATTTTGCGGTACATCGTTTTCCTACCTTTTATGGTAATGGCTGGTGCAACCGTAATGTATATGCTCGGCGACAAGTTTGGTAAAATGAACGAGGAGTTTCAAATTTGGTCAGGAATCACCGGCGCATTCATCGGCTTGGTTATCGGATTAACACTTATTAATTTATCTACAAAAAGAACACGGAAATATTATGAGATTGAGGATACGGATTGTGTTTGTTGTGGGAGGTGTTTTCGTTATTGTCCGCAGAATGGACTCTCGCAAAGACGCGAAGACGCAAAGTAAAAAACTCTTTGCGCCTCTGCGCCTTTGCGAGAAAAAATAAAACCTCGCAAGAAAAATAATTACAACTCCAAAATCGTTTATCCAAGATAAATTCAAATATTTATCCCATGAAAAAAACGCACCTTCTTATATTGGCATTAGTTACAGCCGTTTTATTCGTCGTTTTATTTTATAAAAAATCATTGGGAATTAACCTGCTTCTATTTCAAGCGGTTATGATTCCTGTAATGCTTTATGTAAATCGTCCGGTTAAATTTAATTTATTGACAAGCAGCATTTTATTTGCAACAGGATTAAGTGCAATTTTCGCTGTAGTAGTAAACACTTCGTGGGGAATTGTGGTTAACTTTCTTCTTCTGTTCTGTTTGGGTTACGTGTTGGCTTTTCCTAAAGGAAAATCATTTTTTCATGCGGCTTGTGGCACATTCCTACGCTGCTTTTTGGCACAAATCAGCATGTTCACATCGCATCCTGAAGAAAAAACAAATTCAAATAGTGGCTCTCCTCTAAAAAGAAAGTTATATAAATTCTTCTTCTTCTTTTTCATTCCTGTTTGTATCTTGCTCTTTTTCTTTCTGTTGTATTTAACGTCAAGTTCTATATTTTTCAAATCTGTGCAGCCTGTTTTGAACAAAATAGCCGACCTGTTTTCCAACGTAAAATTTTCTTTGTTTTTCTGTTTTATATTGGGGTTAATTGTTGTTAATCCATTGTTAATGAGAACAAAAAAGCTGCCAATTTATGAACATGATTTATCTTCATCAAATCATTTAAAACGTATTCGAAAAAAACACTTTTTCTCATTTCGGGCAACCGCTTTGAAAACTCAAAATATAACAGGAGTTGTGTTGTTGTTTATGCTTAATGCGTTGATCTTATGTTTCAATTATATAGACATTACCAACATTTGGATAGGATTTGAATGGAACGGCACTTTTTTAAAAGAATTTGTTCATGAAGGCACCTGGATTTTACTGTTTTCCGTATTCATATCTGCCATTATAGCCTTGTATTTTTTTAATAATAATCTGAATTTTTATTCGAAAAACAAATTACTCAAACGATTAACTGTACTTTGGATTGTTCAAAATCTAATTATGACTATTTCTGTTGTTATTCGTAACCTTTACTATATCAACCACTTTGGATTGGCATACAAACGCATTGCTGTTTTATTTTTCCTGATTTTGGTTGCCATTGGATTGGTTACTATCATTATTAAAGTTCTAAAAATTAAAAGCAGTTATTTTTTATGGAGGGTAAATGGCTTTTCTTTATTGGTTGTGCTTACCGTTTCGGCTCTGTTTAATTGGGATGTAATGATTGCAAAATATAACTTTGCACACTATAATCGTTCTTTAATCGAATATAGATTTATGTATAAATTGAGCGATGCCGCATTGCCATACACGACAAAAACGCTGGAACAACTAGCTGATATTAACGCTGTTCAAATTAAAACAATGCCTTTTGATATTTCTCAAAGTTATTTATGGAGTTACCAGGAATATTATGAGCGCATTAATAAAAAGAGAGATGATTTTTTGAGCGACTATACATCTCGAAAATTTTTGGAATGGAATTTACCTGATTATTTGGCTTTTAAGAGATTGGAGGCGCAATTCTATGAACTCTCGCAAAGACGCGAAGACGCAAAGTAAAAAAACTCTTTGCGCCTTTGCGCCTTTGCGAGAAAAAAATAAAACCTTGCGAAAAAAATGAAAAAAACAATTACCCGAAACATTGCCATAACCTCCGCAATTTTCCTCATTGCATTTTCCATTATGCTAATAACCAATTATTTTCAAGTTCGTAACGCGAACACCTTGGAAGTAATTGAAGCACTAAAGCAAACCAACGAACAATACAGCGATAACCCACAATTACAAGAACAGATCCGCGAATTAGACTTGTTGGCAAGAAAAGCCTATTTTATTAACCTCAACCGGCTTAAAACAGGCGTTGCCATTTTGCTAGCTATGGCGGTTGTATTTGTAATTTCTTTACGAATTTGCTTTGCAAAAAGCAAAGATATCCCCAACAAAGAAATTGACCCCATTGACGACTGGGCAATCCAATCAAAAGCAAGAAAATACATTGTTTGGATAGCAAGCGGCTTAGCGCTGGGCGGAGCTGTTTTTGCCCTGTTAACTTCCCCACATCTAAAAAAAGAAAACACTCAAATAATAATCGCAGAGTCGATTTCTGTCGAACAAGTCGAACAAATTGAACAAGAAACACAACCAGCAGAAGAATTAACAGAAACCTCAGTAGCCACAGAAATCTCAAAAATCACCCACAACGCCTTCAGAGGCAACAACTCCCTCGGCTTAAGCAGCGCAAAAAAGATTCCAACTTCATGGAACTTACAATCTGGCAAGCATATTCTTTGGAGAGTGGACGTTCCGCGCAGAGGCTATAATTCGCCGATAATCAACGGAAACAAGATTTTCTTTTCGGGAGCAGATGAAAAAACACGGGAGTTGTTTTGCTATGAGTTAAGCTCAGGAAAGCAATTATGGAAGTTGGAAGCCAAAAACATCCCCGGCTCGCCCGGCCAGCCGCCAAAAACAACGGATGATACCGGATTGGCAGCTTCGAGCGTTGCTACCAACGGCGAGGTGGTTTGCGCTATTTTCGGCACCGGCGATCTCATTTGCGCCGATGTGAACGGCAAACGGTTATGGGCTAAAAACATCGGCGTGCCCGATAACCCTTACGGATACGCGTCATCGCTGATTATTTACGAAAATCTATTGATCATACAGTACGACAACCACAACTCGCCCAAAGTTATAGCCTTAGATTTAGCAAACGGAAATGAGCGTTGGTCTAAACCACGTCCTGAGAGAAATCCGTCGTGGAGCAGTCCGGTATTAGCCATAGTCAACAACCGTCCACAATTGATACTGATAGGCAATCCGGGCGTTACCTCATACAACCCAAACACCGGAGAAGCATACTGGCGCGTAGAGGTTATGTCGGGAGAGCCCGCTCCGAGCGCCGCATACGCCAACGGAACTGTTTTTGTGGCAACCGAATATGCAACAATGGCTGCCATCAATGCGAAAGATGGTTCTGTGCTTTGGAAAAGCAACGAAATTTTGCCCGAAATTGCCAGCCCTGTAGCCACAAAAGATTTTCTCTTTGTAGCTACAAGTTACGGCGTAGTAGCCAGTTTTGACCCTCAAACCGGCAAAGTGATAAAAACAATGGACTTCACTGCTGATTTTAACGCCTCCCCCATCATTGTGGAAGACAAAATCTATTTATTCTGCGCCAAAGGCACAGTATATATGCTCTCTGCCAAAGGCAATTTTACATTGATAAATTCTTTTGAAACAGGCGAAAAGACGTTTGCAACGCCGGCGTTTACTGATGGAAAAATTGTGGTTAAAACGGAGAAGAGTATTTATTGTGTGTCTGAGTAAGTCTATGTAATCTGCGTCGTTACATACTTTTCAAAGTCGCTCTAATTTAACCGTAAAGTGCCGCATAATCGGCGCCTCCCAAACAATTTCCACCCCACGCGTAATTTCTTCTCTTCGGTCGAAAACATTTTTCAAAGCTGCAGCCACAACATCCATGTGATTATTGGTGTAAGTTCTTCTCGGAATTGCCAACCGCAAAAACTCCATCCCACCAAAACGATTTTGACGCGTAACAGGATCTCTATCAGCCAACAGGTACCCGATTTCGCACCCACGAATACCGGCTTCCAAATACAATTCTATAGTTAAAGTTTGTGCCGGAAACTCCTCTTTGGGCACATGTGTCAGCACTTTCTGAGCATCAATAAAAATGGCGTGCCCACCGGCAGGTCTTTGATACGGAATGCCGTATTCGTCTAACTTTTGTGCCAGGTAAGCCACCTGCTTAATTCGAGTTTCCAGGTTTTCAAACTCGGTATTTTCGTCCAAGCCTGCGGCAATGGCGTTCATATCGCGGCCCGCCAACCCGCCGTATGTGATATATCCTTCATAGATTATACATTTCACTTTTGCCTGTTCGTACCATTCATCCAAATTAGTGGCGATGAAGCCGCCCATGTTTACTTGCGCGTCTTTTTTGGCGCTCATAGTCATGCCATCGGCGTATCTAAACATCTGTAAACAAATCTCTTTGATAGATTTCTCTTCATATCCTTTTTCGCGGGTTTTGATGAAGTAGGCATTTTCGGAAAAGCGCGCCGCATCGAACAACACAGGTTTGTGGTATTTTTTAGCCACGGCGTGAACCTCTTCCATATTTTGCATGGAAACCGGCTGACCGCCACACGTGTTATTCGTAATGGTAACTAACACAAAAGGAATTTTATCCGCATATTGCGCCAAACAATCTTCCAACATCTTGACATCCATGTTGCCTTTAAAAGGAATCTCTAATTGCGTGTCGCGCGCTTCGGCAATGGTGCAGTCCACCGCAAACGCTTTTCGCGATTCTATGTGTCCTTTCGTAGTATCAAAATGTGAGTTTCCGGGCACAATATCCCCTTCTTTAATCAAGCAGGAGAACAGCACATTTTCGGCGGCGCGCCCTTGGTGTGTGGGAATTATGTGCTTAAACCCCGTAATTGCCGTAATGGTTTCTTTCATCTTAAAGAAAGAGGTTGCGCCGGCATAACTTTCATCGCCCAGCATCATGGCAGCCCACTGCCGGTCGCTCATTGCGCCGGTGCCGGAATCGGTAAGTAAATCAATATAAACTTTTTGAGATTCTAATTGAAACACGTTGTAGTGCGCTTCTTTCAACCATTTTTCACGTTCTTTGAGCGTGCTTTTTCTGATGGACTCTACCATCTTAATTTTCCAGGATTCGGCGAAAGGGATTTTCATTGTTAGTGGTTAATGGTTAGTGGTTAGTGGTTAGTGGTTAGTGGTTAGTGGTTAGTGATTAGTGGTTAGTGGTTTTAATATTCTTTTAATTCTTAATTCCTAATTCTTAATTCCTAATTCCTAATTCTTAATTCTTCAGTTTCAAACATTTCTGACAGTATTCGCAGGCAACGGTGTTTGCATCTGCTTTTATTTTTTTGGTTTGTTTGCCGGCTTCATCGTACCAATACCAGGTTCCTGCGCAAACCCCATGATTGTAATGCCCTCTAAATATTGGTTTTCCACTTTCTCTATAGACGATATAGTCGCCATGTTCCTTGCCGTTCACATAAAAAGCTTCTGTTTGCACTGAGCCATCGCGGAAAAAGGCGTACCATTTTCCATCTCTCTGGCCTTCTTTCAGCCCGCCGGTTACATATTCTTGTTTATTTTCATAAAAATACGCCTCGCCTATTTTTTCTTGGGTGGGTTGCCCTTGCTCATCTGTTTTGTAATAGAAAACTATTTGAGGGCTATCATCGTTATAGAAAGCCACCACTTCGCCGCCGGGCGTATCCAAAGTAAACTCAGGGGTTGGAGGTTTCTGCTGCTTATTCCGACAAGCTGCAAAACATATTATTATTCCAAATATCCATAAACTCCGATAAAAAATGTTACCGGAAAAGAAAGAAAAATTAATTCTCATATTGTAAAAAATTATTCGTTAACTTCTTCTTGAGTTTGTTTTCCAATTTCTACCATCGTGGCAACAGGCATTTCATTCTCTTCTGCCGGAGGAAGATAGAAAACAGTGATCAAATCTCCTGCTTTTGCATCTATGGCTCTCGACATGTCCGCTTCAGTAATATTGAAAATCATGATTTCGTCGTTGTCCGCGTAAACAGTGATGGAAGTCATGCCCACTTCTACGATATATCCGGAAATAGCCGCGTTGTTATGGGTTTCGATTTCATTCATGAATACTACCTCTAAGGTTTTCGGTTTACAAGAGAACAATAGAAATACTGATAGCAAAACAGTTGCAATAAAAAATGTTTTTTTCATAATAAAATAGATTTTGAATTTACTATATGTTTTTTGGAGTGCAAAAGTAGTTTTTTTTGCGAGAAAATATACAACAAAATTGTAGAGACGTTGCGCGCAACGTCTCTACCGTGTTACTGATTTCAACCAAGCAATTTCCTCTGCCCACTTACTCGAATCAGGCGTTTCCAAAATTAGCGGCATATTATCAAATCGCGGGTCTTGCATCATTCTTGCGAATACCTCTTTGCCAAGAAGCCCCATGCCGATGTTTTCATGCCGGTCAACGCGACTTCCCAAGTCTTTTTTGGCGTCGTTCAGGTGGATGCCTCTCAAATAATGGGCGCCTACCACCTCATCAAACTCGCGCCATGTGTTGTAGTATCCGGCTTCCGTTTTTATGTCGTAACCGGCGGCGTAAGTGTGGCAGGTATCAAGACAAACACCTACCCGTGTTTTATCTTCAACTTTATCAATAATTTGCGCTAAATGCGAAAAACTAAAACCCAAATTTGAGCCTTGTCCGGCGGTGTTCTCAATTACAGCAGTTACTCCTTTGGTTTTTTCCAATGCCAAATTAATGGATGCTGAAATACGGCTTAAACATTCGTCCGTAGAAATGGCATGCAAATGGCTTCCCGGATGAAAATTTAACAACAAAAGTCCCAACTGCTCAACTCGTAACATTTCATCAATGAATGCCTTGCGCGATTTTTCCAAACCTTCTTTTTCCGGATGTCCCAGATTTATTAAATATGTATCATGCGGCAGAATAGATTCCGGGGCGAAGCCTTTTTTTGCACAATTCTCTTTAAAAAGTGTAATATTTTTCGCCGATAGAGGAGGCGCATCCCAACGCCGTTGGTTTTTTGTAAAAAAAGCAAAAGCGGTAGCTCCGATTACGCTGGCATTCAATGGGGCGTTTTCTACGCCACCCTCAGCGCTGACATGTGAACCTATATACTTCATAATGACTAATTTTTCGGCAAAAGTAACAAAACTATTTGGAAAGAAAGCGCTAATTTTCGCTATTTTTTGCCATTTCTCTTCACAAAAAAAATGAATATTCACAAAGTAAAAAAATATTTTGTTGATTATAAATATGTTAACATAATTACATTAAAAAAAATGGTATTTCATGCAAAATCATTGATTTTTTTATAATTTTGTTTTATGAAAGTTAGCAGGGAACAAATGTTAAATTAAAAACCTAAAAAACTGAAAGATTTAGAAAATGAGTATAAAAACAGTATCGGATAAGGAAGTACAGCAAACACTAAAAAAAGTTTTTGGATTTAATTCCTTTAAAGGCGACCAACTGAAGGTGATCAAATCATTATTAAAAGGCAAAGATTGTTTTGTGATTATGCCTACAGGTGGTGGAAAATCGCTTTGTTATCAATTACCTGCATTAATTTGCGAAGGAACGACTATTATCATTTCGCCGCTCATCGCCTTGATGAAAAACCAGGTAGATGCCCTTCGGAATTTCGGCACCGAATTGGGTATTGCCCACTTTTTAAACTCTTCTTTATCAAAAGTAGAAATAAAAGCCGTGAAAGATGATTTGCTGGCAGGCAAAACCAAACTCCTTTATGTGGCTCCCGAAACGCTTACCAAAGAAGAAAATGTAGATTTTTTCAAAGATATCAACATTTCTTTTTTTGCCATTGATGAAGCGCATTGTATTTCCGAATGGGGGCACGATTTCAGACCCGAATACAGAAGAATTAGAGAAACTATTGATAAAATTAACAAAAAAATGCCGCTCATTGCGCTCACGGCAACTGCAACGCCCAAAGTGCAAAGCGACATCCAGAAGAACCTGGGCATTGACAAAGCGGAGGTTTTTATATCTTCTTTTAATCGCCCCAACCTCTATTATGAAATTCGGGAGAAAACAAAAGAAATTGACAAAGAGATTGTTAAGTTTGTTAAAAGCCATAGCGGTAAATCGGGCATTATTTATTGTTTAAGCAGAAAAAAGGTTGAAGAATTGGCTGAATTTTTGCGCGCCAATCAGATTCGTGCGCTTCCCTACCATGCCGGGCTTGAATCGCAAGAGCGTGTATTTAACCAAGATGCGTTTTTGATGGAAGATGCTGAAATTATTGTCGCGACCATCGCTTTTGGAATGGGCATTGACAAACCTGATGTGCGTTTTGTGATCCACTACGATATGCCCAAAAGTTTGGAAGGCTATTATCAGGAAACCGGACGCGCCGGACGCGATGACGGAGAAGGGCTTTGTATCGCTTTTTACGACATCAAAGATTTATACAAATTAGAAAAATTCTCTGCTAAAAAATCAGTCGCAGAGCAGGAAATGGTAAAGCAATTATTGGCGGAAACAGCTTCGTACGCAGAATCAACCAATTGCCGAAGAAAACACATATTGCATTATTTTGGTGAAATTTATGAAAATGATAATTGCGGTTGTTGCGATGTTTGTTTGCATCCCAAACCCAAAATGAATGCTACCGAACAAGTGCAGTTAGTTATTGAAGTGATCAAAGAAGTGAAACAACAATTTGTTGATATTCACATTATTGACATCATTACCGGAGAAAAAACAACGACTATTATCAAATTTAAACACAATAAATTAAAACAATTTGGCGAAGGAGAAGAATATGAGGCTAAATTTTGGGCGAGCGTGGTTCGCGTAGCTATTTTTGAAGAGCTTATTTATAAAGATATCGAAAACTACGGTTTGCTGAAAATTTCGCCCAAAGGCGAAAAATATCTTACCAATCCATATACGCTTTACGTTCAAAAACCAAAATCAAAATCTACAGACGATGATATGGACGACGACGAAATGTCGGACGATATGATACCGGTGAAAGGTGAAGCTACCGATGCAGCTTTGTTTGCGATGTTGAAAGATTTGCGAAAATCCATTTCCGTTAAAGAAAACCTGCCGCCGTTTATCATTTTCCAGGATCCTTCTTTAGAAGACATGTGCATTCAATACCCCACCACCATTGAGGAAATGGTAAACATTACCGGCGTGGGCGCAGGAAAAGCGCAAAAATACGGCAAGCCTTTTGCCGATTTAATCAAGCAATACGTTGAAGAAAACGAAATTGATAGACCACAAGACTTCATCGTAAAATCCATAGTTAAAAAATCCGCAATTAAAGTATTTATCGTTCAATGTATTGACAGAAAATTAAATTTTGAAGACGTCGCACACGCCAAAGGATTAGACATGGACGAACTGTTAACGGAAATTGAAAGCATTGTTACTTCCGGAACCAAAATAGACATAGATTATTACATTGATGAAAACATCGAAAAATACCATCAGGAAGATATTTTAGACTACTTTGCCGAAGCCGAATCCGACTCTGCACAAATAGCTTTAGATACTTTGGGCGAAGATGATTTTAACATGGAAGAGATTCGCATCATGCGCATTAAATATTTGTCTGATGTAGGAAATTAAAGTGAAAATTTCAACATTACGCAACTTTTTTCACACTCAACTCTCCCCACTATACGAAAAACGGGAGGTTGAGGCTATTTTTTTTTGCTATATTGAATATCAATACCATATAAAAAAGCATCACTACTTTTTAAATCCTGAGATGGAAACGGGGAGGCGCGAAAACACGAAAGGGCAAAGGTGCGAAGGGAGAAGGGAGAAGGGAGAATGGAGAAGGGATTTAGAAGCGCTTTCACGGGGATATCCTATACAATATATAACAGGGAAGACCATCTTTTATGGTTTAGAGCTTCATGTTAATCCCGATGTACTTATTCCGAGACCTGAAACGGAGGAACTTGTAGAACACATTATATATTCAATATTCAATATTCAATATTCAAAAATAAAAATTCTTGATATTGGTACCGGCACCGGCGCCATGGCTATCGCTTTGGCAAAAAATATTAAAAACGCCACTGTCTATGCAACCGATGTTTCGGAAAAAGCATTAATAACCGCTCAAAAAAATGCTGACGAAAACAATGTACAAATTACCTTTTTTCACCATAACATTTTAAAAGACGACCTCGCACTTCTCCCTGATAACGTAGATATTATCGTCTCCAACCCTCCCTACATCCCACAAAGCGAAATAAAATACCTGCACAAAAATGTGGTAGATTACGAGCCAAAAACAGCACTTTTTGTACCGGACGAAAATCCTCTTATTTTTTATGACGCCATAGCGCAGGTTGCAAAAAAAATCCTCCGCGAGGGAGGATCTTTATATCTTGAGACTTATGAGAGGTTTCACGCTGAACTCTCGGCAATGCTTGCTGAAAGAGACTTCAAAGAAATTGAACTTTGGAACGATATCAACGGCAAGCCTCGCTTTGTAAGTTGCAAAAAACTATAATTTGTTAATTTTTATCGCCAAACCCGATTTCAAATTTGCGGCTTTATTTCTGTGAATAATTCCTTTTTTAACCAACTTGTCAATCAAAGAAGTTACTTTGGGAAGCTTACCTTCTGCTGCGGTTTTGTCAGACGTTAATCTAATGTCTTTTAATGCATTACGCATCGTTTTTGCAAAATAGCGATTTGCTAATCTTTTGCTGTCATTGGCTCTAATTCTTTTCTTCGCCGATTTGTGATTTGCCATTTGTATCCTTTATTTTTAATAATAATCTATCCCATTTTTTTGGGGGTGCAAAAATAAATTTTTTTTGATATGAAAATATTGGAAATTATAAAAAGATGTATGTTTTCATTCTTCACTTGGCGTTGAGGTATGTTTTATAAACAGGTGTAGTAGTCCGACTTGGGGTAGTTTCTGCAGATGGTGTAATACCTCATCGGTTATGAGATGAAAACCGCGATTTTTTCCTTTAAGCGTAAATTCAACTTGCTGAATCATTGTGTTGTTGGCTTTTGTTTTTTATTTGGCAAATATAATA
>Ga0123356_10003354_pt1 | contig 16814 bp, 8 predicted proteins | sample TergutEmb28metaG_2_FD_92546 | JGI IMG/M metagenome (GOLD analysis project Ga0123356, IMG submission 92546) | Embiratermes neotenicus P3 segment gut microbial communities from Petit-Saut dam, French Guiana - Emb289 P3 | ecosystem: Host-associated > Arthropoda: Insects > Digestive system > Gut ...
AAGATGAACCTGCGGTGCAATCAAATAATATGAAAATACTTCAGCGACGCGGATACACTTTAAAGCAAGCCTTCACTTTAGCGGAAGCACGTGAGATCATCGAGAAAGAGCCACCAAGAGGTATCATTCTCGACCTTCAATTACCTGATGGCAGCGGACTGGATTTTTTGAGAGAGCTTCGGGAGCACTCAGACACACCGGTACTTATCTTAACAGCGATGGGTACGTCTGAGGATATTGTCAGGGGATTTGAAACCGGGAGCGATGATTATCTGACTAAGCCTTATGATCTCTCTGTCTTTTTGATGCGTGTTGAAACACTCCTTCGAAGAGCATCGAGCATACCTGATTCCTTGGACTACGGACCGATCAAGCTTTATCCTGTTGCGGGCAGAGCATCACTGGATGGCGATGATATGCTGCTGTCGCAAAAAGAGTACGCATTATTGCAATTGCTTTTGCAAAACATGGATAGGATCCTCAGTGCTGAATACTTATATGAAAAGGTTTGGGGATACGAGCTTGTCGAAAAAGACAACTCTCTCAAGGTAGCTATCTCAAAATTGAGAACAAAACTCACTGATTCCGTATATACAGTGACTGCATCCAGAGGTGAGGGTTATTATCTGGAAATGAAAAATATAAAGTGATTTTTCCGTGCAAAGCTAACAGGTTTTTCGTAAAAGTTGTATAATTTCTACATAAATATGTGAAAAACCCGGGTTTTAAGGTTAAGAATTGGAAACCTTCGCCACTTTTATATACAAAATATGCTATAATTGCGAACGAATGAGCACTATTTAACACTATATTGTGTGCACTCTTTAATAATAAGATGCAATATATGTACATTATCAAGTTTTTGGTTGCAAGATATGTACATCGTATCGCTGTGTAATACAAATTGTGTACAAAATGTGTACAGTCCACCTTGATTCAAAGAGCTACTACGCGGAGATCCGCAACTCCTGCAAATGCGGATTAAATAAACGATAAGGAGAACCGTAACTCCTGTAAAAACGGCTGAAAAACGCCAGATAGCGTTGGCGACGGGGAATCTCAACCTCATATTAAAAGGGACTGAAAAAGACCCGGTGAGGGTCAAGGAGAACCACAACTCCAGAATAAAAGCGGCATAAGTGAAGCTACCCCATAGCATTTGCTTTTGTATTTTTATTTTGGAGTATTTAGGTATGAGTATTTCTACAAAAAGGCTATTTAAGGTAATTTTCGCATATGCACTGACCCTAGCTATGCTGCTTGGCATGATGCCAATGAATGCCATCGCCGATCCTTATAAGGATGACGATGGCATCGTTGATGAAGTTGTTCTTCAAGACGACGATGTCGCATTAGACGTGGACGGGGATTCGGTCGATCCGGCTGATCCAATCGACCCGGTTGATCCTATTGATCCGGTTGACCCTATCGACCCGGTTGATCCTATCGACCCGGTTGATCCGGTTGATCCGGTTGATGAAGATCCGGAGTTTAACGACTCAAACAACGATGAGTTCGCTCCTGAAGATTTTGACGAGGAAAATGAAAATGACGAAGTCGCTTTCACAGTAACCTTTGTATTTCCTGATGGAACCGAGGAAACAAGGGATGTCGATGAAGATGGTTTTATGATCGGGTCACCGCCTACTGTCAACCCGTCTGATTTTGGTAACTATACCGTATTTCGCGGTTGGTTTGATAAGGAAGTGCCTGAGCATGGCGATAAGCCTTTTGACCCCAGAGACGTTATAACTGAAGATTTAGAGCTCTTTGCTGTTCTTGATAATAACCACCTTATCACATTCTATGATCAAAACGGTGTAGTTGTCGGAACCCGCACAGTAGCGCCCGGTTGGGCTGTAATTGGTCCATCACAGGAAATGATAGGTAAATGCAATCCTCCCAAACCCGGAATGCGTTTGCAATATTGGTATGAAGACGGAGATCAAGACGATCCTCCGACTCGTATAATTTTTGATGGATTAGAAGCGGACAGAGACATGTTCTTTAGACCGTTTTACAGTCAAATGTATGTTATTATATTCGACTCAAATGGTGGTACACCTGTAGAGTCCGATTCAGTAGAATATGAGCAGACTGTAGCACGTCCACAAAACCCAACACGTACAGGGTTTGCATTCCAAAACTGGCATAGAGAAGGTAACGATGAGATTTTTGACTTTAATACTCCTATAACTGAGGATACGGTACTCATTGCATCATGGGCAGGACAACAAGTTGATTACAGAGTAGCGATTTGGGTGGAAAAAGCGAACATGTTCCCGGTCAGCAGCTCTACTCCAGTCAACTCTCCGACACCCGGCAACTTTGCACATTATGACTATGTTCAAACTGTAAGTCTAAGAGGAACGGCAGGAGAGCTTTCCGGCTTAAGCCACCTCAACCTACCTACGCAGATAAGCTCATTGTTTAACACAACAGCAGCAAACACTTCTATTTTAAAGTATGCTCATGCACAGTCCGTGCACGATCGTGAGATTTTAGGCAATGGCTTGACGGTAATAAATCTTTTCGCTGAAAGAAAGATATATACATACAGGTTCCCGTTCCCGAGTGGTAACAACGACTGGTACATGACAATTAATGATCAAAATGGTGTACCCGGTCCACGTTATGGCAACGGTGCCACAAACCCTGTCTATGAGTTCTCTGCAAAATTTGAGCAAGATGTAACACACCAATGGCCTTCAGGTGCCGGAGTTACACACACGCTAAGCGGAAGTAATAGATATCAACACTGGGGAACTACTGCTGAGATGAACCAGATTGTTGAAAGCAACCAGTTAATGAGCAAACGGACAGTAATAGACAGAAGTTTATTACCATCTACAGGAGCAGTGCCCACGGCAAATAATGGCAGGCTTGTGTTCACTATGCAAACGACTAGTTCCGACACACCGGTTGAGTTCCGATATTTTGTGGAACTCATGCCAAATGAATCCTATTCCGGACCGACAATCACTATGAACATACCTGCCGGTGGAGGACAGCCTGCTAGAAATGGTGTTGTATTCAAGAACATGCCTGAATATGGTCAGGTTATGAATGATGGTAGTTTTTCCAAGAACATCAGCGGGCTAAGACCTTTGACCGGTACGAATGCAGTTGCTCCCCGAATAAACAACAGTGGTCCTATACGTTACAATTTTAGCAACAACGCTTATACACAAAATAGCGACGGCGATATACGCATCTTCTTCTACGCATACAATACATACACGTTAAGATTTGATTTGATGGTTCCACAGGGAGAGACCATAACTCCTATAGACAGTCGCCCATTGATGTTTGGACAAGCCTTTGGTGATGCTCCAGCCGATCCGCAAAGAGATGGATACTTCTTTGAAGGATGGTTTAGAGATTCTGATTATATGGAGCGTTTTATCTGGACAGATACAATGCCTAATCAAGATACGGTCGCTTATGCAAAGTGGGGTTCGAATGATAACATAGTGAGATTTTTCGAAATCCAAAATAGCGAAGCAAGTATTGTTGATAGACAAGGTGTTGCTGACGGAGATTATGCAAGTGTACCTCCCGATTTTGAGTTGAACAGATTCTATCCAGGAAGAGGAATATTCAAAGGTTGGATGTTTGAACTGGCTCCCGGTTTTATAAGACCATTCAACTTTGACACACCTATAACCAAGGATTATGACATCTTTGCTGCATGGGATACCCAAGGTTTCAAAATAGTATATGACCTTGCGGGTGGTACGCTTCCTGATGGAGAAGATCCTCCGAATGACCCTAGAGAATACGACTTGAATACATCGGCAAGAGTATTGAACACGAATGCAAAAGATGGTGAAAATGTTTTCTTTGCCTGGAAAGAAGAAGTCAGCGGAAGACTTTATTATCCCGATAACTTTATCAACATGGGCGAAGCTGAAGGATTAACTTTGGTAGCACAATATGCATCACCCGGTGCTCTGTTTGAAGTCAGGTTCCATGAGAATTTTGGGATTAACAATGAAATCCGAACGATAAGAGTTCCTCAGACTGCAAATGTGGTCAGGCTTCTTGGTGCGGTATTCGGACCTCATGGCAGAAGTATATTAGAAGGTTGGAGCTTAGTTACAGAACCGGGATCAAGCGATACTATTTACAGGTTAAATACTGACTTTACGTTAGAAAATGTTGATATTTCAAATGGCTTAAACTTCTATGGTGTTTGGAAGGATGCAGGTTGGACTGTCGAATTCCTGCCCGGTGACGAAGGAAACCTTAACGGACAGGATGTGTTTTCAGAGATACCGAATCAGACTGTCTGGACAGTGTATTTCAATGGAGAACCAAACACAGTTCCTGGGGTATCTCCGCATCAAGGTTTCAGACATATCGGGTGGAAAGATCAGGATGGGACTGAGTATCTAATCATTGAGGGAATTGTGCATTTTCCGGTTTTGATCGATAAGAACATGGCATTTACCGCATTGTACTCGCCGACATTCACCGTAACCTATGATTCAAAAGGCGGTAGTCCCACACCGATCGATACAAATAGGTACAGGGCTGGGGATACTGTGACTGTTTCGACAGAGGAAGTGACCAAAACAGGTTATGTGTTCGAAGGCTGGGCACTGGTAGATGGTGATCCGGAAAGCATTGTTGAACTGACATTTGTTATGCCTGCTGCGAATGTTACTTTGTTTGCACAGTGGGATCCAATAAGTGTAGTTGTAACATTTGATCCAAACGGCGGATCAGATCCAACACCGTTTGATAATAAACCAGTGACATTTGATGAGGAATACGGTGAACTTCCTGAGACCGAATGGTTTGGCTACATCTTCTTAGGGTGGTTTACGACTGCGGTTGGTCCTGAGGGAAGTCAAGTAGTGCCGGATACAATAATGACAAGAACAGAGAACCATATTCTCTTCGCACGTTGGGATATTGATGAAGACGAGGTCCTCGAATACGAAGTACGCTACTTCTACAATGACGAGGAAGATGAGAGTCTGCATACAACGCTAAGCGTGCAGGTTCTTACTCCAGTGGTAGATGAGGACGACGTTCCGCTTCAGCCGAAATTTGGTTACAAGCTCGCTGATGTGCCGTATGCGCCGACTCTACCGACTACGATAACTGTAGCAAATAATGTCATCAATGTTTACTATGTGACAGACTCCGCAGAACGTTTGAGTTACGAAGTACGTTACTTCTACAATGACGATGAAGACGAGAGTCTGCGTACAACGCTAAGCGTGCGGGTTCTTACTCCGGAAGTAGGTGAAGACGACGTTCCGCTTCAGCCGAAACCTGGTTACAAGCTCGCTGATGTGGCATATGCGCCGACTCTACCGACTACTATAACTGCTATAAACAATATCATCAATGTTTACTATGTGACAGATGACACAGTACGTTTTAATTACGAAGTACGTTACTTCTACAATGACGATGAAGACGAGAGTCTGCGCACATCGCTAAGTGTGCCCGTCGCAGAACCGGAGGTTGGCATTGATGACGTTCCACTGCAGCCGAAGCCTGGTTACAAGCTCGCTGTTGTGCCATATAATCCAACTCTGCCGACTGATATCTCTGATACGAACAATGTAATCAATGTTTACTATGTAACAGATGATACAGTACGTTTGAGTTACGAAGTACGCTACTTCTACAATGACGATGAAGATGAGAGTTTGCGCACACCGCTGAGTGTGCCTGTCGCAGAACCGGAGGTTGGCGTTGATGATGTACCGCTTCAGCCGAAGTTTGGTTACAAGCTCGCTGATGTGCCGTATAATCCAACTCTGCCGACTGATATCTCTGATACGAACAATGTAATCAATGTTTATTACATAACAGATGACGCAGAACGTTTGAACTACGAAGTACGCTACTTCTACAATGACGTTGAAGACGAGAGTTTGCGCACACCGATGAGTGTGCAGGTTCTGACCCCGGATGTAGATGTTGACGACGTTCCGCTACAGCCGAAGCTTGGTTATAAGCTCGCTGATGTGCCGTATGCGCCTGAGCTGCCGACTACGATAACTACTACAAACAATGTCATCAATGTTTACTATGTGATAGATGACACAGTACGCTTGAACTACACGGTCGTGTACTACTACAATGGTGTGATAGACAATAACATGACCGAAAACCTAAGTGTCCATGTTCTGTCGACGTCAGTTGACAGCGTACCGCTGGCAGGTAAGGATAAGTTCGGATACATGTTGGGCAACTCTCCTTATACGCCTGCACTACCAACTACGATCACCGCTCTAAATAATTTGATTCGCGTTGACTTCATAATGAATCCGGAGCTGTGGCACACTGTAACCTTCTTACAGGGAGCAAATGGTACGCTTAGTGGTGTTACAGAGTTCGATGTACTGACCGGAACGAATTGGGCAAATGCAGGTATTACAGTACCGATCATAACCGCAAATACCGGTTACCGTGTTGCAGCAGCAAACGGTGGTTGGGATAGAGCATTACCAATAACAGCTGCAATAACTACAGATCTTACATTCACTGCTCAGTATGCCGCAATTGCGACCCCTACGCTTACAAGTACGATCACATTTGTTAACGCAGATGCAACAATGGGTACGCTTGGTGGTACGTTATCCTTCACAGGCACAAGAGGTTCAGCCACATCAGGAAGAGTGACTGTTCCGACAACAACACCTTTTGCAGGAAACTCGTTTGCAGGGTGGAGCAGAACAGTTCCATCAGCATTCCCGCCGCAGAACATAACGATCATAGGTTCTTGGGCAACAGTCCCGCCGGTTGTCCCGGCAATTATACCTCCGGTAGTTCCTCCGGCAGTTCCACCTGTAGTGCCTCCCGCAGATACACCACCGGCTGACACAACCGATATACCCGAAACCGATCCCCCGCTCGCAGAGGCACCACCCACACCGCCGCCTCCAACACCAACACCACCGCCTCCAGCTGATGATTATGTCATAGATGACGATGATCCTCCGCTTGCATTCATGGATAGTGATGGTGGTTGGGCACTGTGGAACTTAATACTCAGCATCGCCGGTGCATTACTTGCTGTTATGATGGGTGTCCGTGTTCTGATCAAGAGAAGAGAAGAAAACGAAGAGAGGGAGAATAAGGAACTCTACGGAATCAACGATGTTGATGAAGAAGAAGATGAGCAGAGAAAACGCAGTAGACTGCTACTTATCCTTGCGATTCCGATACTTGCAATCATTGCTTTCATAATTTTCTTCATCACTCAGGATATGAGTCTCAGAATGATCTTGGTCGACTGGTGGACACTTGTACACGGAATACTCTTTGTCGCCGGAATCCTCAGCTACATCTTCGCATACAGAAGAGAAAAAGGCGAAGACCACGAGGATGATGAGCCCGCAGGTGATACACACACAAGCGCAGCATAGTATCAGGACAAAGCTCATTACAAAACACGCAGAATAATAACTTAAGAAACGAAGCATATCGAATACGATGTGCTTCGTTTTTTATTGTATATTGTCGACGAACGTGTTAAGATGTCTATCAACTCGCCAAGGTTATACCGATCATAGATGTGTCACCTGGCATTATACTGGGAGGGGTTCAAATGAACGATAATTCTAACAGAAATGATATTCCCGATGAGGAGAAGGTCACTGCTCTGATTGAGGTTAAAATCTCGCCGCAGCTCGGGGATGGTTATGACAGGATCGCCCAGCGTATTTATCAATACGATGTTGTTGAGTCTTTATATTTGATGACAGGCTCATACGATTTACTGGTTACGATGTCCGTCAAGTCTATGAAGGATGCGGCAGCTTTTGTTTATGAGGATCTTGCGGCTATCGAAGGTGTTACTTCGACGGCTACACGTTTTATTATGAAAAAGTATAAAGAAAATGGCAACGTGTTTGTTAAAACGGACGAGCAAAAGAGCGGGGGATTTTTCATATGATCGACTATAATTCTGTTTTATCTGAAAAGATAAAATCCGTTGCTCCATCCGGGATCAGGAAGTTTTTTGATATATTGGAAGAGATGACTGATGCAATTTCTCTGGGCGTTGGTGAGCCTGATTTTGTTACTCCGTGGCATATCAGAGATGCAGGTATAAAATCGCTCGAGAAGGGTCATACGAAGTATACGGGTAATGCCGGTCTTGTGCAGTTGCGTGAGGAGGTTTCAAAATACCTGCTCAGACGCTTTGATCTTGATTATAGGTTTAGGGATCAGATAATCATCACTGTCGGTGGTAGTGAGGCGATCGACCTTGCTGTGCGTGCGCTTGTTAATCCCGGTGATGAGGTCATCATTCCTGTACCGTCGTTTGTTTGCTACGGTCCAATCACTTCACTTGCAGGTGGTAACCCTGTTTATATCGAAACTAAGGCGGAAAATGAGTTCAGACTTACTGCGGATGAGCTTCGCGCAGCGATTTCGCCGAAGACTAAGGCACTTTTACTTCCTTATCCATGTAATCCGACAGGTGCTATCATGGAGCGATCAGACTTGGAAGCGATTGCCGAGGTTTTGAGAGGGACTGATATCATCGTTATTTCCGATGAGATTTACTCTGAGTTAACTTACGGACAGCATCATGTCTCCATAGCTAATATACCGGATATGTATGAGCGTTCTGTTTATGTCGGTGGGTTTTCAAAGAGTCATGCTATGACAGGCTGGCGTATGGGGTTCGCTTGCGGTCCTGCGGATATTATTGTCCAAATGCTTAAGATACATCAATATGCTGTTATGTCCTCCCCAACTACGAGCCAGTATGCTGCTATTCAGGCTATGAGCAAAGGTGATGGTGATGTTCAGGAGATGAGGCACGAATACAATCAAAGACGGAAGTTCTTACTTTCCGGGTTGCGAGGTATCGGTCTTGAGTGTTTTGAGCCGCGTGGTGCCTTTTATATGTTCCCGAGCATTCAGAGCACCGGGCTTAGTTCAGCGGAGTTTTGTGAGAGATTCCTGCTTGAGGAAAAGGTCGCTGTTATACCCGGCAGTGCTTTTGGCATAGGCGGCGAGGGTTTTGTACGTATATGTTATGCATCATCGATGGAGAAACTCACTATTGCTCTTGAGAAAATGGAGAAGTTTGTAAAATCACTATGAAATATATTTTAATCATTGGCGACGGTATGGCGGATGATCCTATACCGGAACTTGATGGGAAAACTGTTTTACGGCACGCGAAAACTCCTGCTATGGATAAGCTTGCAAGTACAGGTGATCTCGGCAGCGTTTTGACTGTTCCGGATGGAATGAGCGCTGGCAGCGATACTGCGATTTTATCTATTTTCGGCTGTGATCCGCGTACTAACTTTAAAGGGCGTGCTCCTCTGGAGGCAGCAGCGTTAGGGATATCGCTTACCCCGGGAGATGTTGCCTACCGTTGCAATATGGTCTCTTTAGAGGACGGAGATATGCCGTTTGAGGATAGGAAAATCATATCTCACTCTTCAGGTGGGATAGAAGGTGCCGAATCCGATGCACTTATTGTTGAACTTTTTAACTCTCCTGTTTTTAATGCTGCTGCAGAGAAGGCCGGGATCATTGTTCATCCGGGTTCGTCTTTTAGGCATATTGCGGTACAGAGCAAAACAGATATAAGTGGTATTGATTTAACTCCACCACATGACCATCTTAATGAGTCCTTGGGGCAGCACTTGCCAAAGGGCAACGCGAATGCAGCCGCATTGGAAGAGTTGATGCGTTTATCGTTTGAGTTTCTTGACAATCATCCAATAAATATCGAAAGACGCATGGCAGGTATGCTTCCGGGAAACTGCATTTGGTTTTGGGCAGAGGGCACTGCTGTAGAGTTGCCGAATTTCTTTGACAGATATGGTAAGACAGGTAGTGTTATCTCGGCTGTTCCGCTTTGTCAAGGAATCGGTAGTCTTATCGGGTTGGATGTCGTTTTTGTTAATGGTGCTACAGGTGAGCTTAACACTAACTATGAGGGTAAGGTCGATGCTGCTGTTGAAGCTTTGAATACACATGATTTTGCCGTAATCCATGTTGAGGCACCTGATGAGTGTACACATAACGGCGATTTGCCCGGTAAGGTTCTGGCTATCGAGAGAATCGATTCAAGAGTCGTCGCTCCACTGGTGCGGAGGCTGTGTAAGGGAAAGTCAGATTTCAGGGTACTGCTGATGACTGACCATAGAACGCTTATTTCTACACGTGGACATGATGGTGGTCCTGTTCCTTACATTTTATACGACAGTCGTGTTGACAATGATACCGGTTTGTGTTTCTGTGAGGATGATGCAGCACGCGGGGTTTTCCTTACCGACGGCACTAAGCTGATGGATTTGTTGTTTGAAAGCAATCGCAGCTAGGATTTAATGCTTTCCTTACCTTTACATTATTGCATCTGTTTCTAGTAATATATAAGTCAGCAGAGTCAAGGGGCCGGGGGTTTTGACTCCCACGCCCACCACTTCCTTACTAGTAAGGATTCGGGGGGGGTTATTATGAAGGATACCGATTTTGCGTTTGCTAAGATTAATATCTCGCTTGATATTGTTTCAAAAATGGAAGACGGATTTCATTACCTGAAGTCGGTTATGCAATCCGTCAGTCTTTGTGATGAGATTACGATCGAGTGTTCTCCCGGCGAGGGGGTAACCGTTGAAGCCAATTTGCCGTATCTGCCAAATGATGAACGAAATATCGCAGCAAAAGCAGCTCTTGCTTTTTTTACTCATACGGGTATTACCGGTTATCGTACTCATATCGTCGTAAAAAAAAGCATCCCTGTCTGCGCCGGTCTGGGCGGCGGCAGTACAGATGGTGCTTGTGTGCTGCGGATGATGGATAAGTTGTTTGAAACTAAGCTTGGGCGTAAGTCGCTTGAGACGTTGGGTAATACCATAGGTTCTGATGTGCCGTTTAGTATTGATGGTGGTACCAAGCTCGCTGAAGGAAGAGGTGAAATATTAACTGACCTCTCCCCTATCCCGCATTGTTTTATCGTGATTTGTAAGCCTCCGTTTACATGCTCGACGCCTGAACTGTTCGGGCTTGTAAAATGCGAAAAAATACGCGCCCGACCCGATACTGAAGGGCTTGTCACGGCGTTGGAATCAGGGGACTTGGGTGGTATTGCGCGCCGTATGTATAATGTGTTTGAGGATGTTATTCCACGTGGAAAGCTCGAGATTTCAGAGATAAAAAGTATAATGCTCGACAATGGTGCACTTGGAGCTGTTATGTCCGGGTCCGGTCCTTCTGTTTTTGGTGTGTTCGATAACAAGGATAGTGCTCAAAGTGCTTATTTTGATTTAAACATGAGTTATAAGGATTGTTTTCTAACGGAGACAGTGGGTCAGGTCATGAAAACGTAGGTTAGATATCCAAGGTACAAAGCGACCATGAGTGCTCCTTCTACCCTGTTGATTTTCTTTTTCGTCAGTATAAATACCAAAACCATTATATTACCAACTGTTAGAGCTCCCATGTCAAACAGTTGGCTTCTGTTTACTATGAGAGGGTCGATCGTTCCTGCAAGACCCAATATAAATAGAAGGTTGTATATATTAGTTCCGACTACGGTACCCAGTGCCATTCCGCTTTCACGCTTTTTACACGCGATTATACAGATGACAAGCTCCGGCAGTGATGTTCCCGCTCCGATGATCGTCAGACCGATGATCCGGTGTGGGACGTTATATTGCTCGGCGATTATTTCAGCATGGCTTACTGTTAGTTCACCGCCAAAGATAATCAGCCCCAACCCAAAGATTACACCGAGTATTGCCAGCCACAGGGGCTTTGCTTCTTCGTGTGGAACTTCGACTGAGTTTCGATGGGTCACGTGTTCATGGGAACGTTGACCTTGCAGTGCATGGCGCAACAGCAGCGATAAGTATACGATAAATGCAAGCACCATCACGATTCCGACGACTCGTGGGACATCTCCGGATGCCATAAACGATGTCGCAAGCATTATTAAAAAAAGCACCACCGTCGAACCGACCATCAGCCAGGCTTCGGGCCCCACTTCTTTTAGCTTTACATTGATCGGTTTTATCATCGCACAAACACCGATTATAAACATCAAGTTGAAAAAGTTTGACCCGATGATGTTACTCAGTGACAGGTCGCTGTGATTTCTTGCTGAAGCCGTGATGCTTATGACCGTTTCCGGTGCGCTTGTGCCGATCGCGATTATTGTAAGTGCTATCACCACTGTCGGGATCTTCATTTTCTTTGCGACATTGACACTTGAGTTTACAAAAATCTCAGCACCGACAATAAGAATGGCAATACCGGCAATCAATATAAATATGTCCATTAAGTTCTCCGATTCTCCGTATGCAGCTTCTTTGGTATTCATACAGTGCCCTCGTAATATATCACATAAGCTTGCTGCTTGTCCATATTTAGGGGTAGGGGCATTATGATGTACCTAACTAACCTCAAAGGGTGGCGGGAATATTTTCTTCACCATATTATGGGTAATAATCATCAACATATGACGAAATACAATGCTTAATTAAAAAATCAAAGTACCAGTATTCATCGTTTTTCTTAGTTTCTCTACAATCATATTCATATTGAAATTACTAGCATTTACGGCTATATTGGGTGATAAGTTGTCAGCGGAAGAGATAGTTATTGGCATTAAGGATTTTTGATATGAAAAATGAAATTGTATTATATCGTCCCAATGAGCTTGCTGAGCATATCGAAGTAAGGTTTAATGAGGACACAGTTTGGTTAAGCCGACAGCAAATTGCTGAACTCTTTGGCAGAGATGTTAAGACCATAGGTAAACACATTAATAATGTATTCAAAGAAGGTGAGTTGGATAAAGAAGTGGTAGTCGCAAAATTTGCGACTACCACTCAACACGGTGCAATAGAAGGAAAAACGCAGACAACTAACCTTGAACATTACAATTTAGACGTAATCATTTCTGTCGGATATCGTGTGAAATCCCAACAAGGCACGCAGTTTCGCATATGGGCAACTGAAAAACTCAGAAATTATCTGCTAATAGGTTACGTATTAAATAATCGTATGGATCGCATGGAGGACAATCACGATGCTCTCAAAAATAAAGTAGAAGAAATTGACTTTCATATTAAAACGCACAAAATACCTAGCCAAGGAGTTTTATTCGATGGTCAGGTATTTGATGCCTATAATCTTTTCGCAGATATTATTCGCTCTGCGAAACAAAGTATCATATTGATTGATAATTACATTGACGATAATACTCTCACTCATCTAGCTAAGAAGAATAAAGGTGTCAGAGTTCTTCTTCTTACCAAAAGTATTAATAAGCAACTGAAATTGGATGTCCAAAAAGCTGATGCTCAATATGGTGGTTTTGATGTAAAACAATTTACTCAAAGCCACGACCGTTTCTTAATCATTGATGGTGGGCAGGAAATTTATCACATTGGTGCATCATTGAAGGATTTGGGCAAGAAATGGTTCGCCTTCTCAAGAATGAACAAAGACACTGTTGCGAGCATTATATCTGCGATTTCGGAATTAGTGTGATGTTTGCTGTTAGAGTGGTGGGGTTTCTTCTGGATGAGGCATTTTTGGTAAAGTTTGATCCGCTGACTGCAGGGAGGGTTCATAGTGACTCTCTGAATTAATGTCCAAATTATGAATGCTCCATACTGCTCTTTGTTACAACGTAAAATCAATGGTATCATCAGCTTGTTGAAGCAATGGGATAGCGTTCATCTGACTAAGTTGGGCTTTATGAATAATCTGAGAACATACTCTTCCAGTCATTACAGAATAATGAACAAGGTGCAAAGTCAACTGGCAGTAGTACAGGGTGGCAGTACTTCAACTGTCACCCTGTTTTGGTTGCTATTATGTTATATTGCTTCTGTGGTAGAAGGTCTTTTAATCGTCGTCATCATCGTCGTCAACGTCATCGTCATATAGATCATATCCAACATAATCACCATCACCCCAGTCGATATCTCCAGCGGGGCGCATTGAATCAAATACATCCGCAACGTCGAAAAACTTCATATACCTGTCACGGGCACTTCTGAGAGTCGTCCCGCCGACAAGCATCCTATCCATGATCGCAGCCGCTATATCGGTTCTTGCACGTGCAAATGGCTCTCTTCCGACCGATAAAAACATACGAAATCCAAGTTCCTCGACATAGAACCTGAGCCCCGGTCCCGGTGTATCTCTAAAGATGTCACTGCCGTCGAGCCTTGAACCATACGGGTATATGAAGATGACCGTATCACCCAGAAGCGGGCGAACTTCTTCTTCCCAGCGCATCGCATCTGTTTTTACACGGTCGATCGAAGAGTTATCAAGCCATATATGCCCGTAGCTGTGTGACGCAAAGTACCAGCCTGTCTCCTTTAGTCTCTGTACAACCGGTTCAACACGTGCGATTTCCTTCATCCTGTTAAGTCGGAATGCTTCTGAGGTGTCGTCTCTGTCGAAGTGTGTTCGATAGCCCAATATCCCTTCATAGCCTGTGAAGGCTATGCAGCCTTTAGCTCCGTTATTTGAGAATCCGGGGTTTTCTTTGATGAATTTATCCAGTATGGTAATCGCTGCCAAATCCTGCGACATAACGGGATTACCCGCCGGGTCAAAACCTTCTGCCCAAACATCACCATCGGGTCCTATGATATACCTGCTCATAAAGCCGTCGTTATTCATATAATTATAGAAGCTAAGATCATCGAAAGAGATAACAAGGGGTTTTTTCCCCTCCGGTATCATAAGTGTACTGCGTCGCATTCTCAGATTTCCGTTTTCGTTTGTAAACTCTTCCCAAACGTCGTTTAGGTCAACAAGAACAAAGTTATTTCTATATAAACTCTCAAGTATCGTGTTGAACTCGTCAACAGTAACCATTTCCTGGTCGTATTGTCCTGCTCTGCTTCCTCCGTCAAATGCCATTTCCGGATATGCTATAATTTCGTGGAAGAAAATATGCTCAACAGGTAACGATGAATCGTACTCTACAAAGTTGACAGGTTCAGGTGATGGTTCCGGTGTTGGGGGCGGTGGTGTTGGTATAGGGATTTCTATTGGCGTGAGGTCTGGTTCGGGCTCATCGTCCGATGAACCTCTTCCACATGCCGAGAGGATAGATACCACCGATATGCATATAATCACTGCAATAATCATCGCAGTTATTCTTTTGTTTTTCATCCTTTTTACTCCATTTTGTCCGGGTCAATTAGCTGCTATTTTAGAAAAGTTTTACAAATACTTCACACTTATACATTATATATAGACTTTCAGCGAACTATATTTACAAGTCGATTTCTACATAGTTACAAATATACATAGGTATTATACCACAAAAACCACAAGATATCCACATTTTTCTTTTAGTAGACACAAGAGGGTTGCTTAAATCAACATGGTCTGTTGAAATCGGCGCTTAGAATGGTGAGTTTCTTGACATTTTACTGTAAAAAGTGTATAATTTTGTAACTTTTTAAGTCTATGTTTAACTTGTGTTACCAACGTTTAAGTCATAACTCACAAGGGGGATTGCTAAATGAAATTACAAGGACGTAATCGTAAGTGCAAGAAGCAGATGCGTATGCTGATGGAAGGTAAGAAGCCTTCTCGACAGGATAGCATCAATTCCTTGCGTAATATTATTGCAATGACGCTTGTCTTCGCTATGTTGTTTGGTATCATGCCATTGACGCTGACAACAACGACTTTAGCAGATGAGGATTCTCCCAAAGTCGTTGTCACGGATACCGGTAAAGACACTGAATCGGGCGGCTCTGAGAAGGGCGACTCTGAGAAGGACGATGCTGAGAAGGGTGAGGCTGAGCAAGGCGATGCTGAGTCTGAGGGCTCTGAGCCTGAAGAGGGAGATGGAAAAGGTACGGAAGACGGTGAAGATGGAAATCTCGATTCTGAAGAGCCGGGCGAAGAAGACGGCGAGGAAGACTCCAATCCTGAAGAGTCGGAAGATAGCGATGACGCGGACGGCATAGAGTTGTCTTTTATGGACTTTGCCGCAGCGGCAACAACAGAGCTAAGCGTCGGTACTCAAGTTGGTACATTGATAGCCGGTGTTGTGGGAGAAGTTAGTTTTCCAGTCGAAACTGATGCCACGAACGATCCTGCTCATCCTATCACAGTTGAGCTTTCCGGCGGAGGTTCACTCCCGACAGGCGTAACAGCGCCAGCAACTTTAGAAATTGAAGACGGTGTAGGCACTCTGATACTGGAAGGTGATACAAACACAGTTGCTGGAACTACAACAACAATAACTCTTGAACTAGACGGTCAGGTATCTGATCCTTTCACGCTGACTATTAATGAAGCGATTTCAACTGTAGGTGTCGGAGCTCAAACCGGGGGCGCTATAGTGACCGGGACGGGCGGATTAGCTACATTTGAAGTCACTACGACCCCCGATGTAAATGGAACTTATGATGTTACTGTCGGAGGAGGTTTACCTGGTGGAGTAACATATCTGGAAACTCTGACTATAACTAGCGGAGTCGGCTCTCTTGTGCTGAATGTTGGTTCAGGTGTAGCTGCGGGAGCGACAACAACGCTGACACTCTCAATTGGCGGAGCAACCTCTTCTGCTTTCACGTTGACTATAAATCCTGTTATCACCAACGTAACTGTCGGAGCTCAAACCGGCGGCACTATAGTGACCGGGACGGGGGGAACAGCTACATTCGCTGTCACTACGACCCCCGCTGTAACTGGATCTTATGCTATTACAGTCGATAATCTTCCGTCCGGTGTTACAGCTACTACACCCATAGTGATAACCGGTGGGTCAGGTACTTTATCGTTGGTAGTAGGTTCAAGTGTTGCTGCTGGAGCAACAACAGATT
>Ga0123356_10003355_pt1 | contig 16809 bp, 10 predicted proteins | sample TergutEmb28metaG_2_FD_92546 | JGI IMG/M metagenome (GOLD analysis project Ga0123356, IMG submission 92546) | Embiratermes neotenicus P3 segment gut microbial communities from Petit-Saut dam, French Guiana - Emb289 P3 | ecosystem: Host-associated > Arthropoda: Insects > Digestive system > Gut ...
CGGGGTGACCTGCCATGAAGCTCGACCGCCTGCTCGGCATCCTTACCGTGCTGCTGCAGCAAGACAAAGTCACCGCTCCCTACCTGGCCCAGCGGTTTGAGGTCGCCCGCCGCACCATCGGCCGAGATATCGATGCTCTTTGCCAGGCCGGCATCCCCATCGTTACCCAACAGGGCGGAGGCGGCGGCATTTCCATTGCCGAAGGATTTAAGTTAGACAAAAGCGTGCTGACCCACGACGAACTGTCCGGCATCATCGCCGCCCTTCGGGGCATCGGCAGCGTGGCAGGGAAATCGCAAATCGAAAAAACATTGGACAAGCTAGGCGCTCACGCAGACACGGTTTTGTCCCTGCGGGAGCCCATTGTTATTGATTTGGCCGCCCATCACAAGGGCAGTTTAGCCGAAAAGATTGAACGCATCAAGCAGGCCATATTGGGTCAACGCCTGATAACGTTTGATTATTATTACAAAAAAGGCAAAACGCGGCGTTGCGTTGAGCCTTACTTTGTGATTTTCCAGTGGACGGCATGGTACGTGTTTGGGTTTTGCCTGGATCGCCAGGACTGGCGATTGTTTAAGTTGGGGCGATTGTGGAATATAGGCCTTTGCGACGATGCATATGTCCCGCGCGAAATACCACCTGAAAGGCGCAATTTTGATGCCCACCTAACCGATGACAAAACCCTGGTGGCGCTTTTTGACCCATCGGCAAAGTATCAGCTGATCGAGATATACGGCCTTGATTGTTATACAGAAACCAATGATGACCGGCTCCGCTTGGAGATCGGCTATACCAACCGCGGGTTTATCATGAACTGGCTGCTTGGTTTTGGCGCTTTGGTGAAGGTGCTGGAGCCCATGGATATCGCCGATGAGATACGCGCAACTGCAAAAAAGATTCTTGATTTGTATGAATGAACAGGCCATGCTGTTGTCCTGTTTGTTTTGGTAAAATGCTTTTGAACGTACAAATTAGAAAGGACAAAACACATGAATGCAAACATCTTTGAAAAGGCAAATCAGATCATCGCCTCTTGTGATACGGCATATATCGGCGTGATAGACGAAAGCGGCAACCCCTCGGTTTCCACCGTTTCCCCCATCAAGCCCAAAAACATATTTGAAGCATATTTTGCAACAGGAACGGACGCAAACAAAACCAAGCGCCTGCTCAAAAACAACCGGGCAAGCGTGTGCTATTGTTTGGATGGCGCCAACATCACCCTTGTGGGCACAGCCGAAGTCTTAACCGATCAGGCCACGAAAAGCCAGTATTGGCTGGATTGGTTTATCGATCACTTTTCTGGCGGCAAAACCGATCCGAGTTATTGCATCATCAAGTTTACCACAAAACGTGTGTCGTTGTGGATTGACCATGAGGGCGCGGAGTTTACAATCGATTCGCTTTTGGCCATTCAATCCCGTTGCGGGCTTTTATGCGACGGCTGCGCCTACAAAGAATCCCACGGATGCGCCGGGTGCATTGCTCTAAACGGCCATCCCTTTTGGGGCGAATGCCCGGTTGCGGCGTGCTGCCAGGCCAAAGGTTATGCCCATTGTGGCGAGTGCGGCGAACTCCCCTGCGATACGCTGCGTGAGTTTTCTTGCGGCGACTCGGAACACAGCGACAAGCCTGCGGGGGCGCGGATTTCGGTTTGCCGGGCATGGGCGGCAAAAAAACCTTAAATTTTACGCTGCCTGCAATATGGCCCGCACTGCATCACCCGTAAGCACTTCCCGCTCTTCCAATGCAGCGGCGATGTCTAGCAGCGCTTTTTGATGCTTCCGGAGCAGGGCCAGGGTGCGCTCATACAGCGCGGCGGCGTTGCCCTGGAGTGTGGATTGTCCGCCCTCATCCAAGGTTTGTGCATCACGGGAGATGGGGCCAATATCCTCGTCCATCCCCCACTCAAAGCACATGCGGGTGATAAGCTCGGTGGCCCGCTTTAAATCGTTGGCTGCGCCTGTGGTCACTTTGTCTGGGCCAAAGATGATCTCTTCACCCGCGCGCCCGGCCAGGGCCACTTGCACATGGGCCTCCAATTCCTCCCGTGTGTGGAACATACGATCCGGCAAGATGGCCATGCTGTAACCCGCCGCGCCCTTTGTGGATGGAATGATGGATACCCGCGAAAGATTGCTCTCCGGCAAGGTAAGCAATGTGGCAAGGGCGTGAGCCGCCTCGTGCACGGCGGTGACCCGCTTTTCGATAACGTTTACGCCGCTTCGATCCGCCTTTTCCTCACCCACCAATATGGTTTGCATGGCACGGTCGATGTCCTCATGGGTGATGGCGTCGGCCTGCCGCCGGGCAGCCAAAATCGCGGCCTCGTTGAGCATGCTTTCCAGCTTGGCTCCGCTAAAAAAAACTGTATTCGCCGCCACTTCGGCCAGATCAACGTTCTGGGCCAAGGGTTTGTTGCGGACATGCAAGCGCAAAATGCGCAACCGCTCCTCTTTGCGGGGCAGGCCTACCTCGATCTGCCGGTCGAACCGGCCGGGGCGTAGCAGCGCCTCATCCAATGTCTCTAGGCGATTGGTGGCCGCCATCACCACCACACCCTCCTGGGCGGAGAATCCGCTCATTTCAGATAAAAGCGCGTTGAGGGTCTGCTCACGTTCATCGTTGGCGCTTTCGCGCCGCTTGCCCAGCGCGTCGATCTCGTCGATAAAGATCACGGCCCGCTCGGCCTTGCGGGCTTTTTTAAACAGTTCGCGTACCCGGCTGGCGCCTACACCAACATACACTTGCACAAAATCAGAGCCAGTAACTGCATAAAAGGGCACGCCCGCCTCCCCTGCCAACGCACGGGCCATCAGTGTTTTGCCGGTGCCCGGCGGCCCATAGAGCATCACACCGTGAGGGATGCGTGCACCATAGGCGGCGTAATGATCGGGATTGCGGATAAAGTCAACCAGGCCGCGCAGGTTGGCCCGGGCCTCGTCGTTGGCGGCCACATCTTCAAAGGTAATATCGGGCACGGCGGATTTAGCGGATTCCATGGACGCATACTTGGCGATGCCCGCCTTGCCCTTGCCCTGCCGCGCTACCCCAACAATCAGCACCGCCACCAGCAGCGCGATGCCAACGATTGCGGGCAGCGGCTGGGTACCGGCCTCCCCTACCGCCACGCCCAAATCTAACAAGTACTCTTTGTAGCCCTCCCTGCGGGGATTCTCGGTTTGATAAGGTTGGCCCTCTATGTCAATCACCCGCATCGTAGCGGCGTCGCTTAATTCCACGGATTCCACCCGGCCTTGGGCCAGCATGTCGGTATACGTACGGTAAGGCAGCCGGGGCGCAGGCTGATACGCCAAGATACCGGCAGCAACCAGCATCGCCGTTGCCAGCACAACTGCAAGCGCCATCCTCCATTTGGCGATCCTGGTCAAGACTACCACCTCGCTATGAAATAATAATGATTTGATGGGTACAGTATACGTGGCGAGGGTGATGATGTCTATGGACAATTCTTGGAGACTTGTTTTCTCTTTTCCTCAAGAAGATATTTTTGTGTTGCAAAAGTATGAGCATTGTGCTATGATTCGCTTGAGGTGATAGCTATGTCGCGGTCGGCAATCCTGAATTTGAGAATCGAGCCAGAGATCAAAGCAGGAGTGGAGGAGCTTTTTGGGAGCTTCGGATTAACCGTTACGGACGCTGTAAATGTTTTTTTGCGGCAGTCTCTTATGCGGGGAGGTTTTCCGTTTGAAGTTGTACGATATAAGCCAAACGCTATTACGCAGGCTGCGATAGCAGAAGCGGAACGGTTATTGTGCGACCCAACCGCTAAGACGTTTACGAGTATGGACGAGCTGCGTGCCGATCTATTGTCCGACGGTGACGATGAGCTATGAAGTATCAAATACGGCGCACTTCGCAATTTAAGAAAGACTATAAGCGTGCCCTCAAGCGCGGGTTGGCAGTCGACAAACTCGACAAAGCGATTGCCTTGCTTGCCCAGGATGGTTTTTTGCCGTTGGAATACAACGACCACCCCCTTGTTGGCAACAAAAAGGGTTTGCGCGAGTGCCATATTGAGCCGGATTGGCTGCTTGTATACGAAATAGATCATGGCATACTTGTGTTGGTTTTAACTTCTACCGGGACGCATTCGGATTTGTTTTAGCCAAATCCCACCGGCCAAAACCTGTCTCCGCCAGCGGCGCGTGTTTCGCACCTGCAACGGACACACTACGTGCGATTCTTGATGGGCGAATCGTTCGTAGGGAGGTTTTTGCCGCATGAGCGAGGACACAAATCCAAAAGAAAAAAAAGAGGGGCGCGTTCGGCGCTGGCTGGGCAGGTCGGCGCTGGTTTTGCTTGCCTTGTTTGCGGGCGTGTGTGTTTGGGCCTATTTTGCTTGGGATGTGGCGGATTGGCAAGGCATCGATCCCAACAAAATCACAAACCTGCAACAAACCACCCTGCTCTACGATTCCAACGGCGAGCTGCTTACCTCGGTGCGCGCCATTGAAAACCGCACCGTCATCCCCCTCTCCAGTGTGCCCGTCCACGTGCGCGACGCATTCTTGGCCGCTGAAGATCTGCGCTTTTACACCCATCCCGGCATCGACTTTGTGCGCATTGCGGGGGCTATGGTCAGCAATTTTCGCTCCGGATCCTACATCGAAGGCGCATCCACCATCACCCAGCAGCTCATCAAGCTGTCGCACTTAACCGAAGCAAAAACCATGGCGCGCAAAATGCAGGAGGCCTACCTGGCGCTGCAATTGGAACGTGGCTTCTCCAAAGACCAGATACTTGAAATGTATTTGAACTTCGTAAACTTCGGGGGCGGGGCATACGGTTTGCAGGCCGCCGCAAAAAACTATTTTGGCGTGGATGCTCAGGATTTAACGGTAGCCCAGGGCGCGGCGCTGGCCGCCACCATCAAGGCCCCCAGCGCCTTTTCGGTTCGCGCAAACCCAGATAATAACAAGGTGCGCCGCAACTACATCATCGACACCATGCTCCGGGAAGGCATGATCGACGAGGCCGCCGCAACAAAAGCAAAGGAAACTACACTAACCGCACTGGAAAGGATCGAAGAGCCCAGGCCTTACGGCTGGTTTGTAGACGGCGTGCTGAACGAGGCGGAAAAGGTGCTGGGCATCCCTGCCGAGGCTGTGCTGGGCAGCGGCCATCACATCTATACCACCCTGGATCGTAACCTGCAGGATATCGCCGACGGCCTGTATGCCCAAAGCAGGTACTTCCCCCCCAATGCCCGTGACGGCGTGTCCGCCCAGAGCGCCTTCACTGCCGTAGATGTGCGCACCGGCGCCCTGCGCGCCGTGGTGGGCGGGCGCACCTATACAACCCAGCGCGGCCTAAACCGCGCTTTGGACATGCGCCGCTCCCCCGGCTCTGCTATCAAGCCCTTAGCGGTGTACGGCCCGGCGCTGGAGCAGGGTTACTCCGCCGCCAGCGTACTATTAGACGAGTTTGGTGATTTTAACGGCTACAAACCCCAAAACGCGGGCAATACCTACTACGGGCCGGTAACAATGCGCTACGCCCTGGCCCGGTCCCTCAACGTGTCCACCGTGCGGCTGCTTAAAGCCATCGGCATCCCTGCATCCCGAGCCTACTTGGAAAAGGTAAATATTCCGTTGCATGCCCGGGATCAAAACCTGGCCATCGGCCTGGGCGCTTTAACCACCGGCGTTACGCCTCTGGAGATGGCCGCCGCTTACGTCCCCTTTGCCAACGGCGGCATGTACCACGCGCCCTATACCATCGAGCGGATCGAGGACAGCCAGGGGCGCACGGTATACGAGCACAAAACCAGGAGCCACCGGGTCACGTCCGAACAGAACGCGTACTTGATGACTTCCATGCTGCTAAGCGCAGTAACCAGCGGCACCGGCTCCAGGCTTACCGCCACCGGTCAGCAAGTGGCCGCCAAAACGGGCACCAACTCCCTTTCCTCCGGCGGCAACCGGGACGTGTGGATCTGTGCCTACACGCCGGATCTTTCCTTATCGGTATGGATGGGGTTTGATCAAACCGACAGCACCCACCGGGTTGCCAGCGGTTCTACGGGCGGCGATCTTCCCGCAGGGCTTGCTACGGCTTTTATTCAGGCGGCATACAGGGGCAAAACCAAACCCACTTTCAACCAGCCCAAAGGCCTGGTATGGCTGGAGATCGACAGGGAATCCATCTATTCCCGCGGATTCCCCATGCTGGCTTCGAAACTAACGCCCAAATCCTATCGCTATAACGAGGTGTTTTTGGAGACCAACCGCCCCACCCGCTACAGCGACGTATGGCACGCACCCGAAGGCCTCACTTCCTTCGTTATCGATTATGGAGACGACGGCAAGCCGCTGCTGGTGCTCCGCGCGGCGGATACCGCCCGCTATCGCATTCAGCGGGACAGCCCCGGTGAATCGGTGATACTGGCCGAACTGCGCGGCAACGCGGGCGAAACCCTCTACTTTACCGATACCCAGGCCCAGTACGGCGTAACCTATACTTATCGCGTAACGCCCGTGCACGAGGAACTACTCGCCGAAGGCGTGCTGTTGGAAGGGCGGCAGGCGGTGCTGGTGGCCCAGGCCAGGGCCCCGGCGGCAGCGCCCACTCTTCCGCCCAGCTTCCCCGGCAATATTGTGGATTTCTTTACCCCTCCGGCCCAAGAAGAGCCGGTGGAGGAGCAAGCGCCGGAGCCTGTGCAGGTGGAGTCGTCGATGTTTCACTAAAAGTGAGCAAAAAAGAACTGCCGTCCTTTCGTGGGCGGCAGTTCTGCGTATGCAATCGTTTTTTGTAGGGCGCGATGCTCTCAGCGCGCCGCAAATCGCTCAAAACCAACGAATCGTTTATGCAATAAGACGGCGCGCTGAGGGCATCGCGCCCTACAACGGCGGGGGGTGAAAGTTACGGACGCCTTACCCAATCCCCACAATCCGCTGCTCCCCATGGGACTTATACGCATTCTCCAGCAACTCCGTCAGCGCAATGCCTCGCTCGGTATCAAACAAAATGGGTGCGCCGGTTTGAATGCCGTCCAGCCATTGGCGGATCGCCGCGGGGCGTGGATTGGGCAAAGCGGCGGGCACGTACCAGCCGCCGTCAAACTTGTTGGTTCTCATCTTGATTTTATTGGCCGTGCGCACAATGGCCCCTTCGGTGCCCAACAGCTCAAAGGCATCGCCATGGTAGGGCGAAATGAACCCGGTTTCCAGCACCGCGATGGCCCCGCCCTCAAACTCCACCACCGACACGGCATTGTCCTCGGCCGGGGGCGGCGCTACCGTATTGTTAAACATCGATGCGATGCGCGTGGGCTTGCCCAGCAGGTAAGAAGCCACATACATGGGATGGCAACCCAAATCCATCATCGCGCCGCCACAAGCCTTTTTCACATCATACCAGTAGGTTGGCAACCAGTTGTTCAGCGCGCCATCGTGGGCCATGCGCATACGAAGATAGTGGATTTTGCCCAACGAACCCTCGTCAATGGCCTGCTTACAAAGCTGCGTAAGCGAGGTGGTGAGATGAGGATACGAAATGCAGAACTTTACGTCGTTTTTGACGATGGCATCGGCGATTGTTTTGCATTCTTCTATTGTTGCAGCCATGGCCTTTTCGGTAAAGATGTGTTTACGGGCGTTGGCCGCCTTTACCATCACGCGGCAGTGGTCGCTGGTAGGCGTGTCTACTACCACGGCGTCCACATCGGCGCGGGCCAGGGCGGTATCGAGATCGGCTTCAAAATCCACGCCCATCTCTTTTGCCCAGGCCAAGCCGCGGGCGGCGTCTTCATCCCACACACAGGTGATCTTGGCATCGGGCTGCTCGCCTAACGCCCGGGCGTAGTCCACGGCGTGCACGTGCCACTTGGAGAGCATCAATACGTTAACCATCGTTTATTTCCTCATTTCTTTTCTTGTTTTGACGCCGCATCACGGCGCAATAGCCCACAAATAGCAGCACCCCACCCAGGCTCACAAAGATACCCTCACGCAGGCCCCGCGGGCGGTAGGTGAGTACAATTTCGTTGGCTTCCCCGGCGGGCACCCGCAGGCCCATCAGGCCCATGTTTACATTCAAGAGCTCGGCAGGCAAACCGTTCACCGTGGCCGACCAGCCCCGGTCAAACTGCACGGAAAAGAACACCAGCTTCTCCCGATCTAAATCAATCTTGGCGGTAAGCCCGCCGGGGTTGGCAACCACATCATAACATGCCTGGGCCGCCCGCTCCTTCACCGCCTCCTGCCATGGTAGCCTCTCTTGCTCCCATAACGGTTCCAGTATGTCGCGCAGCTTTTCCAACTCTGCGTTGCCCAGTATCACAGCCTGTGCCATAAATGTGCCCATGGTATCCGGGTTGATGCCGCCCCGCCAATAGCTGGTGAAATAATCGTATGCAAACCCCAGCGGCAACACATGGGGATTCTGATATACCGTTACCTCCCCCACCTGGCCCACGGGAACAAAACCCTCGGGCGCGCCGGGATAACGCTCCTCGTCGTAATTATAATAGTAGGCGACGCCCAGCACCGAACGGAGGGAGCCGTCGGTTTGATTGGGGGGCACCGCGTCGGGCGATTCCATGTGCCCGTACCCGGCGGCGATCAGAAAATAGTCCAAGTAGCTGGATCGCAAACTATGGAAAGAAGTGACTGCGGGCTGGTTGATCAGCATCCCATAATTGCGTATCTTGGGCGGCGCATCCACCCGATGGGTATACGTGGTGCCGGGGTAGGCCGGCCTCTCATTCACCAGCATATGGCGGGCATAATAATCCACGCCGGTTTCATAACCGTCGTGACTCCCAAAGGGCACTAGGGCGTCGTTTACGGCAATAAACCCGGCGTAATTGGCCACGATGGCCACGGCCAAAGCAGCGTACAGCACCCGCCCGTTGCCCAAAAAACGCCTGCGGGTCACCAGCCACAAGCCCACTAGATTCATGCCAGCCAATACCCACGCCAATATACGGAAGGCATCGCTGGCGTAGTTGGGATGGGTCCTGTTGGCCAGTATGGCTTTGCCAAACCAGCTTGCGGGCGCCAGGGCGCTGACCGCCAGCCTCTCCAGCAATCGCTCAGGCGCCAACGCGTGCATGGTAAAGAACAAAATACCCGCCAACGTTATACCCAGGGCCACGTTCATCCAGCGCAGATCCCGGGGATCACGCCGTGGCAACGCTTCCAGCGCCTGCACGGTAGGGATGCAGAGCATCAACACCAGCCCGTACCACCACCGGGTATAAAAGATGTTGGAGCCCAGCGTAAACATCCTATTGACCAGCGGCCAAAGGGAGATGCCAACTAGGGCCATCAGCAGCAAGTGGATCCAGCCCTTGCGCCGCGCCAGCACATGCCAAACCACCATGGCGCAGCCAAACAACGGCAGGAACGCCGCTACCGACGACCAACTGGAACCGTCACCAAAAAACGCGTGCACCACATTGCTGTCGATGGGCATCCATATGGCGCGGAGCCGCTCCATGTTGTTCATAAAGGTATAGGGCCCATAGTAGTTAGGCACCTGCAGGGCGCCGCTGCGGGATATGCCCATCATGGCCCAGCCCGCAGGCATCAGCAGCCAAGCCACCAGCAGGCAGCCTAGCCCGCACTCAAACCCCGCGCCCACCAGCCGCCACACCCGCCGCCAAAAGGGCAGTTCCCTGCCCCAGTCCTTCGAGAAAAAACGAAACGCGGTATAGATTACCACAAACAACGTCGTACCCGCAAAGAAGTAATAATTCACCATGGCGTTCAGCGCACTGGCCAAGGCAAGGGCGCCGTGCTTGCGTTTGCCCACAAAGGCGTTTTCCAGCCCCAGCAGCAGCAGCGGAAATACAGCCACCACATCCATAAAGTGATAGAACTGGGTATTGATGATGCTGTAAGACGAAAACGCATAGAGCAGCGCACCGATCTTTGCGTGCCGGGAGTCTTTAACAAACCGGCGCAGGTACCAGAATGCCGTCATGGCTGCCACCGCGTGCTTGAGCACCGCCATCACCGATATGCCGTAGGGAATGGCGGCTTCCGGCAGGGGCATCAGCAGCCACACAAAGGGGCTGCCCAGGGTATAAAAAGAATAAGAACCAAAAAAGTTGGTGCCCACAAAGGTATTCCAATCCCAAAATGGCATGCCCGAGGCCAACATGCGTTTGGTTTCCATGATAAAGGGGATTTGCTGCTCCATAAAGTCGCCGCGGGTTACCAAGCGCCCCCCGTAGGGGAAAATCGCGGGAGCCAGGGAGAGCACCGCCAACAGCGCGGCCATCCAGAATACTTGAAACGTGTCTTTGTTTTTTAAACGCACGAAAGCGCTCCTTCCAAATATGTGATTGAAATGTGGAATTACATGTTTAGCATAGGGCTTAGGGCTAAGTTTGTCAACGGCAAATGGCCTCTTCAACGGCAGGAAAAACAGCCATGCGTTTCTGTAGGGGCGACCCTGTGTGGTCGCCCAATGATTCATGGGCGGTTGCGGTGGTTAAGGGCGGCCACATAGGGCCGCCCCTACGGATTGCGTATCCATTCCCATTGTAGGGGACGCCGCCTTCGGCGTCCTGCTGCATGCTATATCTTTTTCTTCCACAACTCATAATCCCCCATCGCCCGCGCAAATCCCGCCCCAGCCAACGCATCCGCGGCCTCTGCGGGATACTCCTTTACCGTGATCCGCCGCTTTTGCGGAAAGATGCACCCCCCATGGTAGTCTCGTGCAAAGGCGGCCACCGCCTGCTCCAGATGCTCGGTTACAAAGGCCCGCAGCGTAAGGCCTTGCCGCTCCATCACGGCCACCGGTACCCCGGCCCGGAGCGCCACCGCTGTGCCGGGCACGCACACAAAGGAGCAACCGGGTTCATGCGGCAACGCCTTGCCCCATACTTGGGCCGGATCGGCAGCGTTAAGCCATAGAATCTCTTCATCTTCATTTTCTTCCAATGCCAATAGGACGGCGTTGTAATCGGTGTCCCGCACAAACTGCGCGCCGCTCATGCCCGCCACAAAATACCCGCGCCGGGCACGGCCCGTATACTCCCATATCCGCAATAGTTCGATGGCCTGGTTCCAGGGCTGGTCGTTGCAGGTCTCTCGGCAAAGCACCACGCTCCGGTCAAAGGCCCGCTCCACTTGCTGCTCCGGGGTGAGCTCAATCAACGGGCGGGTCAGCTCCCATCGCCCCGACATGGCGGACCGGGCCCGCGCCTGGGCCCGAACCTTGGCCGCGCCACCAGCCAGTTTATCTCTTTCGAGCCACTGGCGCACAGGCACAAAACTGTCGGCCCTAACAAGGCCCCGCTCGGCCAGGCCAATCAGCACCTCTACCGGCGAAGCCCCCGAGGGCAGACCCGTAAGGCTCTGTGCAAAGCTAGCCCCCCGGCGCGCCAGCAGGTCAACCAGGTGGCGTTCGTCGGGATTTAATCCGGCAGAAAAGGCGTACGCCTCTTGGTTCCAGTCCACATCCTCTTGCCGATGAAAGGCCAGCGCGGGTTTTTCATTCTGGGTGTGAATCTGCCAAAACAGGCCGCCCTGTTGCAGCAGCTCGTCCAACAAGCCGGGGCGCAAATCACCACCACGGGCAGGCAACAGCACGCTCTCCCACAGCGCCGGGGGCAGCGGTTGGTCCAGCAGCCCAAACAGGCCTTGCCGCAGTTGTTCCACAGGGGATGCCCCAGGCCTTAGCGTTTTTGCCAAAAGGGCCGCATATCGGGCCGGTGGTACTGTGCGGACAGCGCGGCGGCGTAAAGCCACGGTTTGCCTACGGGCCCGGTCGTACAGCTCTGCGTGGTAAAACAAATCACCGTCGCGCACCGCAGACCCAGCTTCAACTAGGGCAGCCAGCAGTTCTTCGCAAACAGCCTCCGGCCACAGGTAGCGTAGATGCAAGGACTCGGCGTCTTGGGGGCCACGATAGCGTAGGCATCGCCGAACAATCCGTAACCGGGATTCAGTGAGCCAGGAAGCACCTTCTTCTGGTTCTGTGAGCGCTTGCTCATACAACTCTCCCTGCTCGGCGCAAATCCAAAGGCCGGGCTCGATATAGCGCGCCCTGTGTTGGCGGGCCAGCTCTTCCATCCACGCCACCGGCCTTTGGGTTTCACCAGCCATCAGGTCGCCCTCGGCCATCAGCAAACCGTGGAGCTGCTCGGCGTTTTGTGGCTCACGGGCGCGGACGCCCACGTTTTCCAGCACTTCAGGGGCGGGAGTGATCCCGTTTAGCTCATTTAACTGATCCACTGCTTGATCTACCGCCCGGCGCGCCGCAGAGGTGCGGGGGGAATAATCGTACATAAAGTCGGCCTCGGCGGCCCGGCGCAGGGGCAAGGACATGGGCGAAGGCTCATTCAGCCGCATCTCCCGAATGCGTATTTCGCCGGAGGCAATGCCCCGCAGCACCAACTCGATGGCCGGCATATCCAGATAATCCTCCAAGCATTCCCGCAGGGTCTCACGCATCAGGGGATGCTGGCGGTCGGCCACGGCTTGATCCAAGGCCTGTGCCCCCCGCAGCCGCTGCACCCACAGGGGCTGGCGCTTGCCGTTTTTTGCGCCCATCATTAAAGCGCGCCCGGCATTGTAACGGAAGGCCATGGCAAACAGGGGTGTATCGGGCAGCAGCGCGGAAATCCACTCCCTTGCACGCTCGGGGCGGATGCCCAAAAGCAGCCCCTCGGGCACCGGTACGTCGTTGCCGTAGGGATAGAGCAAAAAGCCGTCGTCTTCGTCAAAGCAACGGAAATCCCCGCCAGCAAACCTGCGGGCCGCCTGCTCAATCAGCATGGCCAAACCCAGGTTTACCTGCCGCCCAAATACCGAGTGGACCATCATTTGATGCTCCCCGCCCGGCCCCATGTAATGCTCGGCCACAATCGTTCGGTCGTCGGGCAGGCAACCCGTGGCCTCTAACTGACGCGACAGAAAGTGGGCGGCATTGCGGGCGGCGGCATCATCTAATCGAAGCGCCAACAGGCCTGCGTATAGGCGGGCATCGCTGGCATCCTGGCTTAGTTCCCGGAGTAGCTTGCCAAAGGCCAGGCCGGTTTGGTAGTCCCGACCCATGCCCTCGCCCTTCCAAAAGGGGGACTGTGCGCCGTTAAAGTCGCTGGCTGCCACATACACGGTGTCCCGTGTGATGCTGGTGATCCGCCAGGCAAAGGCGCCCAGCAAAAACTTATCACCCACACGGGCCTCGAATACAAACTCCTCATCCAGCTCGCCCAGGCGCACGCCATCGGCGGTACGGGCCACAAACAGCCCCCGGTCCGGGATGGTGCCACCGGCAGACAGGGCCAGCATGCGGCTGTAGGCATCCCCAGCTATCCGCCCATGGATGCGGTCGTACAGCAACCGGGGGCGGGCCAGTCGATCCGTGGCGTGTTCGTAATCACCGGCCAGCATGCGCAACACACCACGCACGTCTTCCAGCTCCACATCGCGCATGCAATAGGTCTGCCTTGCCAACTCCAGGGCATCAGCCTCGGTATATCCTTCCATCGCCGACATGGATACCAGGTGCTGGGCCAGCACATCCAGGCACATACGGGGGGGCCGCGCCCGCTCGATACCGCCTTCCAATGCCATACGGGCGGTAAGGCCGCAGTACAGCCCCTCGGAGGCGGTACGGGGCAACATGCGCATCTCGCTGACCCGGCCGGGATTGTGCCCGGCCCGGCCCAATCGTTGCATGGCGCTGGCAATCGTTCGCGGAAAGCCGATTTGCATCACCAGGTCGATCTCCCCCACATCGATGCCCAATTCCATAGAGGATGTGGCGCACAGTACCCGAAGTTGGCCGCTGCGCAACTGCTGCTCGGCCTCAGCCCGTTGTTCCTTTGAAACGCAACCGTGGTGGGTGCGGGCAAAATTGGCTCCTCCGGCCAATTGATTGATGGCAAAAGCAAGCCGCTCAGCCGCGGCCCGCCCTTCTACAAAGGCGATCACGGTGCGGGCGCTTTTGCAGCGCTCATACACCTGCCGCCCCAGCTCAGGCCATATGGTGCCTTCGGGTAGGCTGCGCATGTCGGGCAGCGGGCTATTGACTTGGATATGTATCTGCTTGTCCATGGGCGGGGCTACAATCGTGGCTACTTCCGGATGGGCAAGATAGGCCGCCGCCGTATCCAATGGCTCCACCGTGGCCGACAGGCCGATCCGCTGCAGCTTGCGCCCGCATAGTTTATCCAGCCGGGCCAGCGAAAACATCAGGTGGGCCCCCCGCTTACCGCCCAGCAGGGCGTGGAGCTCATCGAGTATAACCGTATCGGCGGTGGCCAGCATCCGCCGCCCTCCCATGCTGGACAGCAGCAGGTACAGGGATTCCGGCGTGGTGATCAGCATGTGGGGAGGCCGCCGCAGCATCTGCTGGCGCTGGGCCTGGGTGGTATCCCCGGTGCGGATCGCTATGTTGATCTCGGGCCCATCAATACCCTCCAAAGGCCGCCGCAGGTTCTCCCGAATGTCGGAGGCCAGGGCTTTCAGGGGCGATACGTACACCACCCGCAATTCGTCGGGTAAGTCGCCCCGGCGTTTGGCGGCCTTGAGCCGGTCTACGCACACCAAAAAAGCCGACAGCGTTTTTCCGGTGCCGGTGGGCGCGCTAACAAGCACATGTTCACCCTTGGCAATCACCGGCCAGGCTTCTTGCTGGACTGCCGTAGGCGTACCCAAAGAACCCGCAAACCAAGCTTTGGTTTCGGGCGAAAAGATCGATAAGACATCCCCTGGCATATTTATGGCGGCAGGAGCATCTGCTGCTCCTGCTGCTGGCGGCGTATCTCTTGCTGGTATTCATCGTACCAGCCGGGCTTTTCGGTGCTAAAACGCTCCACAAGGAAAGAAATCAATTGAATCGCATTCTCTGCATTGCCGCTGTAGGCCGGGATGGCCAGCACCATATGCTCGTTGTTGATCATATAATCCGTAAGGCCATAAAGGGTCTTGGCGGGGATGCCGTATATGCCATCCCCGTCCTCAAACCGCACTGATTCGATGTCCATTCCTTCAATAGATAGTTGGCCGGAGGCGATGGCTTCGTCCAGCTGCAAAAAAAGCCCATCTTCCAAAGCGCTGCCATATTGCCGGTACAGCCCCATGGACAGCAAAAACACGTCGCCCTGCATCGCGCCAATGTACGTAGTAAACTGCATCACAGCGTTGGGTTCCCGGTCATCATCCAGAGCAACATATAAAAACGAAAAAGCCTCTTGATCGGGGAAAACGGCTTGCAGCGGCTCCAGCAGGTCCTCGCGCATGCGGTTTACGTCCGCGCCGGGGGAAACGATGTAGATGTCCAGCTTTTTGTCGGCAGGGGGCCGGTATGCCGTCATACTATAGATCAAATCCCAACCAAAGATGGCAAGGACGGCCAGCAGCACGTACTTCCACACCCCATATGAAAAATGGTGGCGCATCCGTTCTTTGGTGATGCGGGTATTGACCATGGGCGGACCTCCCTATGAGTATATTTATTATTCCCTTGGTTTCATGGTGGGAAATAGCAGCACATCCCGGATTGAAGACGAATCGGTGAGCAGCATCACCAGGCGATCCACGCCCATGCCGATGCCCCCGGTGGGCGGCATGCCATACTCCAGCGACTCGCAAAAATCCTCGTCGATCACCATGGCCTCGTCGTCGCCCTTGGCCCTTTGCCGGGCCTGTTGTTCGAACCGGGCACGCTGGTCGATGGGGTCGTTAAGTTCCGAAAAGGCGTTGGCATATTCGCTGCCGGCGATAAACAGCTCAAAGCGTTCGGTAAGATCGGGATACTTGGGATCCCGCTTGGCCAGGGGCGAAATCTCCACAGGGTATCCGGTGATAAACACGGGCTGCACGATTTTGTCTTCTACAAAGGCATCAAAAGCCTCGGCCAATATTTGCCCACGGGTGGCGCTTTTGTCCTTGATATACAGTTGCAGGCTTTGGGCCAGGGCATGGGCTTCAGCGTCGTTTGCACAGGCCATAAAATCCGCGCCGGTATATTGCCGCACCGCGTCGTTCATGGACAGGCGGGCAAAGGGCGGGGTTAGATCAATCTCCACACCCTGATAACAAACGATAGTTGTGCCCAGCACTTCCCGTGCACAATGGGAGATCACGTCCTGGGCGATCTCCATCATACCTTCCATGCCGGTGTAGGCTTGGTAGAGTTCCATCATCGTAAACTCGGGACTGTGGGTGCTGTCCATGCCCTCATTCCGGAAGTTGCGGCCGATTTCGTACACCTTTTCCAGCCCGCCTACAATCAGCTTTTTTAGTGGAAGCTCTAGTGCGATGCGCAGGTACATGGCTAAATCCAGCGTATTGTGATGGGTCATGAACGGACGGGCATGCCCGCCGCTGGCTACGGTATTAAGGATTGGCGTCTCCACCTCTAAAAAGCCCAGGCCACCCAGGTAACGGCGCATCTCGCTGATGATGCGGCTGCGTTTGTAGAATACCTCGCGCACCTCGGGGTTTACGATCAAATCCACATATCGCTGCCGGTAGCGTAGATCCGTATCCCGCAAGCCATGGAACTTCTCCGGCAGGGGTTTGAGAGCCTTGGAAAGCAGCGTTACTTGGGATGCATGCACGGATATCTCGCCCTTTTGGGTGCGGAACACCTGGCCGTTTACGCCCACGATATCGCCGATGTCCAGGGTCTTAAAGGCATCGTAGGCTTCCGTGCCCAGGTCTTCCCGGCGCACGTACACCTGCATCTGGCCGGCACCGTCCAACAGGTGCACAAAGGCGGCCTTGCCCATCACACGCTTGGAAAGCAGCCGCCCGGCAATGCTGGCTTGCTGCCCTTCCAACTCCTCAAAACGTTCCAATATATCCGATGAAA
>Ga0123356_10003356_pt1 | contig 16809 bp, 16 predicted proteins | sample TergutEmb28metaG_2_FD_92546 | JGI IMG/M metagenome (GOLD analysis project Ga0123356, IMG submission 92546) | Embiratermes neotenicus P3 segment gut microbial communities from Petit-Saut dam, French Guiana - Emb289 P3 | ecosystem: Host-associated > Arthropoda: Insects > Digestive system > Gut ...
ATGATAATCGTGTGGGATACGGGCGTGTTTGCCGTTTTGATGGTTCAGATGAGCACATTTTTGAAGATATTCAAAAATCAGGCTACTTACCTGTTGGGCTTTTTCGGTTTTTTGCGCAGTCTGTGCAGGAGAAGTACAGGAAAGACGTCCGGTTGAGAGGGTGAGTTGGTATGATGCGATAGTATTCTGCAATAGATTGAGTATGGCGGAGGGCTTAAGCCCTGCGTATCGTATCAATGGGAGTACTAATCCTACTGACTGGGGAACCATGCCAACGAGTAACCATAATGCGACTTGGGATGCAGTGCAGATAGTGGCTGGTTCGACAGGGTATCGATTACCGACCGAAGCGCAGTGGGAATATGCGGCGAAAGGGGGTAATGGGTCACCGGGGAATTTCACGTATGCGGGTAGCAATACGGTTGGAGATGTAGCGTGGTATTGGGACAATAGCGGAAGTAGAACGCATGAGGTAGGTAAGAAAGCACCGAATGGTTTGGGGTTATATGATATGAGTGGGAATGTATGGGAGTGGTGCTGGGACTGGTATGGACATTATACCAGTGGAGCAAAGACGGATCCCATGGGTGCGTCCTCGGGGTCTTACCGCGTGAGTCGCGGCGGGGGCTGGAGCAACAGCCTTGCCACGTATGTCCGTTCCGCGAACCGGGACTTCGTCTGGCCGCTCAGCAGGCAAGACGTCTCCGGCTTCCGTGTTTCCCGACCTTAGCCTGACGGCGATGGATTTTGCCGTTAAACCGGATACGTCCAGGGAAGTATTGAACCGAATGTTTGCGACTTCCCGAACATTGAGTACCCGGCTTTTTTGGCAATTGTTACCAATAAAGCCGGGTTTTTTCTGCAGTGACAAAGTGATAAACCAGTGATGGACATTCCTTGTTCTCTGTTAACTATTCATTGATGATAGTGCATTGATTTTTTCAACAGGCATTTGGACTGCTTCGGCTATCATTTCTATGGGTATTTTCATCGCAATCCCCACGGGAATAATACCGGCTTCGGTGAAGACTTCTTCATATGTCTGTCTGCGTTTCTTTCTGGTTTTAGTTGCCATGTTCCGTACCTCCAAGTCATTTCGCAGGGATTTGAGCCACAGATTTTCGCTTTCGGATAATTTTTTGGATTCAATTTGCATTAGTCGGGAGGGAAAAAAATTGAAAAATGTGATCGATTGTGACATCGGTAATGTCTAGTATATTCGTTGGCAAAAATTAGTATTTTTCGACTTTTTCCTTGGCAAAAGTTGTGCATCATTCCTGCAGTACCGCAGCCATGGCGTATGCGCCAACCAGGATAAATTTAGCTTTTTTTTCTGATAATATTGACAATATGTCTTTGTAATGGTTGTTCAACATCGTACTTTTTACTCAATGAAACGACTTCACAAGTCAATGGCCAAACCATGGAAATTCGCTCTTCCATGGTACCGGGAACATAGCCGGAATTCCTGCTATCGGACTGCCGTATTACGGTGATAGTTTTGTCCATACATTACTGTACATCCCCACGGGGAATCGAACCCCGGTTGCCGGGATGAAAACCCGGTGTCCTAACCGCTAGACGATGGGGACACTTAGGAAGTGCCCTAATTAATTCTAATCTATCGATTTTTAGGAATTATGTCAAGGTGTTGCGTGAATTTTTGTCAGAAAGCTTGCTTTTATCAAACTGGTCTGTTAAACTGGTTAATTAGGAGGGCAATATGGTAAACCAGCACATTGGAACCTTTGAGGCCAAGACGCATTTTTCGCAGATTATAGGAAAAGTTGAAAATGGCGAGGATTTCGTCATTACCAAGAGGGGAAAGCCTGTGGCGAAAATCATCCCTTTTGAACAGGAAAAAAAGATGACTTATCATGAAGCTATAGATGCGCTTATTGAAATGCGGAAGCTCTACCGTGGTAAGCCGGGAGATTTTAATATCCGTGAAGCGATTGAAGAAGGCAGGCGGTAATGGTGTATGTATTTGATTCGTCTTTTGTTGGAGCATTGATTATTCCGGACGAGAAAGATCCGCAGACAGATAGGCTGTATACCAAAATAAAAAATGAGGATGAGAAATATACGCCCAATTTATTGTGGTATGAAATTGCAAATATTTATAAAAACCTGATCCGGCGTAAACGGTATACCGTTGAGGAAATTGTACAGTTTTTCCCATTATTGTCCGCGCTCGGTTTAACAACGGATTTTGAGACTGGTGCAGCTTACTCCAGAAAAATATGGGGCTTATGTAATGATTACAATCTTTCGGCCTATGATGCAGCCTATCTTGAGCTGGCGGAACGAAAAAAAGCGGTACTGTGTACACTGGATGAAAATTTAATCAACATTGCAAAAAAACACAGGGTTACGGTAATCCAGTAAAAATAATGCCCCGTCCTTGGGCGGAGCTGTCCTTGGACAGCCCACCCTCGACTTTTTTCCTTTTTTTTGCTACCATGCCAGCATGAAACGCCGATTAATTACTTCCGCATTGCCTTATGTGAACAATGTTCCCCATTTAGGCAACCTGATTCAGGTGCTGTCCGCCGATGCCTTTGCCCGCTTTTGCCGGCTGCGGGGCTATGAAACCCTGTATGTCTGCGGGACCGATGAGTACGGTACCGCCACCGAAACCCGCGCCGCCGAAGAGGGGATAACGCCGCAGGAACTGTGCGACCGCTACTATGCCATCCATGACGGCATTTATCGCTGGTTTGGTATCGCTTTTGACCATTTTGGCCGAACCTCAACGCCCATACAAACCGAGGTAACCCAGGATATATTCAAAAAACTGGATGCGGCGGGCTTTGTGAGCGAACAAACGGTTGAGCAATTGTACTGTGCGCAGTGTAAGCGCTTCCTTGCAGATCGTTTTGTCCGGGGCATCTGTCCCCAATGCGGTTCTGCTGAGGCAAGAGGCGATCAGTGCGAGGCTTGCGGCAAGCTCCTCGATCCCACCGATTTGAAAGAGCCCCGCTGTTCCGCTTGCGGTTCAACCCCTGCGCCTCAGTCCACCAGCCATCTCTATATCGATCTACCCAAAATAAAAGACCGGCTGGAGGCCTGGATCAAGACCGCCAGTGCAAAAGGCTTTTGGGCGAATAATGCCATACAAATGACTCAGGCATGGATACGCGACGGCCTGCGGGAACGGGCCATCACCCGCGACCTCAAATGGGGTATTCCCGTGCCCAAGCCCGGCTATGAGAAAAAGGTTTTTTACGTATGGTTCGATGCGCCCATCGGGTATATTTCCATAAGCGGGTGCCTCGGTGAAAAAATGGCAGGCAGCGGGAATTTTTCTGACTGGCATGATTTTGTTGATTACTGGTGGAAACGCCCCGACGACGTTGATCTGTTTCAGTTTATTGGCAAAGACAATATCCCGTTCCACACGGTAATATTCCCTTCAAGCCTGTTGGGTTCGGGTGATAACTGGACTATGCTGCACCATATGTCCAGCACCGAGTATCTCAATTACGAAAGCGGCAAGTTTTCCAAGTCGCGGGGTATTGGCGTTTTTGGCAGCGATGCCATGGAAACAGGCATTCCCGCCGATGTGTGGCGTTTTTATATGTTCTACAACCGGCCCGAAAAAGCGGATGTCACCTTTACCTGGAAGGATTTTCAGGAAAAGGTAAATGGCGAGCTTATCGGGAATTTGGGAAATCTGGTGAATCGGACTCTGTCGTTTATCACCCGCTATTATGATGGAAAAATGCCTGCGGGTGATCCTGATCCGGTATTATGGGAAACGGTGCAGCGATTTGAACATAGTATTGCGGAAAAGCTGGAACGCGCCGAGCTGCGGGATGCGTTACGCGCCATTTTTGAATTGTCCTCATATGCGAATAAATATTTTCAGGATGCCGAACCCTGGCGTTTGCGCAACGATGATCCGCCCAAAGCCGAGTCGGTTATCCGCGATCTGGCATTTATTGTGCGGGACCTTGCGGTGTTAGTTGAGCCGTATATGCCTCAGTCGGCGGCGAAGCTCGCTTCGTTTTTTGGCCTGAGTTTGGGCGCTGGTTTTGGCTGGAAGGACATTGGCAAGGCAGAAGGGCTTGCTCCCGGCGCCGAAATCAAAAGCGCAATGCTCTTTGCCAAACTGGAAGATGAGTTAGTCGAAACTCTGCGGGAACGCTACTCAGGCAGCCAGAAGGATCGGGAGAAAGAGGCGGATGCCAAACCTGCCCCGTCATTTGAGCAAACAGTTGATTTGCGGGTGGCGAAAATTGAAAAGATCGAACGGCATCCCAAGGCGGACAAGTTATACGTCATAGGCCTTGAAGTGGGGGAGGGGACAAACGGCGTTCGCGAAGAGCGCACCATTGTTTCCGGCCTGGTTGATTTTTATACCGAAGAGCAATTATTGGGTAAACATATTATCGTTGCCTATAATCTTAAACCGGCCAAACTCCGGGGCATTGAATCGCGGGGGATGCTGCTCGCCGCCAGTGACAAAGAAGGCGTTGGCCCGGACGGTCAGCCAGTCGAACGCTGCGAGGTACTTGACGCGGGAGACACCGCCACCGGCACTCGTCTTCTCCCTTTGGGAGAAGCTCTCCCAGAAGGAGCTGTTGATACACCAACGCCCGCCGAAATCGACATTGATACTTTTTTCTCGTACCCCATTGTGACCAAAGATTTTGTCGTACAACACAACGGAAAGAACCTCTGCCTCAACGGAAAACAAGTCCGCACCAGTATAGTGAATGCGGGTGAAGTGCATTAGAAGATGGGGATCAGGGACTGGGGACTAGGGACTAGGGATCGATGTTAGAAAGCAAAACGAATTGTCAACACGCTCAGACAGCAAACAATAACCCCAGTCCCCAGTCCCTAGTCCCTAGTCCCTATATAAAAAACATAACCGTATCTGATCTCACCGTCTGCGAAGAAGCCAATTCCTTTTTGCAGTCTCCTCTGTGGGGGTGCTTCAAAGCGCGGTTTGGGTGGAAGGCGTTGGCTTTTTCTGTTGAGTGGTGTTGCGGCAGCACAAAGCCTTTGCTCGTACTTTGCCGTCGTATCGCGCCCGGTGTTTCCATGGCCTACGTTCCCTGGGGGCCTGAATTGCCCGCCGACTTTCCCGCCGATCCTCTGGTACGAGCCAATGCCGCAACAGAACTTGCCCGCACTTTGCGGCGTTTCCTTCCATTGAATACAACCTTTATTCGTTTTGATTTCCCCTGGTTCAGTGAGGGAAAATTAGGAATGAGAAATGAGAAATTAGAAAAACAAAAGCCACTCAAAAAAGCTGCCGCAGATATTCAGCCGCCGGACACGGTGATTATCGATTTAACGCCGCCTGCCGAAGACATACTCGCTGCCATGAAACCCAAGTGGCGCTACAACATAGGCCTTGCCGAAAAACGCGGCGTTACCGTCAGTGACAGCGGGGAACAAGGCCTCGAAACTTTTTACCGGCTTCTGGTCGAAACCGCCGCCCGAGACGGCATCGCCATCCACAACATCGACTACTACAAAGCCCTGTTCATGGAATGTAACCGCATCTCAGAAGCAAACCCCACACCCCCGCCCCTCACCCTCGACCCCCACTCCCCACTCCCCACTCCCCACTCCCTACTCCTCTACACCGCCCAGCATGAGGATGACACATTGGCCGCTATTGTCGTACTGCGCCGGGGAAAACAGGCAACCTACCTCTACGGTGCTTCGGCCAATAACAAGCGAAACCTTATGGCCCCATATGCCTTACAATGGAAAGCAATGCAGGATGCAAAAGCTTTCGGCTGTACACACTACGACCTTTTCGGCATACCGCCCTATGACGATCCCCATCACCCCATGGCCGGCCTGTACCGTTTCAAAACCGGTTTTGGTGGCGCCATACTGCATCGCCCCGGCAGCTGGGATTATCCGTATAAGCCACTATGGTACGCCCTGTTCAGCGCCGCAGAACACCTGCGAAAAACCCTCCGCGACAAACAAAAGAAAAAAGAAAAATGAGAAATTAAAATCCTCTTGACCGGTGGGAGTTTATGTGGTATGGTGGTGGTATATTAAGAAGGGGTTCATCTTTTGAAGTACTCAAATCCAGCAAACCTTGCCATCCTGGCTTGTCCCGGGGGCGAAGTATTTGCTGAAGAGGTGATTGTTCACCTTAAGAAGTTGTACCGCCGTAACAATAAACGGGTGGCGGCAGACCTTACCAAGCGCTATAATCTAGGCGCCGATAAAGTTATTGAGCAAATCAACTTTATTAACGAAATTGTGTATTCCGGTCCCCAGGCACATTCAGGGAATGGCGGCTGTCTTGTTCCCAAACTAAAAACGCCGGTAAAATTCACCTGTTTTTCCAACGGGGAAATCAAGGCGGAAATTCAGGAATCAGTCCGGGGCAAAGATGTCTATATTTTTCAGGATGTCGAAAATCATTACCCCGTACGTTTTTCAGGCAGCGAAAAAATACTTTCAATTAATGATCATCTGATGACGTTATACGTCACTATTGACGCCGCGCGTCTGGCGGGAGCGGAACAAATAACGCTGGTCATTCCCAACTTTCCCTACGCCAGACAGCATAAGGCAAAGGGCAGGGAAGGGCTTACCGCAAGCCGCATTGGACAAATGTTTGAAGCGCTTGGGGTCAACAGCATTATCACTCTGGACATTCACTCGCGGGATATAATGAATTCCTTTACGCGAATGCGGCTGGAAAACCTCCATGCAAGCTATCAGATAATCAGATCTCTTTCCAATATGGATGGAATCCTTGATGATGATTTTGTGGTGGTCTCTCCTGACACCGGCGCGGTAGACCGGAATAAATTTTTTGCATCGGCGCTCAAAAAGCCGCTTGCTTTGTTGTACAAGGAACGGGATTATTCAAGAATCACCAAAGATGCATCGGAAAGCAATATTGCCCAGATACGGCTGTTGGGCAATGTAAAAGATAAAACGGTATTTATGGCCGATGATATGCTTGATACGGGGGGAACCCTGATCAAGGGAATGAGAATTCTCAAAGAGAACGGCGCCCGCCGGATAATTTGTTCGATTAGTTTGCCTTTGTTTTCAGGCAAGGCAGTTTCGCATTTTGAAGACGCGTATCGGGAAGGGCTGTTTTACCGGATCATCGGGACCAATGCGGTGTATCAGGAAGAAGTAATTAAGCGTGAGTGGTACCTCAACGTAAACATTTCAGGCCTTTTTGCCCAGGTTATTTCCCGGCTGCACCAAAAACTTTCCATTTCAAACCTGCTGGATAACCGGGATATCATCAGCCGCCTGCTTGCCGATACCATGGATCAGGGGCCGCAGCATGAATTGCCTTTCCAGCAGGACGAAGGCGCATGATGCATTATGAGGATGGGATTTTTTGCTGAATCGTTAGCCGCAATCTGTGCCCATTCGCTGGTAGCCCCGGGCAGGCCGCTGCGCTGGGTGATTATTGCAAACCCAACCGCCGGAGGTTTTACCATGCATTCCCGCTGGAAAAAAACTCAGCGGGATTTGGAGAAATGCCGGGCGGCAGCGCTGAAAAACCCCTTGCGTGAAAATTGTTTCCCTGCGGATACCGCCGGTTTAATGCTTACTACCGGGCCCGGCTGCGGGAAGCGCATTACTGGCGCCGTAATGGAAGAGCTTGGCGCTAAATTGAACAATGGCGAACAGCCCATACCTTTTTACCTGATCATTGTTGCAGGCGGCGATGGCACCAGCCTGGAAGTGCTGTCTGTCCTCTACGATGCGCCTGCGTCATTGCGGGCGCACATTGCGGTGTTGCGCCTGCCTATGGGAACCGGCAATGACGGCGCAGATGCCCCCACCCTTACCGGCGCCCTTGCATTGTTAATTAAACCATCACGGATCGAATATACTCCAGCCCTGCGGCTTTTGACTGCAACTAATGCCTTTCTTGCCTTCAACATTCTTTCCGTGGGCCTTGACGCCTATGTTACCCACATGACCAATAAAATGAAGGGAAAACTTCCCGGCGATTTTTACAAACTCTGGGTAGACATTGCGTCGTTGTTGTATGACCGCCTGTACACGGTTGACTTTCTTGATGTGCGGGCATGGGATGAATATGGCAAAGAAGTTCATTCGTTCCGCGAAAAGTTATTGCTGCTTGCCGTTGGCGCCAGCGGGCACAGAACGTATGGCGCTCAAAAAAAAGTACTCCCCGATGATCGCAATGTCTGCGCCATTACCCAAATGCCTTTGCTGCGTAAACTGGCTCTCAAAGGGCTTTTTGCAAGCGGCGGACACGTCAACAGACCCGAAGCAATAATGTGCAATGCCCGGCGGGTAGAAATTACCGGCACACATCCCATTCTTGCCCAAATGGACGGCGAGGCCATCTTACTGCATCGTGAACATTTCCCCATCGTTATTGAACTTACCGCTCCGGTCATTCCGGTTTTGTTTGAAAGTAATATATGTTTCGATTAAAATAAATTGATGGTAAAATTCTTTTTATATTATTAACTTTCAAAAAAAAATCAAAAAATTATTTGCAAAATATTGAAAACGATACTGGAAGTTTATATATTCCTACTATGGGCTTACCATTTATTCGAACGACACTATTGTTGCTTTTCTCTTTGATAAGCTCTTATGCTTTTGCCGCAAATGATTTTGTTCCGGATATGTCCAGATTGGTCATTGGAGATTTTCTCATTTACTCAGGCAGAAATTCCGAAAGAGAGTTGATGCTTGCAAACGAATTCAAGCTGCCCGGGTTTTTGCCGTATAACGGAGAGCATCTCTCGAATGCAATAACAGGCGATAATTATCATGTCTTTAAAGCATTTTTTACCATTTCGGACTATTTTGCAGATAAAAACCTTACCCTCTATATCAGCCGTTTTGATATGCCGGTAACAATCCGCATAAACGGTGTTTTGGTTTATAATAAAGGACTAAGACCGGAAACAGATGGAGCTTATTCCACCGCTGATCTTCCGGCGAAAGACATACCGATTGGCGATGGTTTAATTGCATACAACAAAGCCAATCTTCTTGTTATCGAGGTTTTTCCGCAATATGAAACCAGTCCATTGCCCGAATTATCAATAGCGGAATATACCTGCAATGCTGCTAAACTGTTCTTAAAAAATCTTCTGGATATTTATCTGGTGCTTGCCGCGCAATTTATCGCCCTGCTTGTCGCGATATACCATTTGTATTTATTTATTTCCAGAGACCACAAGGAGCCAAGATATCTTCTTTTTTCGCTTTTGTCCTTTTCTTTCATGCTGGCTTATGCCAATATCGGTTTTTCGTTTGATTCAAAGTACTATCTAACGCTTTATACAATAACACGTTGTTTTCAGACCTTCAGTATTGCTTTGTTTTTCCTGTTTATTCTGGTATCAGTAGATCTGTTTGTTACACAAAAAAAATATATTGTAACCGGCATTATCATTTTTGGTATTGTATGCGCCGTGTCTCTCATTGTACAAAAAGATAAAAACTCGGTCACTCAGGCTTTTTCCATTGTAGCGAATGTGTATCTGACTCCATTATCATTGTTTAGTATTTGCCTTCCGGTTATTGCAATCATAAAAAATAAAAATGGCAATAGCATTCTGTTTCTGGTTGTTGCGCTGATAGCGGTTGGGGCAAGTCTGCGTGATATGCTGCTCTTAAGCAGCGCTGTCCAGCCGCTGTTTTGGTTTGCGCCATACGCGTATCTGCTTATTATAATCGTTATTTATGGAATCCTTCTCAGGGAAATGAGGCAAAAGGAAGAAGAGCTGACCAAAAGCCATATCGCCATTATGATTAGCCAGATCCAGCCGCATTTTCTGTTTAATTCTTTAACCGCAATTGCCAGACTTTGTGATAAAAACCCTGCACAAGCAAAAGAAGTTACCTTTTGGTTCTCCAACTATCTGCGCGGCAATATGGAATCATTAACCGAAAAAGAATTGATACCGTTTGAACAGGAATTAAAACATAGCCAGTGTTATCTTGATGTGGAAAAAGCCATTTACGGAACAGGTTTACACGTTATATACGCTATCGAAGTATCTGATTTTAAACTTCCGGTGCTGACCTTGCAGCCTATTATTGAAAATGCCGTAAAACACGGTATTGGCAGGCGCGAGGGCGGCGGAACGGTTACGGTTTCAACCAAAGAAACAAATGCAGCGTATGTATTGACGGTAACTGACGATGGCCTGGGGTTTGATCCTGGAGAACATAAGCGCACGGGTGTGGGAATTACCAATGTTACCAATCGTCTTTCCGCCATGTGCGGCGGATCACTTACCGTTGAAAGTGAGTTGGGTGCAGGCTCTACAGTGACAATCACTATTCCAAAGGGGCATACATGAAAATACTCGCATTGGATGACAGTGAACTTGCGCTGGAATTGCTTGTGCAGTCAATTAACGAAGCGGTGCCGGGAGCAGAGGTGTTTCCTTTTAACATACCGTCTGAATTAATTGAGTTTGCAAAAGGAACATCCTGCGATACTGCGTTTTTGGATATTCAAATGTGGGGCATGAATGGGCTTGAGGTTGCAAAAACTTTAAAGGATATGTATCCAAGAATAAATATTGTTTTTGTAACGGCTTATAAAAAACACGCAAAAAAGGCATTTGAACTGTATCCCAGCGGGTATGTGTTAAAGCCCGTTACCAAAGAATCGGTGTTATGCGAAATTGAAAACCTGAGATACCCGGTAGAACGTATACCGGCATTCATGCCGGCGGCACAAGTACCGGCGGCAGGAATGCCGGCGGATGTCAAAATACATGTGCAGACTTTTGGTAATTTTGATGTCTTTATCTATGGCAAACCGCTTATGTTCGGCAGGTTAAAAGCAAAGGAGGCGTTTGCGTATCTGATTGACCGGAAGGGTTCATCGGTAACAACGGCAGAAATAGCCTCTATTTTGTGGGAAGACAAGGCGTATGACCGATCTACGCAAAATCAAACGCAGGTCATTATTTCCAGCATGATGAAAACGCTTAAAGATAACGGTGTAAACGATATTATTATTAAACAGCGTAATCAGATTGCCGTTGATAAATCAAAAATAAAATGTGACTATTATGATTTTCTTGATTGGGATGTTGCTGCGGTTAATGCGTATGCCGGCGAGTATATGACCAATTACAGTTGGGCGGAAATGACAGCGGGCGAGCTGTATATGAGAAAAAAGTGAGTGTTTGTTGTGCTTGTGTTGTGCATAGTGTTGTACATTAACTACAAACGCCATAGGGGAGGATGTGTGAAACAAAACTGCGGCAATATTACCGGCGCAAATCCTCAAATCGAAAGAATCAAATGGGTCTATGTAATTACCGCATTTGCGGCGTTTGTTGGCGGTGTCGCAATATATGCGTTTTTTAGAAATATCGATAACTTGGTGGTATTTCATTTTTTTCCAAAACCATTGTTTTTGGGATCACTGTCTGCTCCGGTTAGACCGGGTACATTGCCGGGTTATTTATTTGTGTACAACCTGCCCCACGGGCTTTGGTGTTTGTCGGGGTTGATGGTTATCCGGGTAATCTGGCTGACAAACATCAAGTGGAGGGCGATTTACGGCGGTTTATTTCTTGTTGTCATATCGGCTCTTGAGATTAGCCAGTTGAGCGAAAACAGGAACGGTACGTTTGATGTGCTGGATCTAATTTCTTATGGCTTTTTTGCTTTCGTTGAAAGCTTGGCATATAACACATTCATCAAGAGGAGTATTGTATGATGAGAAAAAAATGGTTACCGCATATTATCGCGGTAGTTTCTTTGGCAGCATTTATTGTTTTAGGTCTGGCAAGCGATGCCACAACACCGCCGCCGGCGCCACCATCTGGCGGAGGAGGAGGCGGAACCACTGGCGGCGGAGGAGGCAACAGACCAGTTGGCGATCCACCTCCACGCGAGCAGCAAGAAATCAGGCGTAATTTTGCAACTCCCGGAAATCACACTTTTACTTTTAACGAACATTTTCCTGCAACAATAGAGATTTATGTTCTTGGCGCAGGCGGCGGCGGACAAGGCGGGCATAGCAAGACTTATCAGCAAGGTCTTGGAACAAGAACCGAAAATGGACAGGGAGCAGGCGGCGGCGGAGGCGGCGTAGCTTACACACGATTTACAATTGATAGCCCTACTACCGTTAATATGACTATAGGCGCAGGCGGAGCCGGCGGATCCGGGCATAGTAAAGGCTTAGGCGGAAGTTGGGAGTCGGGACAACCCGGCGCAGCAGGCGGAGATACAATCGTTAGATTTCGTTCTTCAACTATTACCGCGCAAGGAGGCAGAGGCGGCGCAGTGTCGGGCGCTCAAAACGTAACCGGCGGAGCCGGCGGAATCACTGGAAGGACAGATTTCCCGGCAACGCAAGAGTGGGCTGCAGAAAATGGAGAAAACGGCAGAGATGGACAGCATAATTCCAATGCAGGAGGAGAAGCAGGTAGCGCTGGAAGGCTCAGAGTAGGTTCTGTTCAGAGTTTCGGCGAGATTGATCCATTGCCGGGCATCGGTGGACGCGGCGCACATGGCAACCGGGCAGGGATGCAAGGTCGAAATGGCGCCGTTATTATTGTAGTTAAGTACTAAAATAACAAACAGGTGTCTGACACCAAAGGAGAACATTATGAAAGGAAAAAACAAATTAATAAGCATTATTGCAATTATATTTATTGCAGTAATCGGAATTTCATTTACAGCGTGCGATGACATTCTTGATGAAATTGTAAGGCTGGATGCGCTTGCCGGCACATGGCATACTAAAGGTAGTTTGGAAACAATAGACGATGCATTCTGGTCTGATGGCAGAGGTATTTTTACAGAAGGTATGTATTCTTCGTATAATGATACATATATTTGGTTTTTGCGCGGAACTTATAGTATAAGCGGCAATAATTTAACAAAAACTTATACACATTTATACGGTACAATGATTGGGATGCTTGCATTAGGTGAAATGAATGATTTAGCAGCGTTTAATGATGCATTTGAGGATGTGAATATTGATTCAGATGTATTTTACTCGGAAAGTCAAATAAGAGCACTTGGTTCTCATGAAATTTTTACTTTTGTAGCTGATTATTTAGGTTTTGCAAATACCGCTAGTATGCCTCAGTCTTTTGTATTTAACAATTCTAACCAATTTACACTTACTGATAACTTAAGCACTCCTACAAGTACGGTTTATACAAAAGCAGGTGCAGTCTTATCAATTGTCGGAGCATGGTTAGGGGTTTCAGATCCATGGACAAATACCTATACATTTAATAGTGATGGTACCGGTACAATTCGATCCGTAGCTCATATTACTATTAATCAAGATTTTACATGGGTATTAAACGGAAATTTATTAACTTTATCATTTACTTCAGTATATGAAGAAGTATATATTATTACTTTAAACGGCTCTGCCAGTATTACAATGTCAAGGATAAAGCCTTCTGCGCAAGCAGCCTTTACATTAACCAAACAACAAACGCCATAGTGCAGGTAACGGAGTTATCAATGAAAAAAATTACCGTTTTTGTTTTTATGTTCGCGCTCATCGCAGGCGGGGTTTTTGCCAACCCATTCCTGGGGCAATGGAACAATATGGCTATGAATGCCAATTGGGGCAGGGAAGTGTTATCTACCATAACATTTACACCAACTCAGTGGACTTTATCGAATGAAGGCGGTGACGGCATGATCAGCAATCCTCCCGGCACATTCAGAATTTTCGGTAATACGGCAACACTAACTGATTCTCGCGGTCAAAATGCCGGTACCGCAACCGTTTCCGGCAACACGTTAACACTTAACCGTGCAGGCTCAACTGTAGTGTATACAAGAAGCGAAATTACGGTTCCGGGAACGGATCTGGCGGCAAAATTACACTGGATTCAGCAAAACGCAATAAGCAGTATTACATATAATATCGAATTAACAAGAAACGAACATCTTCATAATCATTTATTACATTATCCGGGTAAATCTGTTACGGTGCAATTTTCTGCCCGAGGCGGAAATCGATATATCGGCGTGGCTGGCGATAGCGGCAGGGTTTTAATTGTAGGAGAAGGAGTGTATCTGGTACTGGGTAATAATGTTTCTTTGTTTGGCACAGAAACAGGCACAGAAAATTCCCGTGTAGTTACGGTAAATAAAGGCGGCTCTCTGACAATGAAAGCAGGCTCTAAAATTTCCGGCAGCGCTGACGGCGGTGTGTTTGTTAATGGCGGCTCCTTTAGAATGGAGGGCGGAGAAATTTCCGGCAATGCAGCCAGAGACGGCGCCGGCGTGCTTGTAGAAGCGGGCGGGTTCTTTGGCATGTTCGGCGGAGAAATCACCGGCAATAGAGCTGCAGCAAACGGCGGCGGTGTTGCCGTTCGGGGAGATTTTTCAAAAATTTCATTTAGCGGCGGCGTGATACACGGTAACCGTGCCGGCACAGACGGCGGCGGCGTGTTTCTTGCCGGTGAAGATTTTCAAATGTCTGAAAATGCGATGATCCATGGTAATATAGCTGGCCGAAACGGAGGCGGAGTTGGCATAAGCTCAGGGATTTTTCAAAAGTCCGGCGGCATTATTACCGGCGTGGACAGCCCTGCTTCTTCAAATATGGGCGGCGGCGCTGTTGTGGGCGGAGCCTTTATCAGAAATAACGCTTCAGGTCCCAATGACAAACTTAATACCCATGTAGCTGGCAGTGCCGGCGGTTGGGAAACAGCAACTGCCTCTATTAATCAACCTCATGTGTCTATTGATCTTCCACGTATACCACGAGGTGATGCAACTCCTCCTGCACAAACAGATTATTCTGGAACCTGGCGTATTGTCGCAAAAAACGGAATGTACATTCATGTTGAAGGCGGCGCAAACGCAACAAACAACGGACGGGTTTTTCAAACATGGACGGGTACGGGAGGAACGAACGCGCAATTCCGTTTTCAAAGGCAGAGTGACGGCACTTATATAATTACTGCGGTACACTCAGGCAGAGCTATGGATATTCAGCATCATAAAACAGAGAACGGAGTAAAAGTTCATCAATGGGCGCTCAATAATACTGCCAGAAACCAAAGATGGCATATTGTTGATGCCGGCGGCGGCTTCATAAGTTTTAGAAACGATCTGACAGGTATGTTTTTAGATGTTCCGGGCAACAAGACAGGCAATGGACATAAGCTGCAACAATGGACAGGCAACGGCACTCCAAACCAGCAATTCAAACTGGTTAAGGTGAATTAGTAATGAGCAAAAATCTGTCCGTATGGGCAGATAAAATCACAGACAAGGAGTTTTTTATGAAAAACACAAAAATGAAAGCTATGGTTCGCATAGCAGGACTTATCGCTTTGGCGGCAGTCATATTTGCAGGTTGTGCCAGTCTTGGCGGCGGTGGAAGTGTCAGAATGCCCAATGACATGGTCGGGAAATGGTATGCTTCGGCTGATGCTGCCGCTGCAGGGGATGAAAGTCAGCTGCAATATGAAGTAAAGGCTGACGGCACGGTTATCCGTTACGGTGGTGAGGAACCGGTAACGGCTCAGATAACATCATTCAAAAAAGGAGAAGAAGTTCATTCTTTTATGATAAACGATGTCGAGATTAATCAAAAGTTTAGCTTTTTTTCGATTAACAGAAAAGACGAGGCAGCGGGAACACAAACCCTTACACTTCTTGTAAGTGACGCTCCCAAAGACAATCCGGTGTTTGTGAACGGCAGGTCTTTCAAGGCAACCGCAGAATATACGGCTCCTGCCGCTAAACCCACTTATGACGCTCCTCCCGCCTCTGATGCAGGACAGCTTATTGGAACATGGACTAAACCTGGCAATACTCCTGTTACCATTCAGTTTACCGCAGCCGGCAGAATGATTTATGGAAGTACAGATAACGCATACCGGGTAAGCGGAAACAATATTGTTATTGATAATAATACCAGCAATGTGCTTCAATACAGTATCAACGGTAATCAGCTTACTATTTCAAGCAGCAACATTGCTTTGGGTGTTATGCTCGGCGGGACTTATACAAGGCAGTAAAGTTAAGTCAAACAAGGAAAGATAAAGAGTATGTGTCTGGCGCTAAACTCTGCCTGTATGGGCGGGTAAATAAATAACAGGGAGTATTTTATGAAAAATACAAAAATGAAAGCTATGGTTCGCATAGCAGGACTTATCGCTCTTGTTGCGGTAATCGGATTTTCAATGGCGGCTTGCAAAGATGGTGGTGACGACGGCGGCGAAAAAAATCCGCCAATTGTCGGTTCATGGGGAAGTGTTGTAGGAGTATTTACATTTAACAATGATGGTACTGCAACAATGGTTGCACATGATTCTACTATTATCAACTATACATGGTCGATTAGCGGAAATGAGATTACCACGATAACTGTCCCAGCTGGGTTTAGTGAAACCAGGGAATTTAGTATAAGCGGCAATATACTTACTTATAAAAGCACTACATGGACTAGACAGTAGTATTAGTTTTAACCACGAACCCGAAGTTAGTGCGGTTCGTGGTTTTTTTATTAATTTAGAACAGATTATTAATACAGTAAATTGACACAGGTGTGTCATCAGGAGTTCAAAATGAAAAAAAATATAATGTTGGCAATAACAGCGTGTTTCGTCATCACAGGTATTGCGGCGCAAGCTACAGTACGGCAAACAGCAGCGCAGGAACGTTTTACAGGTAGTTGGTTTATACACACAGCAAACGGAATGGCAGTAGATCTCAAGGATCATAATTCGTTCCCCGGAGTAGCTATTCACCAATGGACAAGACATGATGGCCGCAGCCAGCAATGGAGTTTTGAACGGCATGAAGACGGCACTTATGTAATTAGAAATATGCTAAGCA
>Ga0123356_10003357_pt1 | contig 16808 bp, 9 predicted proteins | sample TergutEmb28metaG_2_FD_92546 | JGI IMG/M metagenome (GOLD analysis project Ga0123356, IMG submission 92546) | Embiratermes neotenicus P3 segment gut microbial communities from Petit-Saut dam, French Guiana - Emb289 P3 | ecosystem: Host-associated > Arthropoda: Insects > Digestive system > Gut ...
AAACCGACAAGACCATTATCAGGGATTTACCGGAAAAAATTGTCTCCAACGAATACGCCGTTTTGGAAAAAGATCAGGCGGCCTTATACGAAAGCGTTGTCGCCGAGTCTATTGATAAAGTGAAAAAAATTGACCCAAAAGAACGTTCTTCCCTGATTCTCTCCCTGCTTACTTCGCTCAAACAAATCTGCGATCATCCGCGGGTGTTTGACAAGGAAAGCCCTGCGGTTTCGGAGCTTTCCGGCAAGGCCCAACTGCTCCTTACTTTGCTGGAAGAAATTCTGCTTAACCGCGAAAAGACTCTTGTCTTTAGCCAGTATGTGGAAACCCTGGACTGTCTGGAGCATATCATCAAAAAAGAACTGGGCGAAGCGCCGCTGGTCTACCACGGCGGCCTGAATCAGAATACCCGATCGGATATTATTAACCGCTTCCAAACCGATCCTGCGGCGCGGATATTGCTGGTCAGCCTGAAAGCCGGCGGCCTGGGACTAAACCTGACCGCCGCAAGCCGGGTAATCCACTACGATTTATGGTACAACCCGGCAGTGGAAAATCAGGCAACCGACCGCGCCTTCCGCATCGGCCAAAAGCGCACGGTCTTTGTCCATCGATTCATTACCAAAAACAGCTTTGAAGAAAAAATTGACGCCATGATTACCAGCAAAAAAGAACTGGCCGACATGACCGTTGCCTCCGGTGAATCCTGGATCGCCCGCATGAGTAACGATGAACTAAAATCGCTGTTTGACCGGTGAGGCGCGTTCCATTATCTTCAACACATACAGGTCCATTAACACCGATTCCCAGGCGGCGCCTGAGGCAATGGCGAGTATGTCGTAGTCGGCGGTAAGGGCGAGGCAGGCGTCAACGGCGGAGAGATTATAGCGGCGGGCGGCTGCGGCGTAATCGCTTTTGGCCTTTGGGTGGGAGATGCCGATTTTTTTCAGTTCAAAACTGTTTGGTTCGCCGTTTTTTGCAAGAAGCAGATAGTCGCGCAATTTTCTGAAACATCCGGCGAGGGTTGCCATGATGGCTCTGGAATGTTCTTTGGCTGCAAGCAGAGTATGTAACGATTCAATGGCTTTTGCGGTGTCTCCTGCGGCGATTCGGGAAAAAAGGGTAAGGCTCGATTCTTCCCGGTTGTGTGACAGCCATTTTTCAACATCTTCCGTTGTGGTTGGGCGGTCTTTGGGCAGGAAAAGCATAAGCCGTGAACATTCATTGCGCAGGGCATCGGTGTTGTTTTCCACCATTTCCAAAATCGTGTCAACGCCGCCGGAATCGATGCTGTAGCCTGCGCGCCTGAAAAAAGAACGCACCCATTCATTTTTTTCATTTTCAAACATTTCGTAAAAAATTTTGCGGTTTTCTTTGGGGCATGCGTCGTCAAGACCGGCGGCAAGTTTGAATTCGTCTGAAACCAGTATCAGTGTGGTGCCGGATTCCAGTTCCTGCATGCAGGAAGTTATAGCGGCAATTTCATCTTTCTTTTTTAAGAGATCGGCATTTTTAATAATAAACAAGGAATAGTCGGTAAAAAGACTGGGGTTCTGTATGGCGTTGGCAATATTTACTACAGGCGTTTCACCAGCATAAAAAACCGTTTCTTCAAACGGAGCTGCGGCAAGTTTTTTTCTGATTGCCTCAATCTCGTCCTGTTTTTTTCCGATTTCAGGACCAAGAAAAATATAACCGGGCATTATTTATAATGGCGGATTATTTGGGCAAGGCGTCCCAGAATCCGCACATCCTGACAATAGATAGGTTTGTATGAGGGATTTTCAGCCTGCAGCCTGATGCGGGACGATTCCCGGTAAAACCGTTTCAGGGTAACGCCTTCTTCGTTTGCAACGACCACGGCAATTTCGCCGTTTTTAACAACGTTCAGCTTTTCAATAAGCGCAAGGTCGCCATCAAGGATTCCCGCACCGGACATGGAATCGCCCCGAACCCAAACGGCAAAATAGGATCTGTTTTTTTTCAATGCGGACTGATGGAATGAAACCGTTCCTTCCCAGTTTTCTTCGGACAGGATGGGAATGCCTGCAGCGACCGTTCCCACGATGGGAACCTTTACCATTGTGCCCAGTTCTTCATCTACTTTGGATCGTATCAATTCCATGGTGCGCGAACACTTGCCGTTTTGTTTCAGGCAATTTTTCCGCTTGAGCGCCGTAATATGATCGTATGCGCCTTTTACCGAAATTGCAAAATGCTCCGCAATTTCCCGAATGGTAGGAGGATATGAATGACTTTTGATATAAGCGGCAATGAATGTTAATATTTCTTTTTGACGTGCGGTAAGTTCTTTCATGGGTGAATATTCATTCCTCCTTTATGGTTTGCGCTGCAATGCCGTATTTTTTGAGCTTTGCATGCAGGTTACTGGGGTATATACCAATAGCCTCGGCAGTCCGGGATATTATACCATTGTTTTTTGAAAAATGGAACTCCAAATAATGCTTTTCAAACGATTCTTTTGCATCGTTAAAATGGTGTTCCAGCATCTTTTCGGAAATGGCGCTTTCGCCGCCAAGGGCGCCAGCCCGGGCGCCGCTGCTGCCCTTGCTCAACAGGCCGGTAAGCGCCTCCCTGTTTATGCTGTCGCCGCTGTGCATAACGGCTATGCGTTCAGCCAAATTTCTCAATTCCCGCACATTTCCGGGCCAGTCATGGGCGCAGATCAGTTCCATTGCGTCATCTTCCAGCCTCAGGTTTTTAATGTCCATTTCTTGCAAAAAGTGGTAGAGCAGCAAAGGTATATCGCCGGCCCGTTCCCGAAGCGGGGGTATGTGAATGGGGATAACATTCAGACGAAAAAACAGATCTTGTCGAAACAGCCCTTGCGCGCAGGCTTTTTCAAGGTTTTGATTGGTTGCCGCCACAATGCGAACATCGGTTTCTATGGTTTTTTCTCCGCCCAGGCGTTCCATTTTCTGTTCCTGAAGCACCCGTAAAACCTTGGCCTGCGCCGAAAGTGACATATCGCCGATTTCATCAAGGAAGAGCGTGCCGCCGTTGGCTATTTCAAAACGTCCCTTGCGGCTGGAAACCGCATCGGTAAAGGCGCCCTTTTCATGGCCGAATAACTCGCTTTCTATGAGCGTTTCGGGAATGGCGGCGCAGTTGACTTCTATAAAAGGGCGATCGCAGCGGGCAGACCGCAGATGTATGGCCTTTGCCACTACTTCCTTGCCGGTGCCGTTTTCCCCGGTGATAAGGATTCGCGCGTCGCTGGCCGCAGCCTGCTCGACCATTTTTCTGATGCCGGTAATGGCGGCGCTTGTGCCGACAATCTCCTGCCGGGCAAGCGATACATTTTTTTTCAGGGTGCGGTTCTCCTCGCGGAGTTTCCGTATCTGGATAGCGTTACGGCATACGGTCAGTACCTTGTCCAGCGAGAGGGGTTTTTCCAGAAAATCAAACGCGCCGCCCTTGACCGCCCGCACCGCCATGTCAATGTTGGCATGGCCGGATATCATTACCACTTCCGGACTTGGCCAGTTTGCGCGTATCTGTTCCAGCGCTTCAAGGCCGCCGAGTTTTGGCAAAAGCACATCAAGAAAAACCACATCGACTTTTGTCTTGTTCAGTAATTCCATGCCGGCAATGGCGTCTTCTGCGGTGAACACATGATATTTTTCATCCTCAAGAATGGAGGCAAGCGTCTGCCTGATTCCCGGTTCGTCATCAATAATTAAAATCGCCGCCATTATATTATCCCTCGCTTACCGGTAAGTCAATGAAAAAAGTGGTGCCGGTTCCTTCTGCTGAATTAAACCAGATGTTTCCGCCGTGATCGTTTACAATACGTTCGACAATAGGCAGCCCCAGGCCGGTGCCCGATTCTTTGGTGGTAAAGTACGGAGTGAATATGTTTGAGCTTGCCTGTTTGGTAATGCCCAAACCGGAATCCTTGATGCTGAATCTGCAGAAACGCATTTCCCGTTTTTGAACCAGATCGGTTCTCATCTCAATCACTCCCTTGCCGTCCATCGCGTCAATGGCGTTGATAAGCAAATTGGTCAAGACTTGTGACAAACGATTTTTGTCAATCTTGACATTTACGCTGGCATCAATGTGATCGGTGTTAAACGACACTTCGGGATAGGAACTGTGGTAGGGACTGGTTATTTCTTCAACCGATTCTCCGATTGATGTCCATGCCCGGGAAGGTTCTATGGGTTTTGACAGCGTTCTGAATTCGTTCAGGAGGGTTGAAAGCCCTTCGGTTTCCTGAATAATTGCCAGCATGGAATCTTCGATAATTTCGCCAATCTGTTCAGGATTATTGCGCCAGCGGCGCAGTATCCGTTCGGCGGAAAGTTTTATGGGTGTTAATGGATTTTTTATTTCGTGGGCAAGCTGCTGCGCCATATTCTGCCATATTGATATTTTTTCGGCTTTAACCAGCGCCGCCCTTGATTTTTCCAGGTCCTGTACCATGGCGTTAAACGATCGGATCAGCACCCCCAATTCATCGCCCCGGCGGGCGATAATCTGTATCGAAAAATCACCTTCGGCAACACGGCGGGTTGCTTCGGTCAGTTCGACAATGGGGTTGGTTACGCGCCGGGTAAAGGATACTGCGATGATTACCGTCATCAGTAATGTGGGAAAGAAAAATACTCCATAGTAAAACAGAATCAGAATTCGCGCATTGTCCCGCAGTATGTTGACTACTGCAAAACGCGCTCCCTGATTATCTATGGCGGCTCTGCCAATGTCAAAATCTTCGCCTAAATGATAGTTGATTACCCGAACCGTGTTTATTCCGGGAAGTGTCGTATAACGGATTAATCCCCGATCGCGGGGCAATTCCCGGTTAATATACCCTTCTGTTTGCGCAGGCGGGGCGCTGAGCCTTCCGATCTCAATGCCGGTAAAGGCAATTTCCTTCCAGACGATATCATCTTCGGAAATGTCTCTTTCAAAGTCCTGTACCGAGGCAATGTTTGCCGGCAGATTTTCCGGCAATGCCTTGTTCCAGTCGGTTTTCTGGAGTATAGTCCTGAATTGCTCATGATGAAAATAGTAATTGTCTACGGCGAATGAGTTTGCGGCGGTTTTGGCCGCATCTGCCTCGACACTGTGCCAAAAACGGATGAGCTCGTTGATGGAGATGCCGGTAACGATGGTCATGGGCGCCGCGGCAAAAACAACAATGATTATAAAATATACCAGCAGCCGCGCCTGGAATTTTATCCCCGGGCGGCGGGCGACAATGTCTCCCAGCAGACTGATTGCAGTAATTCCCAGAAAAAACAGCAACACTGCCGGAATGGTAAAAAATACTATCAGGTTAAGGTTGCCGGGAACTTTGCCTTCGTACAGGGTTTCGGAAAAAAAGGAACGGGAAAACAATACGGTAAGTATGCAGAGCAGTACATAAATAAAAACCAGACCCCTGACTCTGAGAATCGAATATTGCGGACGAGTCCTGATCGTTTTCATTTTATTCCTCTTCAAATTTTGATTCAAAAAGGCGGACCAGCGCTTTTACCGCATCCTGTTCATCTTCTCCTTCGGCTGTAATTTTTATGTGTGTTCCAAAAGTTGCTCCCAGCGTTATAACACCCATGATTGATTTTGCGTTTATGTGTTTGTCACCTCTTTCAAAATATATGTTGCACTTAAAGTTTTTGGTTGTCTGAACCACCATGGCCGCAGGGCGGGCGTGAACGCCGGCCCGATTTGAAATAGTTACGATTTGCTCTGTCATATCCGTTTCCTAAATTATTTCATCATGCCCAAAATACACCGATCGGGCAGTATCGCTTTCCATCCACTTAAGAATATTTTTGCTGAATTCTTTTGCGGCATTGTAACCCATTGATTTAAGCCGTTCATTCATCGCGGCAGTTTCTATAATGATGGGAATATTCCGGCCCGGTTTTACCGGTATATCAAGCATGGGAATATTGACGCCCAGGATTTCCATTGTCTGTTCTTCAAATCCCAGCCGGTCGTACGATTTTAACGCATCCCAGGTGCCCAGTGCCACAACCAGCTGAATCTCTTTCCGGTACCGAATCGCGCGAACGCCGAACATATGGGTTATATTGATAATCCCCAGCCCGCGGACTTCCATGTGATGCCCGATAATTTTATTCGCTCCCATTCCCATCAGTATATTGCCATTCACGCAATGAATATCCACGACATCGTCAGCCACCAGCCGGTGCCCCCGGTGAATCAACTCAAGGGCAGTTTCGCTTTTCCCAACCCCTGAATCCCCCAGCAGCAAAATCCCCAGCCCAAAGACCTCTACCAGCACCCCATGAATGGTTTTACGGGGTGCGAAAATTTCAGCCAGGATACGCATGAGTCTGGCGGAAAAATCGGCAGTTTCCAGATCGGTTTGCAAAATGGGGCATTGTACTTCTTCGGCTATTTGAAGGAATTCCCTGGGAGGCTGCATATTGTGGGTAAAAATACAGCAGGGAATATGGCGGTTGAATATCTCCCGAATGGAGTGCAGTTCGCCCTTGCTTTCCATCTGGCGCAGATAGGCAGTTTCTCCTTTGCCGAAAATCTGCACCCGATGAAAGGCAAAATCCTCATAAAACCCTATTAATGCCCCCATGGGACGGTTCAGTTCAGGAGTACGGATTTCCCTGGTCAACCCTTTCCTGCCGCCTATACAATGAAGGTTCAGTGAATTATGTTCTTTGAGGTCTATATCAATTAAATCCAGAACGGTAAACCGCACATCCACCATGGTACCATTATATAGAATAAACCCAATCTATGCAATGAGGCTATTCAATATTGTTCATTTATAAATGTCTTTTCTCATGCTGATGGTTTTGTTTCGTTTGTTATTCATTTCGGCATTTGGAATAAAACCGTTTTTTTGGTAAAATTCTATAACACTTTCGTTATGTTCTATATCTGCGTCAACAGTCAGGAAGCGGCAGGCAAAAAGCTGGCGGTTACATGTACGAGCAATCGTTAAAGCATTGGTAATCATATAGGTACCAAGACCTTTGTACTTTCCCTGTACAGTGTGGGAAACGGCTAGTTTTGCTATTTTCATTGCAGGAATGGTTTTGAAAGGGTAATTAAGATTATGGGTTTCTTTTTCTGATACTGATAATTTTATAGCATCAGCTATTAGTGACATATAAGCAACGATTTCGCCGGAAGTCCTGTCCCGTAGGAGCCATGTTAAAGCAACATGATCATTTTGGGAGCGGAGGGCATCATCAAACAAGTAGTCATTATACTCGGTTATGAGGCACGAGAACCCGTCTAATACGGTATCCGGCGATAATTGTTCAAGGTAGAAATATCCATCGCCGTTTTTGATGTTTATGGATTGCTTCATTTTTTCAATAGCCTCATAAATGCTTCTTCTTCCTGCTTATGGCGTTTCAGGGCTGCTGCAGTGGGTTTCTGACGGATCTCTGCCATGATCTCATATACTATTTTCTTCTCCTTTATTTCCGTCGGCTGGACAGGTTTTACTTTATTTCCCACGTTGTTACCTCTTAATTTAGAATATAACAATAATTTTTGAAAAAGGCAAGTTTTAGCCGGTTTTGTAGACTTTCTGCCGGAAAAGGCGTATCATCATACCCATGTACATCCTTGCATTGGATCAAGGCACCACCAGCTCGCGCGCCATTCTGTTTGATAAAGAGCAGAACATCATTGCGCAGGAGCAGCAGGAATTTACCCAACTGTATCCCCGCGAAGGCTGGGTTGAACATGATCCCATGGAAATATACGCATCCCAGTATGCCGTTATGATAGAGCTTATCGCGCGGCACAGCATAACCCCGGCGGACATTACCGCCATCGGCATTGCCAACCAGCGGGAAACCACAATCCTGTGGGAAAAGGCAAGCGGCAAGCCGGTATACAATGCCATCGTCTGGCAATGCCGGCGTACCGCGCCCATAGTCGATTCGCTGATAGCGGCAGGCCTTTCCGATCATATCAAAAAAACCACCGGACTGGTGCCGGACGCCTATTTTTCAGGGACCAAAATTAAATGGATACTGGACCATGTCGAAGGGGCCCGGGAAAAAGCCCGTAACGGCGAAATCCTTTTCGGTACCGTGGATACCTGGCTTATCTGGCGGCTTTCCGGCGGCAGTTCCGGCGGCGTCCATGTGACCGATTACACCAATGCCAGCCGCACCATGTTATTCGATATCCACAAACTTGACTGGGACGATACCCTGCTTGCCGCGCTGGACATACCCCGTATCATATTGCCCGCCGTGCGGCCTTCGAGCGAGGTCTATGCGCATACCGTTATTCAGGGAACGGCGATTCCCATTGCCGGTAATGCCGGCGACCAGCAGGCGGCGCTCTTTGGGCAGTGCTGTTTTGAAAAAGGGCAGGCAAAAAACACCTATGGTACCGGCTGCTTTCTATTAATGAACACCGGCGAACAGCCCGCCGAAAGCCGCAACGGGCTTATCACCACCATTGCGGCAAGCCTGCCCGGCAAGCTGCGCTACGCCCTGGAAGGTTCCGCCTTTGTCGGCGGCGCTGTGGTTCAGTGGCTGCGGGACGAAATGCGCCTTATTACCGAAAGCGCCGACAGTGAATACCATGCTTCCAGTGTCCCGGATACCGGCGGGGTATATCTGGTTCCGGCCTTTACCGGCCTGGGCGCCCCCTGGTGGGATATGCACGCCCGCGGCTGTATCACCGGCATTACCCGCGGCACCAATCGCAGCCATATAATCCGGGCCGCCCTGGAATCCATTGCCTATCAGGTACATGACCTGCTGCGGGCCATGGAAAAAGACGCGTCTTCCTTAGAAGACGGCGCAACCGCCATGACTGAGCTCCGGGTGGACGGCGGCGCGAGCAATAACCGTTTTTTAATGCAATTTCAGGCAAATATTGCCCATTGTACGATAATCCGCCCCCAAATTCACGAAACCACCGCCCTGGGCGCCGCCTGTCTTGCCGGTTTGGCAACAGGATTCTGGAAAAACCCCCAGGAGTTGGAGACCCGCTGGCAGCGGGACGCCGTTTTTACCCCCGCAATGACTGCTTCCGAACGGGAAGCCCTCATTTCCGGCTGGCACAAAGCCGTGAAAAGAACCATGTAACAGTCTTCCATATAATAACTAATTACCATTTTCGCAATTTTTATGATTTTTTTTCTCTTTTTCTTGATACTTGCACTGGAAAGCATTAATATAGTAGTAGGGGGGGTGTATATAGGTGTAGTCCAATAAATGCCATGGAGGCGAAATAGTATGCGTAAACATCTGAAACTGGCGGTGTTTTTTTCGATCACCACTTTGGTGATTCTGGGGCTGTATGGTTCTTGTCAGAACCCTTTCAGCAATAACCTTGGATCTAAAGTCGATGTAGAGCCACCGACCATACGGGTTGAGTCGCCGAAGACGGGGGCGTTGCTTGGCGGCAGCGTCCGTTTTGAAGGGGTGGCAACCGCATACCGCGATCTTCGATCGGTCGAGGTACGAATATTTTACCCCGATCCCGAGGAAGGCGGCGATCCATGGACTGGACCAGCTTTGGATTGGACCAGCGCCGGTGTAACGCTGATTGGCAGCGCGACAGAAAAAAATTGGATCTTTGATCTGGATACGAGTGGTCTTCCGGAAGGAACATTACGGATAAGATTCCGTGCTCGTGATCCCAGCCTGACCACAGAAACCAGTGAATTAATATATAACGTCAAGAATGGCGCATCTACCGTTAAGTTAATGGTACCTGACCAGGAGAGTCTGGACGATCCGGCCAAGACTCCCCAGTTGCGAGTCGGCTCGGAACTGCGCGGACAGGTCATCGATCGCCGGGGCATTAAACCCGAGTATCCCAAAATTAAAATTTGGCTGGCAAGCGATACTGAGCCTATGCAAGAAACCGATTGGGAACAACTGTTCCTTTCCGGTATAGATAATTTCGCTGCCGGGATCTGGACCACTGTGGATCGTGACAATATGCCGGTAGTACGGCCTATCGCGAATTTTGTGTTTCCGTTGGGTACCCGCGGTCCGGGAACCTACCATTTTAGAATTAAAACCTCCGATGTGTATTTTTACAGCGAAGATATCAAAGACGAAGATGGCAACATACTGCACCAGCAAGGATACCCGCGGGATCCGGAAGACGGCGAGGAAGAAATAGTTGCGTTCCATCCGAATATGTCGGGAGATGCGTATGAGTTTAGGATTATTTCTCCTACCAGTGAACTGCCCAGAATCGAACTATACACTACTGGTATTCCCGCAGCAGAGCTGGCAGAACCCAGTATCTATATAACCGATCGTAACTCCCGGAAAATTGCGGTTGATGGTGCCAGAGATAATTTCCGTTTACGCATTTTGGCAAGCCACTCCAGGTCAATTGCAAGCGCTGCTTTGTATTGCGAAGATTTTGCCGGCCCTCTGGCATGGGACATTTCTGCCGGCGAAGATATTGGCAGCGGCACTATTTTTCAGTTTACCGCCAATGGCAATAGTCTGTTTACCGCCAGTCCCGAGCCATATACGTTACGAGTAACGGTCGAAGCTACCGATGGTTCTACCACCAGCCAGACATTCACATTGTACCTTGATAAGGATGGCCCTGCCGTAAGTATACTTTCGGTGCAGGGAGCGCTTGAACAGTTGGGCAGTGTTGCCGAACACTCCGACTCCGCAGCCGGTGTTACCATTATTGATACCCCCTACACGGTGAATGGCAATATTCAGGTGATGGTTGATCGCAGCGCCAACTTTGGTATTCAGCAGGCAAAATGGATAATCGAAGATTACCGGGAAATGAGTGCTGTGAAAAGCGATTCTGATTCGATCTATAGCCAGCTCATGCGTTTCCGCGCAGATCCAACGGCGGCAGGGTGGCAATTCTTTAACGGTATTACCGAAACCGGAAACTCCGGCCTGGTAGAAACGGTCAACAGAACCAATGCCTTTAAGTTTAGTACCGGATCGGACAGGGAGCTGTGGCTGTACGTTATTGCCCAGGATAATCTGCACAACCTTGGTTTTATTATGCAGAAGATCGTGGTGAACAATGACAGCGATATTCCGCAGATAATCGTGCCGGGTCTGGCTGATACCACTGAAATCGCCGATGCCGACGCTCTTAAGCTGACCGTCGGTGCCGATCGCACCATAACCGGTGACAGAAGAAACGTACTGGAAAGGGATCAGGGCATCGAACTGAATTTTACCGATGATGACGGCATCAATCGCAGTGAAGGCATAACCATTGCGCTGGAGAATCTGTCTGATTCTACCACCAGAACGATTGATATAATGAATCCTTCCCCAATGCTGCAAGACCCGCGGGCAGTCGGCAACGTGGGCAAAAACTGGAGCGGCGTTCTGAGCCAGCAGCGCATGGCGCAGGCATTTGGCAGAACCACCATGCCCGACGGTATGTACCGTATGACCATCACCGTTGAAGATGATGTAGACTCGAAAGTTGCCATTGGCGGCGCTGTGCCGGCAGCAGTATCAGCTGTGCGCGAATTCTTCTTTGCCGTGCATACGGCAGCTCCGGAAATAACCATTGTATCGCCGGACGAAAATTCACTGCAGCGAGACCAGCTTGTTTCCATAAACGGCACAGTCCGCAGCCGGCTGGATGTGCAGCGTTTGTTTATCCAGTATTACCCGGATATTATTGATCTTACCGGAAACGCCAACAATAGAAACAGTGAATGGATTGAAATAGTATTGCCTTCGGGCACTGTAAGTGATGGCGAATACATTTATAACTGGACAACCAGCGTTAATTTTAACCCCGACGGCCTGAACCCGTTGGACGATCTGCGGAGCTTCACTCTGGAAGCGTACGACAGTCTGGGTTATCGTAACACCCGGAGCCGGACGGTGCAGGTAGACTCCACACCGCCCGAAGTTGAACTGTTTGAATTTAACTTTGGCCGCCTTCCCAGCGCCGGAGTGTATTATGTGAATGGCAAAGTACCCTTTACCATTACGGCGTGGGATTTGAACGGCATCAAAATAACTGATGATTTGGTGCATATAAAGTGGTTTGTACTGCCTGCAAGCAGCCCGATCCCGGTATGGAGTACGATTCCGGGCGCGAATGAGGCCGGCGGTCAATTCGAGCGCAGCAATAGCATCGGCGGCGGACGCTATCAGGCTATTTTTGACAGCCGGGACCTTACCGATGGCGTAGTGTATATCCTGTATGCCATAGCCGAGGACAACGCCGACAATTACAACATTGCGGAAATACTGCGGACATTTACCGTCTTGCAATCAAGCGATGAGCCGGTTATTGAATCCCTGTCCCCCATTAATGGACAATTCCGTACCAATGTTGGGCTGAGCATCAGCGGCATCGCCATTGATGATGACGGTTTTATTGCGGCCCGTGCCGGCGAATATGTGGAAATTCGTTTTAATGGATCTGGTGCATGGGTTCCGGTTCCCGGTACTCTGGATCCCACCGGGGAAATATCGTTTGCCCTTGCTTTTGAATCGGCTGACTTTACAACCGATAGCGGCAGATTTGGCAGCTATTTTAACAATGACGGCATCAAACAATACCAAATACGGGTGACCGATGAAGCGGATAATAAAAGCGGTATTGCCGCCGTTACAAAAATATTCCCCGGCGATTCGACGTACTACAACTTTGTACTTAAAACCAATGCGCCCAGTTCTACCTTTGGCTCCAATTTGCCATCACGCCCCAGAGTAAGTTCCCAGGCCGAGCTTTTGGCTTTCCTTGCAGGCGGCAGTGTTGCAGATACGCACCTGGAAACCGTTTCGGTACTGGTGAACGGCATACGCATGGTGACGCTGTATGACGAGACAACCAGTCATGGCACATACGCCAATGATGAATTCGAATGGGACCTTACCGGCTTGCCGGCGGATTGGCTGGCCGTAGAAGGAAAACCGCTGTTTGGCGGCGCGCCCGAAGATCGGTATGACGATGGTTTGATCACCATTACCATTGAGGCGATCGACGAGGCCGGTAACATTGCCCGCTATCCGTGGGCGTTCTACAAGGACACCAAAGGACCGAATATTTCCTATAATGTTGACCGAATATTTCTTCCTGACACATCACCGCTCCCCTTGGCGAATATTATCAGAGGTAATGCGGGGAGTGTATTCCTTACCGGAAGGTTTGAGGATGACTATTCCAATATTCGCGCCGCAAATGCGGCCGAGTATCGTTTTAATGATACGGGGGCATGGTTCCCTGTGTCGTTTACCATACTTGAGAATCCCCGCATGGCCCGCTGGAGTATATTAATACCCGGCAATGCCGCGTATCCCGATGAGCCCGGTTATGGTCCTCCGAGCGCGGCGAATTTGCCGGATGGCGAACATACCATTGCAATACGTGTGTGGGATGAACATGACAACGAAAACATCGAGTCCGGTTTGCGCTTTATTGTCGATCGCAGAGCCCCGGTTCTGCCCTTGCCGGAAGACATTGCCGTTGTTGTCGGAACCACCGATATGGGCAGCTTGCTTGAATACGCGCGGGTGTTTAGCGCCGATGGTTTACGGCACGATAGTGACGAACCGGTCTTTACCCTGAAAGGCACCGTCCGGGATCATAACCTGACCAGACTGCATATTGCCATTTATGCGGATGACAAAGAAACAACCGCAGTCTATTTGGAATGGGACAGCAACGATCCGGACAGCCGCCTGAACATTACCTCTGCCGGAAATGCATACGAATGGAACTGGGAACTGGAAATACAGGAACAGGACCTGTATGCGTTAAGAAACTCATCGGAAGTGCAGGCGCTGCCTCCTGCCGAAATTGACAGTAACCGCTACCGCATTCGCATTTCCGCCAGCGACATGGCGTTACGCGATTCGCCGGTCAGGAACTGGTATTTCTATCTGGATGATAATGAACCCGATCTGGTATTCTTTAATCTGGAACCGGTAGAAGCCCGTCCGCCGGTATTTGAAAGCAATGATATCAGTTTGACCGGCTCTGCCTATGATATCAACAGAATACGGGAAATAAAGTACCGCATAGCCAAATATGACTATACCGTTGGCGCCTGGCGTTATCGCAGCAATACCGCCTGGACCGAAACAGCGCCGGTTGAATGGTCTGTATTAGTTCCAGCCAATGCCGCAACGGCGCGGCGCGATGTGAACTGGACATTGGACAGAAATAATTTGTCCAGCACCAGTAGTGGAAGGTATCCCGCGGATCTGTTTGCCGCAGAAGGCCAGTACCGTCTGGAGCTTGAAGTGACCGACTGGTCTCTTGGTCAGGGCGCCGGTAATGCGGTAGAAGAACGCAGGGTATTCTTTGTCGATCGCTTTGATCCGGTTATTGACTGGGGCAATACCGAACCCTTCTATAGAAACAATGCCGATGGCGAAGTCATCATTTCCTTTACCGCCAGTGACGCCAATATCATTGATGAAAATATTGTCGCGGTCATCCAAAGACCTAATGGCGCCGGTAATTATACCATTCCGGCCAGCCAAATAGCGCTTGGTCCGATTGACTTTGACAGCAATCCTCCCGGCAGGCTTGTTACCTTACGGCCGGTTATGGCTGAAGGTACAACTCCATGGAATGCCGGCGCGTACACGCTGGTTCTTACGGTAAAAGACATGGCTGGTAAAACAGCCAGCGCCTTTGAAACGCTCAATTTTATACTGGATAATACTCCGCCGGCTATAACCGTTCTTCCCGGCAGCAGTACCGAAGCCATTACCGGACAGGTTACGCTCCGGGGCCGTTTCATAAAAGACAGAGCGATCAGCCCGGTGTCTCGTGTAGCCTTCTATGTGGCTCATAACGGAAACGCTTTTGGTCCGCCGGCCGGTTATCAAAGTTTAAGCATTAACACTGGTACCATTAACGACGATGCTTTTGACGCAGACCTTGACCAATGGTTCATTGACAACGCCGGCTGGTATTTTAATACCGGTTCTGGCAGTCCGTCTTCGCTCGAGATTAATGGTAATCCTGCGGTGACAATAGACCAGGGTCTGGCGACCGCTAATATTACCATTCCCAATTTACGCTTCTTAAACGGCACTCAATACCTGCGGCCGTGGGCGGCGGGCACCGATCCCGATGTTACCTATAAGGGTGTTACCCTTGGCGCAGGCGATGTATCGCAGCTTGTCATATACATTCTTGCGGTAGACACCGCCGGCAACAGATTAGTGCACAAATATGATTATTGGGTATATCCCGAAGGGGACAGGCCGGTTATTACCAGTGTCATTAACCCCGATAAAACTAAAATCGAAGAAATGCGTTTATTGAATGGCAGAATCCGTATCTCCGGTACTGCCGCGGATAATATTCGCGTAAAGAATGTCTATTTCCGCGTCATTGATGACGCCACCGATACGCCGGTTACCGCTTTGCGCATTCCCCAATGGAACTCGTCATGGGGCGCGCTGGAGGAAATGCAGTCGCCTATCACGATAGATCCGTCCACATACCTGGGTATTACCGGGCATCGCGCGGGCAATGGCGGCTGGTTTATCGCCAATGGCGGCAGCAGCACCAATGTTCCCTGGTGGGCGTTCATTAACACCGAAGGCGAACTGGATCCTGAAGGATCGGGCGCTCGGAAAATAACTATTGAAATATTGGTAGAAGACACCATATGGGACGATGTCAATGGAAGATGGGGCGGCGGCTGGAACGGCGCCGGTTGGGATGCGCCTTCTGCGGTGAATTTCTTTAGCAGCGTAGAGGTCGTTACCGCGTATGTGGTGAAAGACGCGCCGGAATTTGCTGATGAAATCGTACTGAGTAATCGTAGTTACACCACGCTTAATGGCGGCCTTGTTGCCGGTACTGTTATTGGTAACAGAACCTACCGGCCGGACATGATTGACTTTGAGGCATGGAAACCAATGCCGCCTGCCAGTATGCGCAAGCGCGCCTCCTACGCCATCTCCGTACGCAACGACTCCGGCGTCAGGGCAATTACCTATGCCGGCGTTAATCTATTGGATCCTGCGGAACTGTATAACAGCACGACCTATTGGACTGATCTGGGCAGAGTGGATGCCGGTACCTTTGGTATCGCGGTTATGGCCGGACCAAAAGCCTTACGCTTGCCCGGTACCCTGAGTGATCTGGGCCGCGATGTTGGCGGTGACCGGGGCAAAACATTCCTGGTATGGGATCCGGGCAATGACGGAATCCATTACACTAAATTCGTCTATGACGGCGGAACGCTGCCTTTCACTTCTGCGAGTGCCAGATTAATGGAAGAACGATTTGATAATCTTGGACAATTGTTCTTTGAATGGGTGATTGTGGCTGACGTCAATACAGAAGCGGGAGCGCTTAACTATACGAATACATCGATCCTCCATCCGCTTAGTTTCTCGGTAACCGATTATACAGAACCGGTGCCGTTGATCAGCACCAGACCAGTGTCACTGCGCATTGACAATCTGCCGCCGCAGATAATGTACACCCATTCCAGCAATATTGCCGGAACTTCCGCTACCTTTGGCGGCGTTGCCGGTGACAGCGGTGTAGTAAACGGCCTTGAAAAAGTGGTTCTCTGGTTCTCGCGTGAAGTAGATGTTCCGGACGTGGGCCGCGCGGAACGATCCGTTACCTGGGTCCGCGATAACACATTTATGCCCGGTACCGGTCCCGAAGGCATCACATTGCCGACCGGTGTTACATTCCCCTTCATACCCGATGAAAATACATCGGTGAGTAACTGGAGTTGTATTGTTATTGACCGCAACGACCCAATGGGAACACAAACCCGCTACGGTCACCGGCGGCCCATCGGTTATGCCACGGTCGGCGGCGTTTTAAGCCAGTCCTGGTATGTAACGCTGGACAGC
>Ga0123356_10003358_pt1 | contig 16805 bp, 14 predicted proteins | sample TergutEmb28metaG_2_FD_92546 | JGI IMG/M metagenome (GOLD analysis project Ga0123356, IMG submission 92546) | Embiratermes neotenicus P3 segment gut microbial communities from Petit-Saut dam, French Guiana - Emb289 P3 | ecosystem: Host-associated > Arthropoda: Insects > Digestive system > Gut ...
ATAAAGAATGAGAAATTAGAAATGAGTAGAGGGGTGCGAGTAATAAACAAAGGGCTGGGGGTTAGGGTTGATTGTTGACTGGTATGGTCATATATGCCGCCCAATCCGACCTGAGAAAATGGTGCTTGATTACCCGACAATCCTGCCATATCGTAATAATATCCTGTTGTGGTGAATATTGTCAAGGGGTGGAATGGCCTTTTTTCGTGTTTTTTTCACACAAAGACACGAAGGCACTCTTCCTCCGTGCCTTTGTGCCTCCGTGTGATGAATCGCGGGAAATATAACCTCATCACCATAAAACCCCCGCAACAAGGTACATTGCGGCAGCAAGGATAGTCAGGAAAATAAAGTAGGGGAGCCGGGCGTTTACCAGCGCGGTTGGTTCGCAGCCGACAACAGTGGCAATAAAGATGTTGCCCGATTGGTAATAGGACAGGCCGTCTCCGGCAACCCCTGCCGCGCAGATCGCTCCGACGCATAATGCAATGTTTCCGTCAACCGCCGCCGCCAGCTGCATTGCGATGGGCAAACCAAATGGGTACATTGCCCAGGAAGATCCCAATAACATACTAATAATGGTGAACAAAAGGAACAGTATAGGCGGGAGCAGCCAGGTAATGCCGTTATTGAAAGACATCGCGCTGATCAGCCATTCAATAAGACCAAGCTGTGTAATGCTTTCAGAGAAACAAAGTGTTACGACCAATAATACATTGAGTATAAACATACTTTCCGCGCCGGAAACGATATTTTCAAAAAACTCTTCGGGGGTCATTAATTTTTGGAAACAATAAAAAATAAATAAAAACCCTATCGTGATCAATAATCCATAGCCAAGATTAACTGAAAAGGTGCCATTTGTTATGGTTCCGCTCACTATAGATGACAATACCAACACGCCAATGGGAAGGAACAGGTTAATGATATTCCCCCGTGTCGTATCTTCATTCTCGGTAAAGTATTGCTCGGAATTGGGCGGCCACAGCGAACCGCCTTGCGCAACGCGTTCCTGCGCCGCTTTCAGGGCGCCTACCAGCGGCAGCTTGCCCGCCGCCGCGATAAAAGCGATTACCAGCACAAGGATCGAAATAAAATTAAACGGAATGGATTGGCAAAAGAGCGGCATACCGCTTTCGCCAAGATGTATCGTAATGATGCCGGACAAAAAAATGCCCCACACAGAAATTGGAACCAGGCTGTTTATCGCTTCCGGCGACATCCCCATTACAAAAGTGGCCATTTCCCGCGACACGCGTTTTTTGTCGTTGACCGGCATAAAGCAAATTCCCGCGATTATCAGGTTCAGGTAATCGTCTAAAAATATAACGATAATGCATACAAGCGACAGCAGCAATGAACCGCGCGATGTTTTAATCCGTTCCATGGTTATGCGGCGTAAAGCGTTTATGCCGCCGGAGCACGACAAAAGCCGGCTGAGGGATCCAAGCAAAAAGATGATGAGTACGATTTCCATGGTGTTGTAGTTGATAGCCGTGTTGACCATTTCTTCAAAAAAACTGAATATGAAACCAAGTTTAAACAGGATGAGCAGGGATATCAGGCAGGCGAATACCAGCGATTCCAGCGTACGCTTGGTAATGGATATGCTTACCATTAAATAGCCGATCGGCAGCAGAACCCATGCCGGGGCAGGGTTTTCGGCATCCGGCAAAAACGCCGCTACCAGAAATACCAGCAAAATAATGCCGTAATGGATGAGCAGTTCTTTGCGCCCCATTATCCGCTGGTTTTTTACGTCCTTGGCAAGACCGCGGCGGCTTGAAGAGACCAGCAATAGCTGCGAATGTTTTTTTGCAATCTGGTTGTACATTTTTTTTATTAAGGCGCCGTAGATGGACGGCTGATAACTCAAACCTTCATGAACCGCTTTGCTTTCAAGACGAAACAAGACGGTTCCGCCTTTGGAGCGAACGGTGGAAAGCCGTTTGTCGCCGGTCATAACGGCGTATTCTCCAAAATACTGCCCTTCTCCTACTTCGTTCAGCGGCTGATTATTGCAGTCAAGGACTTCTACTTTTCCGGAAGCAATAAAATACATGGCATCGGCTTTATCTCCGATACGGCATATAATTTCGTCATTCGCGTATTCCACCTGCACCAGACTTGCTTCAAGTTTTTTTGCCATTGCCGTGTCTTCCGGCGAGTCGTTTAGTTTGAAAAAATTACGTATATATTCGGATGCATTGCCCGGCATTAAATCCCCTCTTTTTTTTATTGTAATTGCTTATGGATACCGTAGTCAAGATGAGCCGCTATGGTTATACTAATATGCAAATGGACGAGCCCCTGTTCCTGACCGACATCTACCTCCCCCAAATGCTTTTTGCCCTTACCATCAGGTCGCCCATTGCCAAAGGCCGGCTGATATCCATTGAGTGTCCCGAACTTCCCGCCAACTATACATTGATACGCGCGCAGGATATTCCCGGCAAAAACTGCCTTGACGATTCCAGCCTTCCCATACTGGTTGATACAGAGATTTCCTACATAGGCGAACCGTTGGCTCTGCTCCTGGGGCCTGATAAAAGTATGCTGGAACAGTATTCCCGGCTCTGCACGATCAATGTTGAGGAAGGGGAAATAGACACCGGCAGCATAGCGGCAAGGCGCGATATTTGTATGGGGGATCCCGAAACGGCCTTTGCCCAGGCTGCATCCGTTATTCACGGCTGTTACAGCACTGGTATACAGGAGCATTGGTACGCCGAACCAAGCGGCGCGATTACCTGGCTGGAACAGCCCAATGGGCAGGGTAAGTTAATGGTGCGAACCGCTACCCAATGGCCCTTTCACGTTAAGCGTTCCGTCGCCCAGGTACTTGGCTCTCCGGCGCTTTCCATACTGGTTAAACCTACCATTACCGGCCTCCACATGGATGGCAAGTTATGGTATCCCTCGTTTCTTGCGTGTCATGCGGCATTGGGAACATGGATCACTAAAAGGCCGGTACGCTTAATTCTGACCAGAAAAGAGGATTTTTTCTTTGCGACAAAGCGGTGCGGGACCGAAATAGACATCGTAAGCGCCCTTGACGAAAAGGGTAATATTACCGCGCTTGAAATTAATACCTCCGTTAACCTTGGCGCCCATGCGGTTAACGCACTTGAGATACTCGATCATGTTAACCTTGGATCTTGTGGAGTTTACAAAACAAAAAACATACGGCTTTCCAGCGTCGCGTTGCAGACGAACATCCCTCCCCAGGGGTGCTTTGCCGGCTTTGGGCTTGCCCAGGGTTTTTTTGCTCTGGAGCGTCATATCTCTCAAGTTGCCGATACCCTTACTCTGGAGCCGGCACAGTGGCGTAAAGACCATTGTACGCAGGCCGGAATGCTTCCCCTGGGCCTGCCGGTAAAAGACGCCCCTGGCGGCGCATTACTCATTGATTCGGTCATGAAAATGAGCGACTACCGCCGCAAATGGGCATCGTATGAAGCGCTCAGGCAAAACCGGAAGTTGCGTTTGTCGCAGGAAAACCGGCCCGGCGATTGGGTGGAAAGGGCCGAAGGCCTGCGGGGTATCGGGATTGCGGTGGGCTATCAGGGAAACGGTTTGCTCCACTACGGCTCAGACAAAGGACATTACGGAATTGAATTGGTGCTTGCAAAAGACGGGATACTGGAAATAAAAACCAGTATGCTCAGCACCGATGGCGGCAGCGTGTGGATGGATATAGCGTCAGAAATTCTGGGGATAAAAAGAGACATGATACGGATAAGCTGCAGCACTCAGTCTCCGGACGCGGGGCCGCTTGTCGCGTCACGCAATATCACGGTCATTACCAAACTGATAAGTCAGGCCTGTCTTGTTATCCGCAAAAAACGCTTCCGTGATCCGCTGCCGCTTTGTGTCCGCAAGACAATACGTCCCCAGAAAAACCCTGTGTGGGATGCCTGTTTTTCGCCTCAGGAAAACGGCAAGAACGAATCTGACGGAGTTGACTATAACAGTTTTGTGCAGCCGGGATGGGCTTCGGCGATTGTGGAACTGGAAATAGACCCTGTTGAATACCTGCCCAGAATCCGCGGTGTGTGGTTATATGTGGATGGCGGCGCCATCATCGCAGAGGAGCGCGCCCGCAGAAGCCTGAAAACAGCGGCCGTTCAGGCGCTGGGCTGGGCATATCGTGAACAGATTCATTATATCGCCGGAGCAATCCCCGCGGATCAGTATGAGAATTTTGATATTCCCGGCATTCAGGAAATACCGCCGATCACCATCGAATTTTTTCCGAACACACAAAGTGAACCAAAGGGAATAGGCGATCTTCCCTTTACCTGCATACCTGCCGCATACGCGCAGGCAGTTTCTCAGGCAATGGATTACCAGTTCCAGTCCATACCGATAAAACCCATAAATATATGGCATGCAGGGATAAAGAAATTGCCGGAAGAGGGATTGGTATGACCATACACTGTATATTGAACGGGGAAGATATAACGATTCACAGCGAAGCGAATGTACGGCTTATTGAAATACTGCGGGTTAACTTTGGCTTGATGGGCGCAAAATCCGGCTGCCTTGCCGGAAAATGCGGGGCATGCACGGTATTATTTAACGGCAATGTCATCCATGCCTGCCTCATTCCGGTGTTCAGACTGCACGGCAGCGAGATCATCACCATAGAAGGTTTTTCCCAAACGCTTGAGTATCAGGATATTGTAACCGGTTTTGCCCAGGCGCATCTGGAAGAATGCGGGTACTGCAGAGCCAGCAAAATACTGAACGCGGGAGCTTTGCTGGACAGAATAAAACGCCCCTCGCGGCAGGAGATACTGCAGGCTTTTAGCGGTATAAAATGCCGCTGCAATGATCCGGAAAAACTGGTTGAGAGTATAGAGCTGACAGTTGAATTACGCCAACGGAGGCTGTATGGCAGATCAAGCTAATCTGATTATATACCCGTCCAATTATTCGGAATTGTTTAATGTGTGGAACCGGAATCCTACAGCGGAACTGCTTGCAGGCGGTACTGCATTAATCCGCGAACAGGGCAAGTTGGCGCTTGATCTGCCGCCGGTGATTCTCTCTCTTGAAAAAATAGAAGAAATGCAGCGGATCAGCCGATCCGAACGCTATATCGAAATAGGCGCAATGGTAAAACTGAGTCAGGTACTGAATCTGGGCACTATCGTCCCCGCCGCTCTGCGCCGCTGCCTGGAACATATTGCCGGCCCGCAGTTTCGCAACATGGCTACTCTGGGCGGGAACCTTTGTTTCTCCGGCGGATGCCTGGACAGCGCGGCGGCGCTGACTGCTCTGGACGCGCAATTTGAATTGCGAAACGCGCATTTTTCCCGCTGGATTTCCGCCTCCCGTTTTTTCGCGACACAAGGGACAACCGCCTTAACCCCTCATGAACTGCTTGCCAGGATTAGGGTACCGCTGGATGACTGGGACTATACCGCCTGCAAAAAATTCGCAGGACAGGCAAACCTGAGTAAGGTAGTCGTTTTTCTGGCGAAAACCCAAAAAAATATTTTAAGTGATATACGGATTGTATATAAAACCAATGTACTGTGGCGGGATAAGGACAGTGAAAGTATGCTCATCGGCAAACCGCTCCCCCTAAACCAGAGCGCTGCCGCCGAATTTACCGGAAAATGGGAGACATTCCTTAATGGTATTCCAAATGTAGATGAGTTATCCCGAAAAGAACTAATAAACTTTATCAAAATCAATATGTATAACTTATCAGAATAAAGCCGGGGACAATGTACACTGTATTGACATTTTTTTAAAAAATGGTATATAATTACGCCTAAGAAGGGGCAAAGCCCCAAAATATAGAAGCGAAGGGGGAAAATTATGTCTTTTTGCACAAGTTGTGGGGAAAAAAACCAGGGCGACGCAAAGTTTTGCACCGCCTGCGGTAAACCGGTTGGAGGAACAAGTTCCCCATCAAGCGGAGCGTCAACGCCGTCAGCGCAGGTAAATAAATGCCCGGCCTGCCGCGCACCCATTGAATCATTTCAGACAAGATGCTCAAGCTGCGGCACCGAGCTTGGATCTGCGGAATCCGGCGAATCTGTAAAGAGTTTCTTCAAGAAACTTGATGACATTACAGAGCGGGAATACGAGGCAAATAAAAAGCGGGAAAAAGAAACCGGAAAAAAGAAAAGGAAACAATCCACGCCGCTTAAGGTTTTAGAATTCATTGCCGTTTTGTCATTTATACTGTTGCTGCTGCACCTGACCGGAATAAACAATATGCTTACCGGCGCAGATAAATTTAATTTACAGGTCACCAATACATCCGGTTCAGAAATAACGGTTCTTGTTTTTGATAAAGAATTAGATGAAATAGAATATTTTGAAATACAAAATAATGAATACAAAACGGTTCAGCTTTACAGAAATTACTATCTGGTTCGTGTAATTGATAGTGATGAAACTGAGTATCATTATCCTCCCGATGGGAAACCTGAAAATAGGGACGGTGATTTATGGCTGACGTTCAACGGAAGACGTTTGAGCCGTGACTAGCATACAATGACGAAGGGATGTTCGGACAGTTTGGTAAACGGTTTGAGCATCTTTGATGTTTACACTAAATCTGGAATTAGAGGAGTTATAAAATGAAAAAATCAGGACGTGTATCAGGTACACGCATATCATCTGGAAGTTTAACATCCGGGCGTGTATCATCCGGCGGCGGATCATCCGGATCCAGCAGATCTTCAAGTTCAGGCAATGTCAAACTAAGTCCGACTGGCATGCTTGTGTTATTTATTATTGTCGTAGTAATCGTTGGAATGTATGCGTTATTGTCGGTAGAGCTTCCGATAGTAATTGCTGTTTTTGCGGCATCAGTACTCGGCATAGTGGTTATTGGCGCTGTTGGCAAACCGGAATTAACGCCGGAAGACAAACTGCGTGAGTCAACAATAACGCAATTCCAAATCCCCAACACCAAAGAAGCCTTGCTGGAATTTGCCATACTGGCTACCCAGAAGATACAGCCCGTTGGTGTAATGGCAAAAATGTTCACCATTGACGGGAAACGGCAGGTTTGGCTGAATAAAGTCTGGTCTGAAAAATGTAATATGATTTATACCAAAGCCCGTTTGGCAATGAAGGATGATCCCGGCAGCTTAAGTGAGATTACCCGGCTTATGAACCAGGCCGGAATCAAAGTGTAACAGGAGTGAACCATGTTTGGTAAAAAAAATGAAGGCGGTTTGATGGATGTCATCCGCTGTGATGAACCGGAATATCTTGTCTGGAAATGGCGCCCCGGCGGAGCGGCGGCAAATACGACAAACAAGGAAAATGCCATTCGTTTTGGGTCCAGCCTTCGGGTTAAGGACGGCGAGGTGGCCGTTTTCGTGTATAAAAGCGGTCAGGATTTTATCGAAGGTCCGCATGACAAAAAAATAGAGACGGCAAACTTTCCGGTATTGTCGTCAATTGTGGGCGTGGCTTTCGGCGGCGGCTCTCCGTTCCAGGCGGAAATTTATTTCATTAACCTGGCCGGAATTATCCAGATTAAATTCGGCGTTCCTTTTTTTGATGTGTTTGATCCCCGCTTCATGGATTTTGGCGTGCCTGTAGCGGTACGGGGAACCATGACTTTTAAAATTACCAACTACAAGGAATTCATTAAACTCCATCGGTTGATCGACTTTGATCTTGAAGCCTTCAAGACTCAGGTAAAGGACGCAGTAACAAAGTATACCAAGGGCGTCGTAACAAACATTCCCGCGAACTTTGGAATTCCGGTAGTCCAGTTGGGAAACAGAATTCTGGAAATCAACGATATTGTCGGGAACCATCTTAAATCGTCTCTGGAAGGTGATTTTGGCATTACGGTTACCCGTGTTGATATTGCCGATCTTGAAATGGACAAGGAATGTGATTCCTGGAAAGAACTGGCAAAGGTTACAAAGAATGTTGCCGCCAAAACGACCGAGGCGCAGGCCGACGTCAATATCCAAAATATGCAGGATATGCAGCGCATCAACGCCTCAAACATGGAAGATTCGCTGCGCATTCAACGCGAAGAGTTGCAGCACGCCCAGCGTATGCAGACGGACAGCGCGAACTTTGGCTTGCATCAGCTTAATCAGCAGACCAAAGTTGCCATGGCAGGCGCGGACGCGCTTGGTAAAATGGGCGCGGGCGGCGCAATGAACATGGGCGGCGGTATGAACCCCGCCGGCATGATGACCGGTATGATGATGGGCGGCGCTATTGGCGGGAATATGGCCGGCATGATGGGCAATATGATGCAGGGCGTACAGCAACCCGGTATGCCTGGCGCGCCGCCGCCGGCACCCGGCATGGCTCCGCCGCCGCCGCCGGCAATGCAATTCCAGGTAGCGGTGAACGGGCAGACGATGGGCCCTTACGACATGAATACTCTGGCGCAAATGGTGCAAAACGGTCAGTTGACACCGCAATCGCAGGTGTGGAGACAGGGAATGTCCGGCTGGGCCGCCGCGGGAACCGTACAGGAACTCGGCGGGCTTTTTGCCCAGAACGCGCCGCCGCCGCCACCTCCGCCGCCTGCGCCGTAAGACAGTATGATACTTTTTGGGGGAGGCGGCATGGACCCTGCCACAATGATGGTGGGGATGGCTGTAGGCAGTACTATCGGCAGACAAATGGCCGGCACTATGGACAATGTAATGAATGGTATGCAGCAGTCCAGCGCTTCTGCGTACCGCGCGCCATTGCCGGCAGCCGGTCAGGCAGCGCCGCCTCCGCCTGTAATGCAATATAATGTTGCGGTGAACGGGCAGATAACAGGTCCTTTTACCATGAACACTCTGACACAAATGGCGCAAGGCGGTCAGCTTACGCCGCAATCGCAGGTGTGGAAACAGGGAATGCCCGGCTGGGCAGCCGCGGGAACCGTACAGGAACTCAGCGGCCTTTTTTCGCCCGCCTGCGGCGGCGCCGCAAGTGCCGTTGCATATCCGCCGCCATCCCAAGTCCAGCACAAGGAGAGAGTTATGCATGTATACGATGAAAAGAATTTTTACTCAATGGGCCGTTTAATGGAATTCGGTATGAGTACAAACGTAGCGCAGCAAATGGTGAACAATATGAATCACCATTTACAAAACATGTACATTCCGGGTGCCGGCAATCCCATGCGGCCGCCGCAGCAAACTGCGGGATCGCGTCCGCCGGACATACAAGTACTGCCGGAGCCGATATATTACGCCGTAATTGACGATGCACAATCAGGGCCATACTGCGAAACAGAACTTGCAAGGCTTATTAATGACAAAAAAGTAACAAAAGAAACCTATATCTGGTATACAGGCATTAGTGAATGGACAAAGGCGGAAAACATACCGACCATTTTACGGCTTGTGGCTCTTGCTCCGCCGCCGCTGCCAACACCGCCGCCGCTGCCGCCTTCGGCTGAGGGAGTTTGATACATTATGTCAAAGAAAAGAATATCCACCACAAACATGAGAAATATGCAAAGAATGTTTAATCAACAGGGTATGCAGCAGAATGCAGCGCTTTACAACATAGCGGTAAACGGGCAGACTATGGGACCCCTCAATATGAATGCTCTGGCGCAAATGGCGCGAAACGGTCAGCTGACATCCCAGACGCAAGTGTGGCGGCAGGGAATGCCCGGTTGGGCAGCCGCGGGCACGGTGCAGGAACTCAGCGGGCTTTTCGCACCGCAGCAGGCTGCAGCCGCTCCGCCGCCGCCGCCGGTAATGCAATACAATGTGGCGGTGAACGGCCAGACAACAGGCCCCTTCAACGCAGCCGCTTTGGCGCAAATGGCGCAAAACGGTCAGCTTACGCCGCAGTCACAGGTGTGGAAACAGGGAATGTCCGGCTGGGTTGCCGCGGGAACCATTGAAGAACTCAACAGGCTTTTGGCCCAAAATGCCCCGCCGCAAACCTGGGATCATTATCATGTCCCCGTGAACGGTATCCTGAATGATTATGAAAAAGTAGACTGTCTGGAAAGCGATGTCGATGCGCTGGTAAATGCAACCGCAATCGAGGAAACGCTTGCCGAATTCAAAATCGAGGCGAAAGTAACCGGCTTCTGCAAAGGCCCGGTTGTTACGTTGTTTGAAATAGTTCCCGCGCCGGGGATTAAACTTTCAAAAATAGTCGAGCTGGAAAATAACATCGCTATGCGCCTTGCCACCAAAAGCCTTCGGATTCTTTGTCCCATTCCCGGTAAACAGGCTGTTGGTATAGAAGTGCCCAATAAAAAACGCGCAATGGTCAACTTTCGCGAATTGCTCGAATCCGCCGATGACCCTGCGCATTGCGATAAAGCGTTGCCGATATTTCTTGGCAAAACCATATCCGGCGAACTGTTCACCGCCGACCTTGCCGCCATGCCGCACCTTCTTGTGGCAGGCACAACCGGTTCCGGCAAGTCGGTGTGCATAAACACAATGATACTGTCTCTATTGTACCAGCTTTCGCCTGCGCAATGCCGCATGATTTTTGTCGACGCTAAAGTCGTTGAACTTTCATTCTACAACGGTATTCCGCACCTTCTTACGCCGGTCATCACCGAGCCTGGACGGGCGCTTGCCGCCATGCGCTATTGTGTCAGCGAAATGGAACGCCGTTACGAAGTACTGGCAAAAGAATCAGCGCGAAATATTAAATCCTACAACAAAAGCGCTGCCGAAAAGGGATTGGCGGGTTTGCCGTATATTGTCGTTATCATTGACGAGTTTGCCGATCTGATGGCCGTATCCGGCAAGGAAATTGAGGCACTCATCGCGCGGCTTGCCGCAAAAAGCCGCGCCGTGGGTATCCATCTTGTTCTGGCAACGCAGCGTCCGTCCGTGAATGTCATCACCGGGCTTATCAAAAGCAATATTCCCGCGCGCATAGCGTTCATGGTTGCCTCCAATACAGACAGCCGTATCATTCTGGATACACCCGGTGCGGAAAAACTGTTGGGGAAGGGCGATATGCTCTACAGCGGAACCGAGCCATTTCCCGTCCGGGTTCAGTGCGCGTATGTTTCCGATGAAGAAGCAGACAGAACAGTGGCTCATCTCAAGACTCTGGGGATGCCTGTTTTTGTTGATATGTAAGCAAAATAAGGGAGTATAATCATGAAACTTAACGTTGTTTTGACTTTTATCGTTATCGCGCTTGCGGGACTTTCGGCCTTCGGTTTTTACATAGCAAACGAGGGTGATATCTATCGTATTCTAATCACCGCCGGTTCCGGGCTTTCGTTAGTTGTTACTCTGGGCGGTTTACTGGCGTTGTCATCGCCCAATCGCGGGTCAATAGTAAACGTCAGAGTTGTTTCGGGCCTGTTTTTTCTTGCGCTTCTGATAGTGCATATTGTATTCAGCTTTACCGGAGTAGTATTTTCGCCTTATATCATCATTACCGGCGCTCTATTGCTGCTGTATATCCTTCTATGCTATCTTATTATCCGGGCGCTCAAGTCGGCCTAAGCACAATATTCACCAGCTTATCCGGCACCGTTATCACTTTCGCCACAGTTTGCCCTTCAAGCCATTTTTGAACGCCGGGCAGGGCAAGGGCGGTTTTTTCCAGGTCGGCTGTGGCAGTACCGGCGGCCGCGGTGAATTTATCGCGGATTTTACCGTTTATCTGAATCATTACGGTTACCGTATCGTCATGCGTTAATGCTTCATCGTAAGACGGCCAGGCACAGGCGCTCACCGACGTGGTATGCCCCAGTTTTTCCCACAGTTCTTCTCCCAGATGCGGCGCATACACGCTCAGCATAATCACCAATGGCTCCCAAAGGGCAGGGGGAATGACAGCTAACTTCCCAAGCTCATTGGAATAAATCATCATCGCGCTGATCGCCGTATTAAAGTTGATACTGGCCGTATCATCAGTCACTTTCTTGATAGTCTTGTGTAAGAGTTTTTCAAGGGACTGGGGTGTTTGGGGACTGGGGACTGGGGACTGGGGACTGGGGAGCGTAGTCTGGAATCCAAGCTGCTTGTCATCACGTTCAGATTGCGAACAACAATCCCTAGTCCCTATTCCCCATATTCTCTCCAAAAACCGGGATACGCCGACAAGGCCTGATGTAATCCAGGGTTTACTGACTTCCAGCGGTCCCATGAACATTTCGTAGACCCGCATGGCATCTGCCCCATAACTTTTGATGATGTCATCGGGGTTGATCACATTGCCCCGGCTTTTGCTCATTTTTTGGTTGTCTTCGCCCAGGATCATTCCCTGGTTGATCAGCCGCTGGAACGGTTCAACGGTGTTTACCAGGCCGCAGTCGTACAGGACTTTGTGCCAGAAGCGGCTGTACAGCAGGTGCAATACCGCGTGTTCCGCTCCGCCGACATACAGGTCAACCGGCATCCAGTAGTCGATTTTTTCTTTTGAGACAAATTCTTTGTCGTTTTTGGGATCGAGGTAACGGAGGTAATACCAGCAGGAACCGGCCCACTGAGGCATGGTATTGGTTTCCCGTTTCGCCGGGCCGCCGCATTGGGGGCACTTGGTATGTACCCATTCGTTAATGCCGGCAAGCGGCGACTCGCCGGTACCGGTGGGCGCGTATGATGTTACGTTCGGCAATTTGAGCGGCAATTCGCTTTCCGGCAGGGGAACAATGCCGCATTTGCTGCAATGCACAACCGGAATAGGCTCGCCCCAGTACCGCTGCCGTGAAAAAATCCAGTCCCGCAGTTTATAGTTTACGGCTTTGTTACCAATGCCTTTTTCTTCCAGCCATGCGGTTATTTTTTTCTTTGCCTCAGCTGTGGGCAAACCGGTTATGAGACCAGAGTTTATGGAGTAGCCATCACCGGTAAAGGGGGACTGGGGACTAGGGACTAGGGACTGGGGATCAGGGATTTCCTCAGGGCGGTCAGTAAGCGACCTACTGATTGCAGCTTCGTCTGTAGTTGTTCTGATGTTTCTTTCGTCATAAATTTGAGCCGTTCCGCAATCATCAGATGAGTTTCCAGTTCTGTCATTGAACCGTTCGCTATTGACAGAAACTGAATGTACTCCTTCCGGCTCTTTCGTCCATTGCCTTCCGCTATATTGGCTGGAATTGACACCGCAGCCCGCCTGATTTGGCTGGTCAGCCCGTACATTTCCTCTTTCGGAAAATTTCTCGTCTGCAGGTAGATCATCTCGACAAGATTCATTGCCTCTTGCCATACTGTCAAATCTTTGAATGTTTTCACCATCATCCTTCTCCTTCCCCAGTCCCCAATCCCCAGTCCCCAGTCCCTTCTTCTCAGTAACAACTTGAATGATAGGTAAATTATACTCTTTCGCGAATTCCCAGTCGCGTTCGTCATGGGCTGGAACTGCCATAATGGCGCCGGTGCCGTAGGAAATCAACACATAGTCGGCAATCCATATCGGTATTTTTTGATCGTTTACCGGATTAATCGCATAAGCGCCGCTCCATACGCCGGTTTTTCCTTTGGCAAGATCGGTGCGTTCAAGGTCGCTTTTCAGGGCTGCCGCTGCAATATATGCGTCTACAGCATCTTTCTGTTCAGGAGTTGTGATTTTTTCAACTAACGGATGCTCCGGCGAAAGCACCATGTACGTCGCGCCAAAAAGGGTATCAGGCCGAGTAGTGTAAATCTCAATGGAAAGCTCCTCCCCCAGTCCCCAGTCCCCAGTCCCCAGTCCCTTTTCTCTAAAAACCTTGAAGACCACATTCGCGCCCTCGCTGCGGCCAATCCAGTTGCGCTGCATCAGTTTTACCGGCTCGGGCCAGTCGAGGCCGTCAAGGTCGGCAAGCAGCCGTTCGGCGTAGGCGGTTATTTTGAGTATCCACTGGCGTATCCGCTTGCGGGTCACTTTTTCGCCGCAGCGGTCGCACAGGCCGTCTTTTACTTCTTCGTTGGCAAGACCGGTTTTGCAGGAAGGACACCAGTTGATGGGGCTTTCCGCCTCGTAGGCAAGGCCTTTTTCAAAGAGTTTCAGAAATATCCATTGGGTCCAGCGGTAATAATCTTCACTGGATGTATCGACTTCACGATCCCAGTCGTAGGAAAAGCCCAGGGCTTTAATCTGAACCCGAAACCGTTCGATATTGGCGGCGGTCGTAACAGCAGGGTGCGTGCCGGTTTTAATCGCGTAATTTTCCGCGGGAAGGCCAAATGAGTCAAAGCCCATGGGGTGCAGGACATTGTAGCCGTTCAGGCGAAGGTAGCGGCAGTAAATGTCGGTGGCGGTATAACCTTCCGGGTGGCCGACATGAAGCCCCTGCGCGGAAGGGTAGGGAAACATATCCAATACATAACACCGCTTTTCTTTGGGAAAAGCAGCATCCTCGGTTGTGGTAAATGTCTTGTGTGCAGCCCAATATTGCTGCCATTTGGGCTCAATCGTTTCAAAAGGGTACTTTGCCATAATGAGGTCATTATACCGAAGAAGCGATGAGTGTGGAATAGGCTTTTACTGCCAACCTCGTTAAAAATAACCGGTATTTGCCGCAAAGCCGTTGTAGACTTGATGCGCCTTTCCGTCAAAAAACTGGTTGATATTATCAACGAAGGTTCCATAATTACCGGCAAAACCGCCGTGTTCCTCCCTGGCTGCACATACATTTTGATCAGCACACGCTTTTTCTGCATCCGGCTTGCCGCGAATACAATGCCACGTTTGTACATTCTCTATAATAGCCATAATGTGCTCCTTATTACAAATGTAGGAAAACCCAACACGAAAGGCAAGAAAATTCGTTATTTTACTCGCAGTTTAACTTGAATTTTCTCATATTTAGCGATAAAATCATACTATGAAACAGACAGTAACCATTGAAATTGCCAATAATGCGGTCTTGCAGATATTGCGTAATTTAGCCGCAATGAGCTTGGTAAAGTTTACAGAAGAAACACCCAGATATGATGAGCAATTAACGGCTCGCTTAAATGAAATCTACAGCGAATTGGATTCATCTATTGACCCATTTGTTGTGGCGGCTCAAGCGGAAGTTCTTGAAGGGGCGATAACTGGTAATGATAAAAGGGGAAATCTGGTGGGCTGATTTGCCTGAAAATTTTTATGGTTCAGAACCTGGTAAGCGTCGTCCAGTTTTGGTAATCCAAAATGACGCAATTAACCGCAGCAATATAAAAACAGTTATCTGTGCTTTAATTACCTCTAATATAAACCAAGCAAAAGTCCCTGGAAATATCTTATTGGAAAAATCTAATAGCGGTTTGGAAAAACAATCTGTAGCAAATTTTTCACAAATATTTACTATTGATAAAACACGATTTACGAACTATGTTTCAATGTTACCAGGGAAATATATTGAAATGATTAATGAAAGTGTAAAATATATTTTTGATACCGAAATATAAACTGGGCGAGACCTTTTGTTATAAAAACTGGTGTTTATTTGTATTTATAAACTCTTAGCCAAGATAAATCGCCTTTTTTCCTCTCTCCAATCTCGGGATCTGCTATTATTTCATTAGTTGAATTTGCATTATTGGTGCCTGAATTCAAAAGGTATTACATTACCACTGTCTAATTCAGATTTTCCAATTAAAACATTTTCAATAAAGGCATAGGGTAAGTCAGGGTTTTCTTCCGCTAACTTGCCAATTCGAGCCCAGTGTTCAATCTGCATAGATACAGAACGAGTATATACAGAAGCGTGTTTTACTGCTTCAGTCATTATATCATTAGAAAGTTGTACTGCTGCCTGTGTCATAATGTAATTATTATATAGTATTCCAGAAAAGTCAATAACACCTATTCTTAACTCGCAGAATTTCACGCCAAGACGCGAAGGACACAAAGGCACAGAGAAAAGAATTCAAATAATAACTTCGCGTACTTTGCGCCTTGGCGAGAACTCTTTTCCTGATAAGTTCACGCATATGGTCATAGCCACGCTCCCTGTGGTATAGGCCGTTGGTCAACGGCACTAGGCAATTTGAGTGTTAGGCACTTTTGCGTAACCTTCTAATTCCTAATGACAAAGAATTTAACATTAGTATCCCATACACCGCCTGATATAAATTTCCAGTAATCCATTATAGGACGAACAAGGCGTATAACTGGTAATATATTTCCATCACGGCCTTGAGTTTGTCCTATTGTTTGAGGTTCGTTGTCTTTTATTATGTATTGTGCATTATCTGTTACAGTATTTCCAACGAATACGCTTTTTATATTATTGACATACTCCGGTAAGGTTCCCATTCCTGTTATTTGATCTTTTGCGTATTCCCATTCATCAAGAAATGCAAGACGGTAACCCGTAGAAAAATTATCATTCGTTCTGCCTACAGTATGAAGTATATCCCGATGTAGATCCCCTGGACCAAACTCATTAACAATATAAAATGGATCAAGACCATCCCTTATACTTAACTGGCTGCAAAATATCATTGCATCCCGAAAGTTGACATTGGTTACAGGCTGGCTGGGGTTTTTTACTACACTTGGGTTTTGCCCCATAACGGCTTCGTATTCACGCTGTGTTACCAGCGAGTTGGCAATATAAAAACCGCCCATTGGCGCTCCAAACCGGGTAATAACATTGTTGAATTTGGTAAAATTAGCTGAAACAGGAGCAGGAGTAAAGGCTGTAGAAAGATCGTAACCATCTAATCCGAGTATTTTAATATTTTTTCTTCCGGGGTAATTCAATTTATTTACAACAAACACAGTAACTCCACGCATCTTTGTTAAGAATTCCTCTTCGGAGCCGTATTCTATCGCGTATTTTTGATTTCCTACAGATACATCTAAACGTGTTCTGTTTCCATTTTTGCTCCAGTTAAAATCAACCTGTGTGCTGTTACTGGGTGCGGAGCCGCTTGATGTAACATCAA
>Ga0123356_10003359_pt1 | contig 16804 bp, 17 predicted proteins | sample TergutEmb28metaG_2_FD_92546 | JGI IMG/M metagenome (GOLD analysis project Ga0123356, IMG submission 92546) | Embiratermes neotenicus P3 segment gut microbial communities from Petit-Saut dam, French Guiana - Emb289 P3 | ecosystem: Host-associated > Arthropoda: Insects > Digestive system > Gut ...
CGTATACTCGATGGCCGAAGAAACCTTCTTGCCAGCTATGGCCAAGGTCGCAGAAAAATTCCGCGCAGCGCGCGAACTCGAGAAACTTGAAAACTATTTTGGCGGAGAGGCGAGGTTCGACGAGATAGCGCGACAGATCTCGGCATGGGCGAACAAAAACATCGACGCGGCGACGTTCGAAACGCTTTCGACAACATACACAGGAGTCATCTCGCTTTACAACATGATGAAGAACGGAGAGCCCGCGCTCTTGGGCTCGCGCGTCGCGAACGACGATCACGTGTCCGAAGAGAAATTGCGCAAGATGATGCGTGATCCGAAATACTGGCGCGACAACGACGAAGCGTTCATAAAAAAAATCGACGAAGGCTTCAAAAATTTATATGCAAAAAAATAGAAAAAATACACAATAGTTATTGCATGAATTTATTTTTCATGATACAATGAACTTGTCTTTTGTTAAATAAGGAGAGAACAAATGTTCAAAAGCATAGTTAAAAAAGCAGTCGCCAAAAAGGCCCCTGCGAAAAAAGCAGCCGCCAAAAAAGCGCCCGCGAAGAAAAAAGTAGCCGCCAAGAAACCGGCAGCGAAAAAAGTCGTCGCGAAAAAAGCCGTAGCGAAGAAGGTCGTTAAAAAGGCCCCCGCGAAGAAGGTCGTCAAAAAGGCCGTCAAGAAGGTTGCCGTTAAGAAGGCCGCTGTCAAGAAACCGGTTGCAAAAAAAAAGTAATCGATTCTGATTTTTCAAGCCCCAGGCTGGGCGAAGGGAAGTTTTTCAAAAACAACCTCTTCGATTCGGTCCTGGGGTTTTTTCATAGGAATTATCGACGGGCATTGGGCGCATGGCTTGGAGTTTCCGTCGCATACGCGTTCTTCAAACAACTTGCACCAAAGGTCGAAGCGGCTAACGAGCTTATGTTCACAACCATGGGCGCCATGGACATCTTCGTAATATCGATGGTCAACGCTATGATCGGAGCGGCGTTCCTTTTCATACCCGTTATGGTAGTATTCTTTATCATCGAAACGCTTATCGTGCGTGTGAAGCGGATACCGGCGGTGCGACCGATATGGTGGAAATACTCTTCGCTGATGTCGCTTGTCGCCGCGATTGTCGCCTCGATCCTGTATGTCTCGAACAACAAATTCTATCCCATGCTTGGGTTGATAGTATTTCTGTTCATATATGCGGCGGTCAAACTTATAACTGCGTTATTATGGGGCCTGGTAGATGGGGCATTTCCAAGAGAAACGAATAAGTAAATAATTATAAAATAACTATGTTTTCAAACTCCCTTAGGGGAGTTTTTTCATATCAAACTCGTGAAATCCGGCATCTGCTTGTCCCGAAATTAAAAAATAATTCCGCACGTATGTCAATATGCGTTTACGGATTATTTTTTATCGCGTGGCGGAGTATATGCCCGAATTTGACGAGTTTCAAAATTCCAGCACAACTGGAAAGAACGACGCGGAGCGCCGCGTTTTACAAACACATAAAAAAGGAGAAAAAATGACGATAGAAGCATCTTTTATCAAACAATTCGAGGCCGAAGTCCATCTTGCGTTCCAGCAGATGGGAACCAAGCTTCGCGCGACCGTCAGAACGAAAAGCAACGTGAAGGGCTCGTCCACAACGTTCCAAAAAATCGGCAAGGGTGTCGCAACCACAAAGGCCCGCCACCAACCCATGGCTGTCATGAACCTAAACCACACGCCCGTCGAGTGCGTGTTGCAGGATTTCTATGCCGGCGAGTGGGTAGACGAGCTTGACGAGATCAAAACGAACATAGACGAGCGCCGCGTTGTAGCAAGCGCCGGCGCATACGCGCTTGGCCGCAAGTCAGACGAGCTTATCATCAACGGCTTGTCCGCCGCGACGCAATCGATCGCGGTCGACGGAGAGGGCCTTACCAAAGAGAAAATTTTGCGCGCGCTTGAAGTCCTTAACACCAAGGACGTGCCGGACGACGGCCAGCGTTTCGGTGTGGTCGGAGTTCACCAGTGGAACGAGCTTCTCTCGCTCCCTGAATTCTCGAGCGCAGATTATGTCGGAGATTCGTATCCGCTTTTGAAGGGCGTCGAATCACGCAAATGGCTTGGCATCAACTGGGTAATGCACAACGCCTTGCCGATCGACAGCGACGACCGCTCGTGCTTCATATATCACAAAAACGCGATCGGATTCGCGTCCGGTCAGGATGTGAAAACCGACGTGTCGTGGAGCGGCGAACGCGCGGCCCATTTCGTGTCGAACTCGATGAGCCAGGGTGCCGTATTGGTCGACGCAGAGGGAATTATCAAGATTTTGTGCGATGACACATCTGCTCTTTAATTCTTGAGATTACAAACTTTAGGAGGTCGGAAACGGCCTCCTTTTCATTTACAAAAAGGATTCAAATGATAACGAAAAACTTGACCGTGATCGGTTATTCGAACGGATGGACGCTTTGGCATTACAAGTCAGAAGACGATAAGAAAACAATCGAGGCCGACGGCTATTTCGCCAAGGTAAAAAACATACTCGCACCAGGCGACATGATGATAGTCCTTTTCGTAAACGGAAAGAAAAGGTCGAGCGCGTTTTACCAACTCGACGAGAAACTTAACATAGGGAGAATGAAATGAACAAAATCGAAATATGCAGCAAGGCGCTTAACAAAATAGGCGCAATAGAAATAGACTCGTTCGAGGACGACACGCCCGAGGCGCAAATCGCAAGCTCGATGTATCCGCTTGTGAAACGCAAAACGCTTTCCTCGTTCGCATGGAGCTTCGCAGTCAAATCCGCTACGCTTGTCCGAATCGAAGAAGTGGACAGAGATTTCCGGGTCGCATACGCGCTTCCGGAGGACATGGTGCGCGCGATAAAACTCGAATCGGGCGCAGCGTATCGAATCGTCGGAAATAAACTTTTAACGAACGTAGAGACCGCGGTGCTTGAATATATATACGACGCCGAGGAGGAAAATTTCCCGCCGATGTTCGCGGCCGCGATAGTATCGTCGCTTGCCGCAGAATTCGCCTTCGCTCTTATCGACGACGGAGCGAAATTCAACATGATGCAGAGGCAGGCAATGACCGAACTACGCGAAGCACGATTCCTTGAAACATCACAGGGGGAGCGCAAGCGCATAAAAAACTTCTCGCTTAATTCGGCACGAAACTAGGAGATAAAAATGTATAAAAAGACAATCTCATACTCTTCGTTCGCGAACGGCGAAGCTGGGCCGGACCTTATGGGCCGTGGAAATTTCGCGGAGTATAACAAGGCGGCGGCGCGCATGCTGAATTTCCGACCTATCGCGACAGGAGGACTTGTGCGCAGGGACGGATTTCTACACGTCGCGGTTGCCGCCGGCGAAGGACGGATAATCCCTTTCGAAGCGAGTGATGAAAACAAATTCATAATCCTTCTTACGACAACGGATATGCACGTATACGACACCGACGGCGCGCTTAAAATGTCGCGGCCGTTTTTAATCACTATGGAAAAAATCAACAATATACGATACGCGCAGAAGGACAGCTCGATATATCTTGTCGAGGAAAATATACATCCGTGCATGTTGCGATACAATAAAATCGACGGCACCTTTACCTTTACGGTATGGAATTTCGAGACGCGAAAAGACGAGCACGGACGAATAGAAAGCCTTATGCCGTTCGCGAAATTCCCCGATATGGAAGGCGTGGTGCTTACCATAGACTCTACCACTAACACGAACCGAGTGATCATCACAAGCAGGGCATTTTTCAAACCGGAATACGTCGGCGTGCGCCTGCAACTTTTCGGAGGGCAGGTGGAAATCCTATCCGTTGTAAACGAAACCACCGCCGCGTGCAGAGTCGTAAAAGACCTTGACGGCGGCGGGTCGACAACCGAATGGCGCGAGGAGGCGTTTTCGTTCCCACGCGGATATCCAAGAACGCTCGCCTTCTATCAAAACCGCATGGTGCTTGGCGGAGCGCGCGAATTGCCCGGAAGAATGTGGTTTTCAAAAACAGCGAAATACTTCGATTTCGATTTGGGCGAAGGGCTTGACGACGAGGCGATCGAATTCGACATGCTGTCGGAAAAAAGCCACAAGATCGTCGCCATATTCGAGGGCAAACACCTTCAGGTTTTCACCGACGACGCCGAGTGGGTGGTCGCCGGAAACCCCATTACTCCAACCTCGATAGAAATGAGGATACAGACTAGGATCGGATCGAAAACAGACGTATACATCGAACCTCAGCTTGTCGAAGGATCGACGATCTTCATCGCGAAAAACGGAAACGAGGCGCGCGAATTCTATTGGGGAGAAATCGAGGGAGGATACGTTTCGAACGACCTTGCATCGCTGTCCCCGCACATGCTCGACGATCCGATACAGCAGAGCTATAACAAAAAAACGCGCACGCTTCATATACTTAACCGCAATGGAAAAATCAGCGCGGATTCGATCAACAAAAACATGGGCGTGAACGCTTGGCATACGATAGAAACCGCCGGAGAGATCAAGAGCATCTGCAACATAGACGAGGCGCTTTTCGCGCTTGTGAAACGCGGAGAGACGTTCCGTTTGGAACGCCTTGATAAGCGCGCAGTGTGCGATGCGTGCTTGGTTCGAAACTATGAATCGGCGCAGACCGAAATATCCGGGCTCGAACATCTAGATGGTATGGAAGTCATCGCCAACGCAGACGGAGAGGCGGTGGAAGCAGTGGTGGAAAACGGCATGATAATATTGGAGACGCCGGCGAAAAACGTAAGCGTAGGCCTTGCCTTCGTCAGCCGAATGTGCCCACTTCCGCCGTTCGTTGGAATGTCGCGTATGCCGCGCGCTACAAGGCTTATCGTGCTTACTATGCGAGTTTCGAAAACACGCGGATTGAAGATCGACACGGGCCAGGGCGCGAAAAATCACGGCGGGGAATCCGAGTTCACGGGCGACATAAGAATCGTCTCGAGAGGATTCGTGCGGAACTTCGAAACACCGGTGTTCAAAATCGAAACAAGCGCGCCATTCAAGGCGAAAATACTTAACATAACCGCAACAATGGAGTGCGTGATATAGGAGAGAAAATGGGAACCACAAACGGACTTACAAAGGCTTTTTACGACCTTGGGGACATAATTATCCCGGCGAAAAAAACCGAAAAAGAAAGCAAACAAGAAAAGAGGGAAAAAGAAATAGAGGAGCAGGAGCGCCAGCTTGAAATCGACAGACTTCTTTACAAGCGCGACAAATTCAACGAGGAGAAGGGCAACCTGCTTCGCGAAAAGCTTGCGTCAAACAACGCTAGGATGGCCGCAGCAGGCCTTGTCGGTACGTCGGCGTCGATGGAGGCGTTCAGGAAATACTTCGCTTCGAAATCAGAGCGCGAGATGTTGGCGAACGAATTCTTTTCCGATCTTGATTTGAAAAAGCTCGAGCTCGAGCTTGCCAAAAAATCGGAACTGTCGCTTTTGAACAACGGGGATAGCGGCGGAAAAAAAAGCCTGCTGTCGAAATAAAGGAGGAAAAAATGACAAACGAAATCATGGACGAGAAAATCGCATATATGGAGGACATGCTTTCCTCGATGGAGAAAATATACGACGAGCTGACCTCGATAATCGAAGGTGCGAAAAAGCTTTTCGACGATGGGAAAGGAAGGTGCGAAGATGACTCCACCGCGCTTTTGCAAGAAGGAATCGTTTGAAAAATTCCTTGTCGAATGGAACGTGTCGTGCGGTCTTAAAACACCGGAACATCACCTTAGAATCGCGCGGTTTTTAGAGGGCGTATGCGAATCGCGCGAGCGGCGCGGACTTATACTCGCGTTTCGCGGAAGCGGGAAATCGACCGTGGTCGGACTTTTCCTTTGCTGGATTTTACGGCGTGACCCGAACATGCGCATAATAGTGATTTCGGCGGACGAAGCTTTGGCAAAAAAAATGGTGCGCTATGCCAAGAGGATCATCGAATCGCATCCGAGCCTGGAGTTTTTACGCCCAATAAAAAAAACCGAATGGGCAGGCGGGTGCCTTACCGTAGCACGCGAGGCGCAGCTTAGGGACCCGTCGCTTCTGGCCGCGGGGCTTGGCTCGAACATCACGGGATCGCGCGCGGATGTGATAATCTGCGACGATGTGGAGGTGCCGAAATCCGCAAACACCGCCGCGAAACGCCTTGACCTGCGCGAGAAACTAATCGAGCTTGAGTTCGTCCTTACGCCAGGCGGAATGCAGATTTTCATAGGGACGCCGCATTGCCACGACACAATTTACAAGACGTGATTTTTATGCTATAATATCTGCGAAATATTCCGTGAAGAGGAGAGGCATAAAATGAGCGAATTTGAAAACCACATACCTAAGCTTAAAGTCATAGGGCTTGGCGGCGCAGGTTGCAACGCAGTCGATTCTATGATAGCGTCCGGAGTTGCCGGCGTGGAATTCATCGCGGCCAACACCGACGCGCAGGCGTTATCGCTTGCAAAGGCCGGGCGCAAAATACAGCTTGGGCGCAAGACGACACGCGGGTTGGGTTCAGGCGCCAAGCCCGAAGTGGGAACCGCCGCCGCGGAAGAATCGCTTAGCGAGATTTCGGACGCTATCATGGACGCGGACATACTTTTCATCGCCGCAGGAATGGGCGGAGGAACCGGGTCCGGCGCGGCTCCGGTCGCAGCGGCATTGGCGCGAGAAAAAGGAATCTTGACCGTGGCGGTAATCACCACTCCGTTCGAATTCGAGGGCGAGAGGAAATCGAAAATCGCGAACGACGCGGTCGACAAACTGAACACGCTCTGCGACTCGCTTATCGTTTTGCCGAACCAAAATTTGTTCAAGGCGGGCGGCGAGGGAATAACCTTCAAAAACGCATGCCAGATGTCCGACGTAGTGCTTTTGGAAATAGTAAAAAACATAACGGATCTTATCATGAAGCCCGGGCTTATCAACCTTGACTTCGCAGATATAAAATCGATCATGAGCGGGCGCGGCCGCACTATCATCGGCTCGGCCGTTGAACGCGGAGACGGGCGCGCGGAGCGGGCTGTGGTGCGCGCTTTGGACAATCCTATATTCGCGGGAGAAAATATTTACGGGGCTTCGGGCATACTTGTAAACATAACCGGAAACTCGGAAAATCTGACGTTATCCGAAGTGCAGAAAATCATGGACGAGATACGCCGCAGCCTTGATACGCTGAACGTAGATTTCGTCTTTGGAACAAGCTTCGACGACGCGATGGGAGAGGCATTGAAAGTTTCAGTCATAGCAACAGGAATCAACGGGGCGGCGCGCCGAAGCGCATTTGCTTTCGACGATTCGGTTGCAGTGCGTCCGGCCGCGCGTGCTGCTCAACCTTTGGAGCAGGCAGCTCATGCGGCTTCGAAAAAATTCGTGCTTGACGATGTGGTCGCTCCTTCCGTTTCGGCTGTGAGCGAGTTCGACGAAGCGCTTGGGGGAGCGGTCGAAAAAATAAAGCTCGAGGAAGAGCCTGTAGCGCGATACGGCGAAATGCTTAGCGCAGCGGCCGAAGAGGTGCGTGCGCCGGAACCCATAATCGCTTCGTCATCCACATCCGAAAAAATTGAAAAATCCGACGATGCGCCCAAGAAAAAGAAGAGCTTTACGTTCAACTTTTTCGAAGTGTTGAACGCTTCGAGTCCCGACAAGTTCGGCGACGAAATTCCAGATGTCAAACTTTCAACCGACGTCAAAGAAGAGGACAACGTGGTCTTTATCGGAGGTAGCGCGTCGGCGGAAGCGAAAAAGGAACGACAGACCGACCTGATGGAATTCATACAGAGTTCGCAGAGCGGGTTGGGGATTCCTTCGATACTTAAGAAGACCCCAGAGAACTCGTGAAATCGAGCCAATGAGCGGCAGCATAACCCAAAAATAAAAAGCGCGTAGTAGCAAATACGTTCTGCTTTTTAATTTTCGAACATGCCTTGCCCCTGACTCAATTTGACGAGTTCGCCAGGATATGATTTTTATTTATGATCTCAGCGCCCTTAGGGGCGCTTTTTTTTTACACTTCATTAACATCAAAAAGGAGAAAAAATGGATATGCAGAAAATGCGTCGCGACTATGCGGCAGCAATAGAAAACACAGCCGCTTGGCGCGACATCTGGAGCGAGTGTGCCAAGTATGCGCGAGGAGGACTGCGGCAAGAAATATACGACTCGACCGCGGCGCAGGGCGCGGAAAACCTTGCCTCGTCGCTTCTGTCACAGTTGACACCACCGTGGTCGAAGTGGTTCGGTCTTGGCCTTGGCTGCGATGCGGCGATGGAATCATCTATGGCGGAGCTTGAGAAATACGAGAAGATAATAGCGTCCAATTTCGAGAAGTCGAATTTTTATTCCGAGGCGCACCAGTCATACCTCGACCTCGTGCTTTTCGGCACCGCGGTCATAATGTTCGAGGAGGAAAAAACCGGAGAGGCGAGCGCGTTCAAATTCTCGTCCATTCCACTTTCGCAAATCTCGCTTCTTGAAGACGAGAGCAGCGAATACATCGTGTTTCGCACAATCGAAATGAGCCTTGCCGCCATGGCAGCAAAATTTCCAGCATACGAATTTTCGACCCGCGACATGGAAAAAATAGCGCGCGAAGGAGAGAAGAAAATCAAGGTCGTGGAAACGATAGGCGAGCGCGAAGCCGGTGGATACGACTATGCCGCATTCCTTGTAGACGAAGATAATTTGCTTTCGCTTAAAGAGGACGCGCCCATTGCCAGCGGTGTGTTCGCAAGCTCGCCATTCATAGTTTTCAGGTGGTCGAAAATTCCCGGGGAAACATACGGACGCTCGCCGGTTATGCGGTGTTTGGCCGACATAAAAACGCTTAACAAATCGGTCGAGCTGGTTTTGAAAAACGCCTCGATTGCCGTGGCAGGAGTGTGGCAGGCGGACGACGACGGTGTCATAAACCTCGATGCAATCACACTTGAACCGGGAACGATAATTCCCAAGGCTGTGGGTTCCGCAGGGCTTGTCCCGCTTAGATCCGGCGCGGATTTCGACATATCGGCGCTTGTTATTTCGGAGCTTCGCGGCAGCATAAATCGCGCGCTTTTGGCCGATAAAATCTCGATTATAGGGTCGGCGGCAACTCGCATGACCGCGACAGAAGTGATCGAACGCGCGGACGAAATCGGGCGCATACTTGGCGCGACATACGGACGTTTGCAAAACGAATTCCTGACCCCGCTTGTCATGCGAGCGATCCACATTTTGAAACGGCGTGGAGAGATTTCCGACGTGTTCGTAAACGGGCGCGAGGCGGATTTGAAATACTCCTCGCCGCTTGCTATATGTCAATCGTTGCGCGATGCGAAGGGCGTTCTGTCCTGGGTCGAAACGGTCGCGGAACTTGGCGACGGAGCGGCGGATTTGGTGGACGTTCGAGGAGTCGCAAGATTCCTTGCCTCCGCTTTCGGGGTTCCGCAGAAACTATTGAAAGAAAACTCCTGAAATCGGCCGCCTGCTAGATTCTCGTAAAAATTAAAAAGCACGTAGTAGCAAATACGTTCTGCTTTTTATTTTTTATTCCGAACCGTCGCAATCGCCTCGATTTGAGGAGTTTTAATTTTTGGAGAATGATATGAACGATGAATCTTTTTTGACGGGATACGACGTCCTTCGAATCCCAATAGAAAAAGACGGAGTGCCAGCGTGGCCGGAGCGGTTCGGCAAAGAGAAAATCGAATCGCTCCGCGCGCGCGTAGGGGATCAAAAATTCATGAGCCAGATGATGTTGGTGCCGGTTAGAAAAACCGGCACCATGTTCGACGCGTCGGCGCTTAGATTCTACTCGGACGAATTGCTTGTCAAAGAGGCGAACGGCGCGATCGCATTCGCTATTGGCGGCGCGCGAATCGTGCAGCAGTCTTGTTGGTGGGATCCGTCGTATGCAAGCGCGGGCGGCGACTTCTCGGTAATCGCAAGCGTGATGCTTGACGACATGGGAAGGCGTTTCGTGCATGACGTGCTATACATCGCAAACGTCGAGGACGAGAGCGTTTCATGCGCTTCGCAATGCGGGGCAGTAGTAGAATTTTTGCGGCGAAATTTCGCGCCGCGCGTGAACGTAGAATCGAACGGGATAGGAAAATTCTTGCCGGAAATGTTGCGCGAGAAAATCGCGCTTGCCGGAATCGAATGCGCCGTGGTAGCGAAAAATTCCAAGGTCAACAAGGCAGTGCGAATCGCGGACGCATTCGACGCTTGTATTTCAAGCGGGCGGATTTCGTTTCATGAACGCCTTAAGGACACTCCGTTCTATTCGGAATTTTTAGAGTGGTCGCCGGAATCGCGCACTCACGACGACGGAATGGACGCGGTGGCGGGGGCGCTTGGCGAATCGCCGGCTGTCATGCCATCGCGTGTGAAAAATCGTTTGCCGCAAAAATCGCAGAGGGTGTTTAGGATTAAGAGGGTCGCGTCTGCAAATACCTAATCGTGCCGCCGATGACTATGAATAAAAACAACAACTCGAGCGCAGCCATAACTACCGATCCGATGATGACGGCATAGACAAGTCGCAGAAGGGTCGCGACTATTCCAAGAATCCTGTATACAAGCTGGTTCTTCTGCCATATAGAAATCGTGTGAACCACACCCGCGAAATACCAAAACAGATTCAAAAATCCGCTATATGTTATCGTCGACGCGATGGTCAAAAGGACTAGCCATGTCGCCAGGAAAAAAGAATCAAGCCAGGGATTTTTTACTTTGGCATTCGGATTTTTACCGGGGGGGGGAGTCTTAGCCAGCTTACTATATCGCGCGTTATGGCGATGGAATTCACCGCCGCACCCTCGATCGCACCCAAAAGAAGAAAATGTATCCCATGAAGGGCGTTGCCGGAAATCGTGCTTGCGAGCTGATATTTGCGCGTCGTCATGTAATATGTCATGCCGATAAGCACGAACGCGACGAGTGCCAGGACTTGGCTGGTAATGTAGACTGATGACGACCAATCGCCCATTTTATACTCTCACTGGATTCCGGCTCAAGGCCGGAATGACGGGGTTATTTTCTATGCTATCTCGCTGCGTTTCGTTATCACCTTGTCGATCAGACCGAACGCCTTCGCCTCGGTCGCAGACATGAAGTTGTCGCGCTCGAGCGCCTTGAACACAGTATCGTAATCCTTGCCGGTGTGTTCGGAATAAAGGCGCGTCAGCGATTCCTTCATCTTGATAATTTCCTTAACATGAATTTCCATATCGGTCGCCTGGCCGCGGGCGCCGCCCATAGGCTGGTGTATCATGATGCGCGAGTTCGCAAGCGCGAACCGTTTTCCCTTCGCCCCGCCGGAAAGAAGGAACGAGCCCATCGAGCAGGCTTGACCAAAACACAGCGTCGACACATCGGGCTTGATATAATTCATCGTATCGTAAATCGCCATGCCGCTTGTGATAACGCCGCCGGGCGAATTTATATAAAGATGAATATCCTTGTCCGGGTTTTCGGATTCCAAAAATATCAGCTGGGACGTGATCAACGCCGCAGTGGTATCGGTAATTTCCCCATTGATGAAAACAATCCTTTCCTTTAACAGTCTTGAAAAGATGTCGAACGAGCGTTCGCCGCGCGATGTCTGCTCTATCACCATAGGCACAAGATCCATTTTTTCCTCGAATTTTTCAGACATTGGAACTCCTTTTATTTTTCGATATTATACCATTTTTGACGGGCGCGTTCAATGAGTTTATTTTGCTTTCACGAACGGAGAGCTTTCGGGTTTGCCGCGCTCGCCCAAAAATTGGTGGAACGAGTTCGGGAAGTGCCCCATGTCCAACGCCTGGTATCCCCTATCGTGAAGGTCGGCGGCAAGCACCGTCGCAGTCGCGCCCGCGGCGATGAAAAACAACTTGTCCTTGCTGTGTTTCAGACAGTCTTTCAAAATCCTATTATATTCGCCGTAAGCGTTCATAGGCGGCACCGCCACTTCGGCCTTGGATTTTATATTTCCGAAGAGCCGTTCATCATATTCGAAGCGTCCGTTTTGCGGCACGACGAAGACCATGTCGCGGCCGGCCCACATGCTTATTATTTCGGCGAGCGGGAGAGCGTGAAAAACATCGAGGCGCGACAGGTCGGTGCAGCCGTATTCCGGCAGAGTGAAATACGGCTTGATTTGTTTGTATTTCCTTAGCCAATACGATTCCCAGAATGAGAGGCTGCCGCGGCGGTTTTTCGTGTTGTTAAGGTCGGTGTAGAATGCCGGAATGCAAACAAGCAATTTCCTATCATACGGGCGTTTGAGAATCGCCACAAGCCTTTGGCCGAGGTCGCCTTGCGCCGTTTGGAATTGGCCGTGCCGCTTGCCGCCCATGGCAAGGCTTAGTTCGCCGTCGCCGAAGCGCGTGATGCTTATGCCCTCTTCGCGGACTCGGCGCACGACTTCGCCGAACGGAAGGAGTTTCGGATATTCGATCGCCATCTTGATTAGTTTCACTCGCGTCGCGGTCGAGACCGGTATCAGCGGATAGATGAAATTCTTAATTTTCTTGCGGATACGGTGGAGCGGGTTGGGCATGGCGGTTTCCTTTTTTTGACTGGATTCCGGGTCAAGCCCGGAATGACAGCGCAGGGGGTTAATCGAATTTCCTTATGATGGTTCGGTGGCGCAGGTCTTCGATATATTTGCGTTCGAAGCTCGAGAGTTTTTCGCCGGCCAGCTGCATGCGCGCGCGGAGGAAGCCCTCGTCAAGCGGGGTGTTCGCGTTCGCGGGCGGGCGCCGTTCGGAGCATACGAAGAAGTAGGATATGAATCCGTCGCGCTCGAACGGGCCGGCAAGCGCGGGCGCACGGTTGAGAGCAGGGTGGGCGGCAAGCTCGGCCATCATGCTGGCGCGAGAGAGCGTTAATTTTTCGCCCGAGATTCCTATGCCCCTTTCGCGCGCGATTTTTGTGAATGCGGCGCAGGAGTTGATCGCGCCGATGCCGTCCACACGCTCGTTAGAAATGAGAGGGACGATTTCGAATTCGGATCCGGCTGAGGGCGCGGCAAGCTCGTTGCGGCGGATAGATACGTATGCGCGCAAGACTTGACCCGCGAATTTGTCCCATGTCGCATCGGCCAAGATCCAGGATCTCAGCGTCGCTTCGTTCAATTTATTCTTCTCTACAAACTTCCTCATCTCGCCGGGTTTGAACTTATAGAACCTTTCTATCTGAGCCTCGGCGGCGTCAAGTTCGGCGCGGGTGGCGGTGATCCTGAACCTCTCGGCGTCGGCCATCTTCATTATCTCGAGCGCGATGGTGTCGAAGGCTTCGGCGCGCACCTCCTTGTCGCTTGGCAATTTGAAGCCGGCGTGCTTGTGGAAGGCTTTCAGCAGCGCCGCACGCGCGTCGATCTCGAAGCTTGAAACCATGGTGCCGCCGACGATCGCCTCGGTGCGAACCCGCGCATCGGCGTTAAATCCGAACAGCATCAAAATCGCAAAAATTATTCCCTTCATCTCTCCCCCTAGAACCTCATCGGTATTCCGGATTCGTCCGTGTCCACGTTCATCTTGTATCCCACCTCGCCAAGCGTGGTGAATGTCAGCGTGAACGCTATGGCGCGCTCGCCGCGATAATCCCTGTCCTTCGTATAATTGTTCAAGACAGTAAGGGCGGCGGCGAAGCATTCGTTGTGGAACCTGATCCCGCCCTCGGTCTGAAGCGTCTTGCTATCCTTGACGTCATAGCGGTTGGCGACGAACATAGAGAGCGTCGGCGTGATCTGGGACTCGAGGCGAAGGTGCAGCTCCTCGCGGTCGTTGGGGATTTCGTTTTCGATCTCGATATCCTTCTGATACACATAGCCGGCGCGAAGTGCAAGGGCAGGCGGGCCAAGACGCATAACAAGCTCCTGGGCGTTCGCGGTCATTGTTTCGTTGTCGATACGTGTGTTGTATTGCATAGAGAAATACTTGTGCGGAAGGAACCTCATCTCGCCCAAGATGTCGGACGCGCCGGATTCGTTCTTTAGACCGGAACCGGGCGCGTAAAGATTATCGGGGGTCGAGAAGTTATAGTTCTGGCCCAAGAAGAAAATGCTTTTGCCGGCGGTATAGCGCAGGCCGTAATTCGCGCGCGTGCCGGTTTCATACATATCGTATCCGGCATAGCGGTTATCGGAAAAAAGGTTCTCGGCGTTGAGCTCCATAAATTTGGAATCCATGTTTGGAATGTCGTCGTGCGTCATAGACGAATCGCGCGGGGCGGCAAGGAACTGGACCTGCGGCTCGAGTATATGCCCGCCTTGGCTTATCAAGGGATAGCGCCAGCGCAGGCCGGCTTGGACCGAATCGCGGCTTCGGTTGCCGGTGAATTCCTCGCCTCCGCCTTCGTCGTTCACGTTCTTGAGGTAATACGCATCTCCGCGGGCGCTTGCCGACACATCGAAAAGGTGGCCGCCGGCGGTTTTCATCGGCACGGTGTATTTGAAGTTTCCGGAGAGGCGGTTGTATTCCTCGGACTCTTTGTCCGCGGCTTCGAAATTACGCTCGACGCGTGCGGTGTTCACATTCAAATCGAAGAAGCCGTAATCATCGTATCCGTTCGTCCTATAATAATTAACAAGCGGAAGGACGGTGGGCGAGAAGCCGTCGGGGACGTGGCGCAAGTCCTGATAACTATAGGTATCCATAGTTAGGAACGAGTTGCGGCGCGAACCCTCGAGGTGAACGCTCGAGGTCAACCACGGGTCGCTATTGTATCCATATTTGCGAAGGTAGGTGTCGTCGGACGTGCGGTTCAAATCGACGCGCGCGCGCCAGACGTCGTCGAACTCGATATTGCTTCGGACCTGATAGAACCAGCGGTCTTGGCCGGCCATTTCGGACGATATGCTCTCGCGTTCGTTCGGTTTATAATTACCGGTAAGGCGCAGGTCGAAGTGCGTCTGCTTGGTCATATACTCGCCCTCGTATAGCATGCCGGCGCGAGTCGAAAGTATCGGTGTCAGGCTTAGGCCGTGGTGTTTGCCAAGCGCGATATACGCTGGCTGTTTATAGCTTACGCCGAAAATGCTCGACATCGAAACGGTCGGGGTCAAGAGGCCGGTTTTAGATCCGGCGCTTGGCGCATAGTTCGAGAAGAACGGGAGCCAGAAGACCGGCACGTCCCACATATAGAAAAACATGTTCCGGTAAAAAAGCTGGCCGGTTTCGGCGTTGTGCGTTATGCGGCTGGCCGAGAGTTTCCACGTCGGCGTTTCATCGCAATCAAGGAAAGCCGATTTGCACGCAGAGTATTCGGAATCGTAAAAGACTATGTTCTGGAAACTCGTCATCTCCATGCGTGCGGAGCGGAAGGCCGCCGTGTCGCCGAATTCGCCGATCGTCATGCCAAGTGCGCCGGTTTCGTTCCTTGTGTTAAGGCCAAGGTCGCGGGTCGTGATTTTCGCCTGTTGATCCCGTATATCAATCGCGCCGTCGATTTTCATGTCGCCTGTGTCCGCGTCGAACTCGATAGAGTCGGCGGTTAGAGTCCTTGTATCCTGCCTCATATCCACGCCACCGATCGCGGTGAACGAGTTGGTGTTTCGATCGAAAAGGATGGCCTGAGAACGAACCGTTATAGGCGTTTGCTGTGCGCTCGCGGCGGTCGCGAAAAATAATATGGCAAGAAGGTGCCTCATTTAATCAGCCTTCTGAACGTTATCATAAGCGAGATGATGGCGATGTATATCATCGGCCAGATGAACGAGTGCGTCTGGATCAAATCGTATGCCGACACGACCGCCATCTGGAGCCCTATCATTATCCCAATCGCCACAAGCGTGAAGCGGTTCGAGGAGCGGCCCGACATAGGCATCTTGAACACTCCGAAAAGCGCGACAAGCGCGAAGAGCGGGTTCAAAAGCGGCGCGATTATACGCCTATGAAGCTCGGCCTTTAGCGCCTTATAGAACCGGGGATTGCTTTCATACTCGCTTGCGCGGGCCATGACAAGCTCGAGAGTGGGGCGTTCGTCGGGGCGGCGTGTGCGTTGGTTATCGGTTGTCGCGATCGCCAAGTCAGCCGTATAGGTTTCGAACGTGCCGAAGGTATACTTGCCCCCGCCCTTGTCCTGAATGGATCCATGTTCGAGAATCAAGAGCGCCGAGCGCTCGCCGGTTTTAAGAACGCCCCTTTGCGCGATAATCGTGCGGCGGGTGTTCGGATTCCTTGTATCATCAACGAAAATATCCGTCATCACGTTATTGAGCGTATTTTTAACATAAATAGTTATGCCGCGCGAGAGCTGGTTGAACTCGCCCTCTTTGACTATGAACGACGAGAGGTCTTGGGCCGAAAAGTTCCTCATGTCCCTATAATACGCCGCGGATATAGGGCTTAGCCAGAGCGAGCATGTCCAGCACATAAGCGCCATAACCCACGAAATGAATATCGCCGGGCGGGCGATTTGGTCGGGGCTCCTTCCGGTCGCCTGCATAACCACAAGCTCGCGGTCGCTTATCATCTTGGCATACGTGAACAATATCACTGCGAAAAGCGCGATGGGCATGATGATTACGAAAAGCTCGGGTATAAGCAGAGATGTAAGTCGAAGGAACGTGCCGAAGCCGGCGGAGTTATTAACAAGGAAGCTTAGAAGTCTTATGATTTGCGAAAACCACGCTATGCCCAAAAGTATCGTGCCGACTATAAGCGAGCCGACAAGAATCTGTGAGGCTATATACCTATCGAGGATTTTGACTTTTCTCATCGCGGGGTATTCTAACCCCTAGAATTTACCTTGTCTAGGGCTTTTTAGGGGGATTGGTGAAAGTGATTTCGGGCGTGTGATTGTTGATTTTGTCGCGAGAGTGGCCCTCGA
>Ga0123356_10003360_pt1 | contig 16802 bp, 17 predicted proteins | sample TergutEmb28metaG_2_FD_92546 | JGI IMG/M metagenome (GOLD analysis project Ga0123356, IMG submission 92546) | Embiratermes neotenicus P3 segment gut microbial communities from Petit-Saut dam, French Guiana - Emb289 P3 | ecosystem: Host-associated > Arthropoda: Insects > Digestive system > Gut ...
GACGCTGAGGTTTCACGATCGACGTGTTCGTACGCGGCATCGTCGGTGAGGTATATCGCACTGCGCTGCAACCGGCGTCTGATCCGACATGGTGGCCTGGTGCATCTCCGATCGCAGCGTACGACACGCGCCACGACAGAACTCGTTGTTACTTGATCAGCCCCAAGTCCCTATAGACCTTCGCGGCCGATGGATGCAGCGGTGCGGTCAGGGCCTGTGTAACCATCTCTTCTGCTCTAAGACGGCGCAACACGGGTTGCGCTGCCCGCAGTTCGGCTATATGCGTGACTATGGCCCTTGCGATCGCGGCGACGACCCGTGGGTTGGCCGACGCTGAGGTGACGAGCGTCGCCCTGCCGCCAAAGCTCGGAACTTTCCCGGTAAGTCCGTACAATTTAGTGGGAATGAAGCCTCGGGTGTAATACGGGTGGTCGTTAATCAGCTTGTCGATAACCGGCCCGTCGACCGCCACAAGATTCGTAGGGCATGCTGCCAGCTGGCTCGAAACCAGGGCCGAAGGATGTCCGACAATAAACAGATCTGCGTCGATCGACCCGGTGCAAAGCGCCGACGTCGTTTCATCCGGCCTCAGCGCCGTCAATTGCACCGGCTTGTCTTGATCAAGACCGGCTGCGATGGCATCCCAAGTCGCGCGAGTACCGGTCCCCAGGCCACCGGCGTTTAACCGCTTGCCCGCAAGGTCCGTCAGTGTGTGAATATTGGCGTCTTTACGAGCGACAATAGTGACGGGTTCCGGATACAGCGATAGCACGGATCGGAGGCCGGACACCGGTCTCCCGTGCCATTGGCCCCGTCCATTGTATGCGGTGAATTGAACGTCGGACTGGACAATACCAAAATCAAGCTCACCGGACTGGACGCCGTCAATGTTATAGACTGATCCTGGCGTCGTTTCTGCTGAGCACCAAATGCCCTGTGCAAGCAGCTCGTGAAAGATGACCCCGCAGATAGCCTTCGCCACGGGATAGTACACTCCCTCCATTTCCCCGGTGCCGATTGAGACAAAGGTCTCAGTTTCGGGGTAGGCTGGTACCGATCCCACCAAGCCAACGGCTACGACTGAAGCCATCGCAGGTATGCGTAACAGAAGCAACAGACCAATGATCGACCTCACTGGTCCCATTTCATCACTTCCTGATAAACGGTGTTGAACGCATTCGGTGACACACTAACCACGCCCCGCAACGGGCGATCCATGGCGTAAATCAGGAAGATCATGAGTCCCAGGAAAAACGCGCCGGCGCCGCCGAGAAGAAATTGGGAGACCAGTTTCATATGCAGCATCCATATGAACGCTATACTTAGGAATGCGCCAATCAGGACGATGTACCACAGAATACTAGGAATGGACGCCGTGACCGCTGAAAGTCGCTGGTCTCGGGCGGCAGTCATCGCGTCCAGATAGTGCAGCATCTCGTTGTGCACTGCCTCCTGGGTCTTGGTTGTCGGCTCGAACGACAACACGGTTCGGCGAATCGCTTCCAGTCGGTGTTCTCCGCCCATGAGCACCCGTCCCTGCCTGTGGGCCGGCCAGTCCTTGTCAATGACGTAACGGGTATAGTCACGCAGCTCGCCTTTTAATTGACTGCGAAAGGGATCGGGGTAACCGTCGGCCGTTCGATAGAGAGTCGAGAGATTCGAAGCCTCGCGGTCGATCGTATCTTCTAGGTCTTTCGTGCTTTGAAAAGTCGCAATTGTCAGCAGGCCCAGGAGGACTGCATAAAATAAACCGAAGTTGCCGGCACTGAAGATGATCGCTTCGTTGGATGGTTCGTCACGGTGCAGCAACCGTCGCAGTACTGGATGGATTGCTAAAATACCGAGCCAGGTAACGCCGACGAAGAGGACGCAAATCAGTGAGATTTGCACCCACGCCGAGAGATGGTCGAACCAGGCAAACATGAGCCGGGATCTCCGCGAGAGACCAGCTCCGAGGTCTTACGCGTCAGGCAAATTCAGGGCGGCTGATATCCTTTCCAGGCTGGCCTTTTCGGCCTCGCTCACCCGCACGCCGCCGAAGCCAAGGAGTCCACCCTCCTTGGCAGCGTTCGCAACTGACTCGGCAATGTGACGTAGCCACGTTTTGAATGCGAGCGAATCCGTTGGAGCCTTCGCATCAAGTACGGCGGAGACTTGATGCAGGGCATCGATTGCCTTTTCGCTGATCTGGGCGGGCGTGCTGCCCACGACCAGGGCGGCCACGCCCTTGCGGACACTGTCGATGCCTTCAGGCGTTTGGAAATCCGTGATGGCTGCCTTAACCAGATCGTCGGCCGAAGGATCCGCTTTTGCCTCGAGGAGGGCGCGAGCGCTTGCCATACCTTCCTTCAACAGGCCGAACAATCCGCTCGGTTCAGCCGCTGAAACCGCAACCCCCGCAAGCATGATGCCTTGCAAAATCTTGCCCCATTCTTCAGACGTGAAGTCCGCTTTTCCAGCCATTTGGATCGTGCTCCCACCAGTGGTGTACGAGTCTCGGCTCTATTGGACTGTCCCGCGATGGCCAGCCGGAGTATCGAGCTGCCACGACCGGCGGACCGACGAGCGCATCATCGCTGACCGACGCGATGGTTTCCAGCATCGTAGTGCGGCGCACTGAGCCGCCCACGCGTCTGAGCAACATAGCACCGACCAGGCCGCCGCTCCAGCGACGTTAGCGACGGTCACTGATTACATTTACGGGGTACCCCCCATGAGCAAACCGGATCATGGGGCTTTTTTAGGGCAAACGCGAGACATGCGAGCCGCCGCGGCCCTCGGCACCAACAATCAGCGACAGGCGACGGTGTTTATACGATCACCAAATGGTCGGGCAATTCGTTAGTGTCGTCCGGACGCGGAGGGAAATGTTCGGCCAGCAATCGGCCGGTCTCGGCGATACCCGCGATGATACCGTCCGCAATTCGTCCGCTGCGGCCGCCTTCGACAATATGGATGCAGACGGCCCGCCAGCCCTCGGGCCCAACACAGCCATGGATCTTCTGGTCCCCAACGACTTCCGCGACGCGGTCCGCGAGGGCCACCAGGATCAGGACGCCGGTGCGGTCGCGCGTATTGTGGATACCAAGCGCCAGAAACTGCATGAGCGCCATTTCGCGTGCGGAGAGCTCGCGGGCGCTGCGCGGTGTCACGGCACGCCACAGACCTGGGCGCGTGAGCGCCAGCGCCACCACCGCGAAAAGTACGATTTGCGCCGCGAACAGGGCGATCACCGGCAGCGGCCGAAACAGGGCGAACAACCAGGGCAAGGTGAGCGCAGCGAGCGCCGCCCAGAGAAGCGGATAGACGTGTGTGTTCGTGAGAGGTTGGGTTGCTAGAACGACGCGGATCTCGCCCGCTGTATTACGCTCGGCCGCAGCGATCGCCGCGCCGATCCGTTGTTGGTCTGCTTCCGCCAGTGGGTTACCAGCTTCCGGACGCACCGCCGCCTCCCGACGATCCGCCGCCGCCCCCGAACCCCCCGCCGCCGAAGCCGCCGCCGAAGCCGCCGCCGAACCCGCCGCGGCCGAACCCGCCACCCCGAATGACCCACGGCACGATAAGCGGGCCGGCTCCTAGGGCTCTCCCGACAGGCCTGGTTTGAGGCTGCTCGGCAGACATGGTTTGAGACCGCCCAGTGTTGCGCGACGCAAGACGGAACAGAAACACCCAAGCAAGTAAGAAACCGCCCACAAGAAACCACGGCTCCCAGTTGCCGGAATCAATTCCGCGCGTCGTTGGCTCGCGCTTGGCGCGTTCTGCCAGTTCAGCAGGATCGAGATTGAGGATCTCGGTGATCGAATCGACACCCTTGCCGATCGCGCCCGCGTAGTCCCCGCGTCGCAGCTGGGGCACCATCGTCGTCTGGATGATCGTGCTTGCCACGGCGTCGGGCAGCACGCCCTCCAAACCATAGCCAACCTCGATGCGCACTTTGCGCTCATTGGGTGCCACGAGCAGCAGGACGCCATTGTCCTTGGTTGCCTGACCGAGCTTCCAGAAACGAAAGAGCTGGTTGGCGTAGTCCTCGATCGACGTGCCCTGTAATGACGGCACGGTCGCGACGACGACTTGGTCGGTGCCCTTCGCTTCTTGCGCAGCGAGCTTCTGGTCGAGCGTCGCCCGTGTTGAAGCGTTGAGCACGCCGGCCGCATCGACCACCCGCCCCGTCAAGGGTGGGAATTTGAGATCGGCCCAGGCGGCGGAGACGAGGGCGAGCGCCAGCAGCATCCCGAGCGGCAGCGCGATGTGACGCTGCTGGGGTATGCTCGACGCGCCCATGCTCATGTTCAGAATCTCACCTGCGGCACCCGCATCTGCTCCTCCGAGATTGTGAAGGTCTCCATGGGCTTATCGCCGCGAAAGAGCGTTGCCGCCCAGATCATGCCCGGGAACGTGCTGAGGAGGGTGTTGTACAGCCGCACTCGCTCGATGTAGCTGCGACGCGCGACCGCGATGCGGTTCTCCGTGCCTTCGATCTGCGACTGCAGCGCGAGGAAGTTCTGATTTGATCTGAGCTCGGGATAGGCCTCTTGTATCGCTAACAATCGACCGAGGGCTCCCGACAACTGCGATTGCGCCTGCTGAAATTGCCGAAACTTGGCCGGGTCTTGGACCGTGTTTGCGTCAACATGAATGGCGGTCGCATTAGCGCGGGCCTGGATGACCTCCTGTAGCACAGTGCTTTCCTGCTTGGCGAAGCCCTTCACTGTCTCGACGAGGTTCGGGATCAGATCGGATCGGCGCTGGTATTGGTTCAATACTTCGCTCCACGCTGCCTTGGCGTGTTCGCGCGCCGTCGGAATGTCGTTAATGCCACACCCGGATAGCACGAACGCCATGATGGCGAGAAGCACGAGATCGTAGCGAAAGCGTAGCGGCGGAACGGCGAGGGCGGCGCGTGACATAGGGGCAGGACTTTTTTTCCATGGGACCGAAGGCCCGGTGAAGCTTGCTCGTCATCGGCCTAAACGTCTGCTACGTGTCGGTGCCCGCGGTATGCAAAACGAGAAAACACATGCCTGCCGCAGCTGGTCCGTACCGTGGGCACACATGATCATGTGCGAGGCAGCTTGGACAGCGAAGGCAACTGACGGGCCAGATACCGAGCTAAATCACGTACACTAGGCGGCCCTACGACATTCCCAGATGACTGTCAACTTCGAGAGCTTTTTGGAACGATAGGCAGCGAACACCTCTCCGGGCAAAATCCGGCCTAACGCGAAAAGTTCGGATGTCGCCTCATGTGTGTCGGCGCTTTCCGCACGGATTATCGTTTCAAAAGTTACAATGGGAACGAAGCCTCTGGAACGTAGCCTCTGGAAGATTCGCGCTCATCCCGGCCAGGATGCCAAACGTCACACTGCACGTGAGTTGGCGACCGCGATCGGCGCCTCGAGGCGCACGCAACGGATGCTTCGGTCGGCAACACAGCGCAGGAAAATGAACTGATTTTCGATACTCCGAAAGGCATCGACCGAGCCATTGCCCGTCTGGTTTGGATCTGCCCGTACTTCCCTGGCGAGCGCCTTGACGGTCAAACCGGGGAGCACCTCGTCAACGGATCCGTCCAGCTTGTCCTTGCTTGGCTCGGCCTTGGGCGTCGTGCCGTCGTCTCGCTATAATGTCGCCGGTCAAATCGTTGGTGATTATCGCATCGGTGCAGGGCTCCGGCGCGTTGTTCTCGCTAACCACGCGCTGCCGGACGGCTGGGTCATACGGCGGTTTTATCATAGCCACGCCGGCAAGGAGCGAATCATCGGCGCGAATCATCGGCCTACGTGGGCCTGAATTCATCGTCCGCTTCGAGGGCGCAGCCAAGAACAGGCGCTGCGGGCGGCTGGGCGGGCTTCATCGCGGTACAGTGGGAGACGCCGGCCTTGAGGCCGGCGAGGGACGCGTCGGTTGCGAGAACAGTTTTTTTGCGGCCACGTCACACCCGGACGGTGGCCCACGCGATGCGCGCCGGATCAGGACGTTGTTCTCGCTGACTACTCCCGTTGTGCCGCTAGGGCCACGGCGCTACTCAACGCGCTTCCATTCGACCCGTGACCTTTGCTCTTGATCGGACTTGTGCACGAGGCCAAGCGCGTAGCCGAGCCCAATCGCGGCGACCAAGCCCAGCAATCCGATGCTGGCACCACCGGCGTTTCCAGCTTGTGCCGTTCGGTCGTAGGTCTCCGGGGCTATGGAGCGCGCCCTATCCGCCACCGACTGGGCTGTATCGGCAGCGGCCTCCGTCAAACTTCTGCCGCTGTAACTCGTCGAGCCAGCGTCAGACGATTGGTGATGGACCAAGAAACCGAGCAAGTAGCCGAGCAGAGGCAGCACGGCCGAGGCAGACACAGGATGTTCCCGGACGCTGTCAGTGACGTAGCTGGCGGCCTGCACCGAGCCATCGTACGTTTTGGGGGCGTAGGCGCGCGCCTTATCCGCGGCCGAACGAGCCGTATCGGCGGTGGTGTCTGCCCAACTCTTCGCCGTGTTTTTCCAACTCTTGGGCGGCGGCTCTGTCCAACTCCTGAGGGGGTCTCGCCAACTCCGAGGTGGCGGCTCTGTCCAACCCTTATTGTAATCACTAGGAAATTCACTCATTGGATTGGTCCCTTCCATTCTGCGCCGGTAACGTGCGTGGATGCTGAGGGTTCCCGGAGCGTGCCATGAGTTACTGCGAGCCGGTTATTCAACTTCGGGCGATCACGGGCGCTCCTCGGCCATATGGGCCAGATCCGGGCCAGGGAGGCGTCGGCCAGAAACGGGATCGCGTGCCTCAAGTTCGTCTCAGCGGCCACGTCGCTTTGGGTGCTTCGAAGAAACCGCCGAGGTTGTTGGTCCTCCACAAAGTTGGGTCAATGGCGATCCACTTGGGGGCTAGTGCGCCGGGATGGGTATTTTCGATCTTCGGAAAATACTCTTTGAGCAGACAGTCGCTGATATTCAGGTTGGTGTCTATAGTGAAGAAACAGACGTTAGCGAGCACGTTAATATTGGCGCGTCGCGCCTCGCGCGCGCAGGGCTGCGCCTCGAGGAAGATAGGTGTATCTCAGGGCGGTTTATTTTGTCCAGCAAATTGGACTTGACGGTAGGCCCGTGCCCCAGTCTCTGGCTTCGCCCGTACGCGTCACCAGGCAGATCATCGGATAGAATCGGGGCCCCAAGACTGCCGCCCATGATAAGACCTGATTCGGTATGCAGGCCGCCATGCCAGAGACGTAGCTGGTCGAGAAGCCTGCCGACGCGGGTCTGCTACGGCGCCCCCGGACCCGCGGTCGACAGATTGCCCATCACCACATGAATCACGTTGGCCCGTGGATGAAGGACATCCACCGGGTTACGCATGCATTCGTCGACGTCTACCGTTGTGCCGTGCTCGGTGACCTTCATCTCGTACCATCGTCGATGAGCGTCCACGACATCGAGAAGTTTTACGGTGCTATTACGGCGACACCTGTCATCGTGGCGCGGAGATTGCCCCGGAGCGCCGGGGTCCGGGTGTGGCAACGCGCCGATCGGTCGGGTCGGGCATTCGTCAACATACGTGACGCTAACGCCGTTCGGCATGTGCCTACTCGGAGTACGGATCCCGCATATCGGCCATTTGGGCGACATAGGCGCCACCCACGCGCGGGATGCACCCATGTCCCGCAGCCAGGGCTTTAGCTGATTCCCGTTCCGTGGTCGGCGCACAGTTTCGCGTGGCAGCTCGGTGCGCTCTGTCGGCTTCACGAGCTCGCCGGCTAGCGGTTCTGCGTCCACCGTGCTCGCCCTTTTGCGTGGACTGTAACGGGCGGACTTGATCCGGCAACACGATACATGACGAGCCCGATCAAGCGTTGCCAAACCAGCCAACCAATGTGGACGCCGCGAGCCCGCGCCGGTTCGCAACATCAGAGGACGTAGCGAGCAGATCTGCTCGCGCACACCTGCGCCGTCAGCCGCTCCCGTGCCTCAGCGCAATGTCAGCGCCACGCGCAGGCCGTTCGCCTCGTAACGCACGCCGGTGTCGTAGAAGTTCCGAACTCGGACGGTGATATCACCCGACGGGTTCATCCACGACCCTCCGCGCAGCACGTGCCTCGCGCAATTCGGGGCGCGCCATGCCTCGCCGTCGGCCGGGGCGCCACGGTACGAGACGTGCCAGCAGTCCTCGACCCATTCAGCGACGCCCCCCTCCATGTCATGCAGGCCCCACGCATTGGGAGCGAACGCGCCGGTATCGGCCGGCCTGCGGTCGTCATGAGCGGGGCCGCAGCCTTTGCAGTCAGCGTTGTTGATGCCGAGTTGTTCGCCCCAGGCGAAGCGGGACACGGTTCCGGCGGCGGCCGCGTACTCCCATTCGGCTTCGCTCGGCAGGCGATAGGGTTTACCGGTGGCAAGCTGTAGCCAATGGACGTATTCCGCCGCGTCGGTCCAGCTCAGATTTTGCATCGGTCGCCGTTCCGCCGCTCCGTCGGTTGCAGGTGGCCGGTACGTGCAGCCGGCGCTGGCGACGCAGGCTTGCCATTCGGCGGCGGTGACCTCGAATTTGCCGATCGCAAAGGGACGGATGGCCACCCGATGTCGCGGGCGCTCGCTCGGATCCTCGTTGGATCCCATTTCGAAGCTTCCTCTCTGCAGAGGCACCATAACCGGGCACCTCGTGCAGTCGCGGAATTCCGCGCGTCCTCCAGAAGCGGCGGGGGCCGTGGTCGGCGGCGAGGACCCCACTGCCTGTCCTGGCGGAGACCGCGGTGGAGGCTTTGCCGTCGCCACAATCTTCGGCGGGGCGAAGGGGGCCGGCGGCCTCTGGGCCAGCGGTGCCGCGGCGGCTGCCGGCATGTCGGACGGCGGCGTAGCAGCGGCCTGCGCCGGCGCCGTGGCGGGCGGCGAAGTGCCGGCCTGCCCCTGCCCGAGCCGAGGCTCCCCGACCTTGCGCAACCGATCTGCGATGACAAATCCAGTCTTGCCGTCCGCCAGCAGCAGGCGCAGCCAGTTCGTCCCGGATACCTGGCCGGTCACCAGCGTGCGCTGTCCCTTTTCCACGACACCGACGAAGGCCGAGGAAAGGTCCGGTGCCTTGTGCGCAATGGTGGTTTCAATGACATCGTACGGCTCGTCCACATCAACGATTGTCTCAGTGGAGTGGATGCAGACGATCTGGGCCGGCTGGCCCCCCGGCGAGCGCTTCGCCGCCAGCGCCTGCAACTGGGTCAATTTTGATGACAGCGCCGTGCTGCACTGCTCATACGTTTGATAGGAGCGGTCAGGCTCGGCCTGAATCAGGTCGCAGTTGTTGCCAGCGCACAACAGGATCGCGATTACGAACCCGTTCATCCCGTACGGCTCCCTTACGACGTGGTGCGGACCGACGTTTAGGCATTGTCACCGCGACCTCGGCTCATTGTCCGCGGACATAGATTGTGATCTTCCTGGAATAGAGGGGTGGGTCCTGCGGTACGTGGTCACCGTCGGCGACCAACAGCTGCAGCGTATGCCGTCCGGGCGGCAGATCGATATAGGTCTCAGTTTGTCCGCCACCGAAATGCAAATGCCGTTTGTCATTCGGGATCGGCTGGTCGAACGGGGGCAGCTCTGAGTCGATGAGCAAGTGATGGTGCCCGGTATTGGGTACGTTCGTGCCGGCGGGCGCGACGCCGAAATTGCGCATGCCGAACCAGACCTTGATATGCGTGGAGCGGAGCACCGCGCCGTCGGTCGGCCAGCCGATATAGACATAGGCACCTGGCGGCGACGGCATCCGCTGGTGCGCCGCCGGCGCGGACGCTGCCGGAGGACTCTGGACAGGGGGCACGCTTGGAGCCTGCTGTGCCAGTGCGGCGGCAGGTATCATGCTTGTCCAGAGCATGTTGACCGCAAGGATTGAGCGCTGCGAAGCCATCATGACGGTTTCCCCCTGGCTCCCGCTATTGCACGATTACGGTGATCTTCTTGGAATACAGCGGCGGATCGTGCGGGACGTGCTTTGCGTCCCCGAGCAGCAATTGCAGCGTATGTCGGCCCGGCGGCAACTCCAGCCTCGTCTCGGTCTGCCCAGCGCCAAAATGCAGGTGGTTTTTATCGTTCGGGATTGGTTCATCCAAGGGCGGTAGGTCGGTATCGATCAGCAGGTGATGGTGGCCGGTATTCGGCTTGTCGACGCCTGCCGGTGCGATTCCAGCATTGCTCAGGCCCATGCGGACCCAGAAACCACGGGACGAGACTGTCTGACCGTCATACGGCCAAATGATGTAAACCCTGGCGTCCGGAGGCATGGAGTGGCGATCGGCAGCATGCCCGGACGCCCAGGTGAGTAACGCCAGACCCAGCGCAAATCCTGCCAACTTCATGCTTCCTCTCCTCCTGATGGGTTGGCATCGCCTCAAACCGAGCTCTGCGGCCTCGTTCAGCGGGCGAGACCGTTTCTCATTGGCACTAAAGCATGCGATGTAATTTCACCGCAAGGTGGATGTAACCGGATCAGCTGCGGCGGACCCGTGGCGCTGTCATTTCGGTGCGACCTCGATCGCAAGTGCGTCCACCGTGATGCTCTTGTCCTGGCTGCGTAGCTGGCCGAGCGCCGATTGCAGATCTTTCAGATAGGTGGCGCTCGGCTCATACGCCGGACGCTCTCGCGCGAACAGGGGTGCCGATGTCAGGATCGCGGTGATCAACTGATCGCCGTACGGCTTGCCGACCCGCCAACTGTCTATCGCATTCTGCTGCGATCCGTCGGTTGGACCAGCGAATAGGTGATGAACTGTACCGTCGTTGGTGAACCGGTCCAGAGCCATGCGGAGGGGGCGCCGACCCAGCGAAACGGCAAGCTGTGCAGAATCACCATCGGTCAGCCGCGCCTGCGTCGTCGGTCGCGACAACACCCGGACGGACGACGCGACAAACGGTCGCAGCAGGTCGAGCACGGGACAGAACGGACCATCGATCCGGCGCAGGCGCCAGCTCACTGCAGCGCCCGGTACGGCTGCTTCGATCGAGCGCTGAAGCATGGCCTGCAATTCCAGTTGCGACGCGATCCCCAGCGCCGATATGCCCCGCAACACCACCCGCTGCGCCGTCGTTACATCGCTGGCGAGTATCGAACACGGCGCCGCTGCGACAATGCCGTCGACCTGCCGGTGCAGCGGGTCTGCCTGATCGACCGACGGCTGCCTCGTCGCTGGCGGGACCGCGGCTAACGCCGCCGGCGTCGGCCTCTGCTGCATGGGACCGGGTGATCGCGCAGGAGGGTTCGGGGCCGCAGCGAGACCGCCACGCTGAGGGGTGTTGGATGGCGGATAGTGAGGATTCTCGGCGGATTGGCGCGACGCATGCGGGACCAACATCAGCCATGCCGCCAACGCGGCCGCCGCGGCGCCCGCTGCGCCGATGGGCCACAACCAGGTGGGTATTCCGCGCGGAGAACGCCGCGATGCCGCCGTCGTCACCACGACACCCTGTTCGGGTGAGGGCGACGCGGCGGGCCGTGCTGGATGGTGTGCAGCGACGGTCGCTTCACACTCGTCAGCGCGCTCACTTTGTGGCGCGGCTGCAGGCAGAGATGTGTCCTGCAGCGCAGCACGCAGCGCGTCATCGAACGCCGCTGCCGTCTGGAAGCGGTCGTCCGGCTGTTTGGCGAGCGCCTTGGCGGTGACCGTGTCGAGGTCGCGCGACAGTGTCGGTGAGAGGTCCGACGGTCGCGCGGGCTCCAGATGCACGATCCGATGCAGGATCGACGCCTCGCTGCCCTGGAACGGACGGCAGCCCGTCAACATCTCATACAGCACGACACCGGCTGAATAGATATCGGTCCGCGCGTCCACTGGCTCGCTGAGTACTTGTTCCGGCGCCATGTAGGCCGGGGTGCCAATCACCGAGCCAACGCGTGTCAGGCCGCTGGCCTCGAGATGGGCAATTCCGAAATCGGTGATCTTTATTTCGCCTTCCGACGAGAACACCACGTTTCCCGGCTTGATATCGCGATGAACAACGCCCCGCTGATGACTGTGGCGCAATCCGGACAGCAAGCCTTGCATGATGCGTCCGATATCGGCGAGCGGCAGGGGCTCGCGATTTGCGAGCAGGGTCCTTAACGACGGCCCCGGCAGATACTCCATGACGATGTAGGCGCTCGATTCAGTTTCACCGTAGTCGAAGGCGGTGACGATGTTCGGGTGGTGCAATCGGCCGGCGGCCTGCGCCTCGCGCCGGAACCGCTCCTGCTGCTCCTTGCTGTACTCGTCCGTCTCGAGGAGCGGTAGAACCTTGATGGCCACAGTGCGGGCAATCTGCGGATCCCAGGCCTCGTACACGGTGCCCACCGCGCCACGGCCGATCGTTGCGCGGACCTCGTACTTACCGAGCTTCCAGACTTCCATCCCGTCCCTCGGCGCCCGATTACACCGCATGTTTGATTGCCTGGCTCGATTTAGCAACATTTAGACCAGCGCCTCACGACCAGCGCCATCCGAGAGCCGCCCCGAGGGCATTCGGCAGTCGCGCGCACCCCAAGCGCACCCGGTTCAGCACCTCGCTGTAGCGGGTGAAGCCCACCTGCCTCGTCGCCAAGCTCATGCCCCACAGCTCCTTGATGACGGTGCGTTTGCCGGGCGCCGGAACCGCATCGATTAGCGCCAGGACGTGCTGCAAGGTCGGGACGGTAAAGGTGGGCTGGAACACCGCGAGCCAGGTGCTCAGCCCGGCGGGAAATGCGCAAAGCCAGGCTCTGAAACTGTCCTGTCCGGACGTGCCTCGCGCCTCGGTTACATCACCATCGACCGCCCGGCTGCGAAATCGTTCATTGTTCTCTCGCGTCCCCCACGAAGAGCGGCGGTAATGGACAGTCAAGCATATCACAAATGGCGCGGAGCAGCTCCGCCTCACGGACACTGACCTCTTGATTCGCGAGAATGCATGCCGTGCAGGCGACGATGATCCGGCGCTTGATGGCCGGGGTGGATTGGTTGAGCGTCTGCAGCGCCGCGTCGAATTCGGCGAGGGAGCATTCCTCGCGGGGCGGCAAGCGGTGGGTATGGTCATCGCCGATGTAGCCGCGCATGCCGACATCGAAAGCCGAGGCGGCCTGGTCGGGTTCAGACTGGCCTTCCCAGGCCAATAGCGCCAACACCGTCGCCACCGGGGGCACCAGTTTTTGCGGAGAGCCGTGCACCGGACGCGTCTGACGCCGCGGCAGGAATTGGGCGTCGAGATGGCGATGCAGCACACAGCGGAGCGTGTACTCGAACAGGCTCAGCCGCCGGTCAGCGAGCATGAGCAGTTCGACCTGGGCGCGGAAAGTCCGGTATTGGTGAGGCGACATCTGCCGCAGGGCCGGCATGGCCAGGTCCAGGAGGGGCAGCCGGTATGAGTCCGGCAGGGCCTGGACAGGGGCAACCAGCCGCAAGGTTTCGGCGAAATCCTGCGGCTCAACCCCGGCCTCCAGCCGGGTCAGCTGGAGGTCGCGCAGGTCCGGCCGCGCGTCCAGGAGAAGCGCGTAGACCATCGCGTGAGCACTGAACGGCTCCTGGGCGGCGGCCCGGAGCAGGTCGGGCATGCCCTGCTGCAACGCTTGGGCGTAGCTAATTTCTTGCGGATCGACCTGGCCGACCCGGGACGCGGCTTCATCCGCGAACGCCAAGACCGGCGCCGGCACCTGTGGCAGCCCCGGTAACCTCGGGATCCCGGCGAACGGCGGAACGCTGCCGCGGCCGCGCTGTTGGCGTCTTTCCCGCTCGACACTGACCGGCCGCACCTCCGGGAACTGACCGCTGAACTGGGGATCGAGCCGGCGGATGCGCTCGACGAGAGGCGGGTGGGTGGCCAGCAGTCCGAGGAGGCCCTGGTCGGCGAAGGCATTGGCGAAAAACATATGAGCGACTTCGGCGGCCTGCGGCGTGTCGATGCGTGACCCCTCCGCCAGCCCGCCGATCTTCTTAAGTGCCCCGCCGATGCCGTCGGGGTTGCGCGTGAACTGGACCGCGCTGGCATCGGCCAGGTACTCGCGCTGGCGAGATACCGCCGCCATGATCAACCGACCGAAGAACGCTCCCACCAGACCCAGCACAAACACGCCCAGGCCCAGCAGCACCATACCGCCGCGAGACTCACCTCTTCCCGACGACCGTCCGCGGGATGTGAACATGAGAAGGCGGCCGATGATCGACAACACCATGATCCCGAAGATCAGGCCGATCAGCCGGATGTTGAGCCGCATGTCGCCGTTGAGGATGTGGCTGAACTCATGGGCCACCACGCCCTGCAGCTCGTCGCGGGTCAAGTAGTTGAGGCAGCCCTGGGAGACGGCGACCACGGCATCGCCCGGGGCGTAGCCTGCAGCGAAGGCATTGATGCCAGGCTCCTCCAAAACATAAACCGGGGGCACCGGCACGCCGGCGGCGAGGGCCATCTCTTCGACCACGTTGAGCAGCTGCTTCTGCCGCGGGTCGGTGGTCGCGCCGGGAACCTCCTTACCGCCTAGCATCAGGGCGACGGCGCTGCCACCGGATGAGAGCTGGGCCACCTTGAACGCGCTGGAAATGCCGACCACAAGGCCCACTCCCAGGGCCGCGACGAGGAGGAGGTCCGGGTGCCACAGCGACACGGGCTCGTGGGCACTTTCCGTGCTGAGCCACAACAACAGCCCGTACACCAGCGCGATCAGAATCAAGATCGCCAAGGCAAAATAGACCACCAGCTGGAAGGTCTTGCGTCGGGCCGAATCCTGCTGTTGGAAGAAACTGGGGACCATGGTCAGAGCGGCTTTTGCAACATGGAACGGAGAGAGCCGCGGCGCTTCGGGGTCACCGCAACGACACTTTGGGCGCTACCCGCTCGGCCTCTGCGGTTTCGAGCAGCGCCGCCTCCTTGAAGCCGAACATGCCGGCGACTGTGACGGCCGGGAAGACCTCGCGCCGGATGTTGTAGTTGGCAGCGGCGTCGTTGAACGCTTGCCGGGCGAAGCCGACCCTGTTCTCGGTCGCGGTCAGCTCCTCCTGCAGCGCGAGAATGTTCTGGTTGGCCTTGAGGTCCGGGTACGCCTCGGACAGCGCAAAGAGCCGGCCCAGGGTGCCGCCCAACTGGGCCTCAGCCTGGTTAAGCCCCCTCATGGCGGCCGGGTCGGTGGGGTTGGCAGCGGCTTTCTGCTCGGCCGCTATTGCGCTGTTGCGCGCTTGGATGACTGCGTCAAGCGTCTCCCGTTCGTGGCCCATGTAGCCCTTGACGGCTTCGACCAGGTTCGGGATCAGCTCGTATCGGCGTTTGAGCTGCACATCGATTTGGGCGAAGGCGTTCTGGAAGCGGTTCCTGGCGACCACCAACCCGTTGTAGATGCCCATGAGCCAGAGTGCGAGCAAGAGCCCGACGCCCAACAGCACAAGCAGCACGACCACGACGGAACTCATTGGCCCTGACCTCCGACGAAAAGGACTGTTTCACCGGGCGCCGACTGACGCAAGACTTACCGCATAAAACCCTACCGGATGGACGTCTCGCGCCGGTGGTGTTGTAACCGATGGCCGATCACCGTGCCCTCGGGCACATTCAGATCAGCTAAACAATTGGACGTTAGCGGCAACACTGGTTGAGTATAGTCGTGTAGCGCGACAAGCTAGAGACCGTTGATCAGGATGGATTCTACGACCGCGTTTGATAGGCATGATCTTAGCTGCAGAACGACGCTAGCAAAACTTGAGACAAGGTGTCAATGTATAACCAAGACTGCATCCGCTGGCTTGCTCTTATCGAATTTCGTAGCCCATGCGTCCGAGCGCGAAGCGCCGACGGGCCTACGAGCGATAGACGGCCGGTGCGGCGCATCGTCGGATATCAGGCGTCACCGGTGGCGCAAAGATTGACGGCGACGGTCGTCGTCCTGTTCCCAAGGTCGCATTTGCAGCGTCATCTGGCCAATAGGCGGAGAAATGACTTCCCCTCGCCTGGGACAAGACATGCCCCTCAAACGCCGAGCCGCGGAACTGCGTTCTTGTTCAGTTTGTGCTAGCCACGGATGCAGCGTCGAATTGTGGTCCGGCCGCGCTGGATGCGCGTGGTGAGCATGAGCCCGCGCATAATCGAGGATGCGCCGGGCGTGATCGATCGGTCGCCCGTCACGGACGGTCGCCGACAAAGTGCTCAGCTTGCAGTGTCCGTAGGATTTTGTGCGCGGTCCCACTATACATCCCGCGGCGCGCGTGGTCTGGCTCGCGTTTAGGTGGCGGCTCAGACGGAGCAGCGCGCGGAGACTTTTTGCGGTGGCATCGACCGCACCGAACTTTACCTTTCGGTTCGTCTGCCGTGCTGGCCTGGGCATTTTCATGGGCGCGGAATGGCCGGCCGGTGCGGCCTTGGCGATGGAGGCGTGGCCCGCACGTGCACGCGGCTTCATGAGCGGTATGCTGCAGGACTCTTGGGCGCTCGGCTTTCGGCTCTCGAACGCGATCTATGGTCTGCTCTACAAACGTCTGGGGTTGGCGCGGCATCCTATGGATTGGCATCTTTGCGGCGCTGGCCGTTGCTCTACGTGCGCCGGTTCGTCAAGGAGCCCGACGTCTGGAAGCAGAACCGCGAAGCGCGGCACCCGCAAAATACCGAGTTCCGTGCGCCACTGCTCGAGATTTTCCGGCTGCGCATGCTGCCCAACAGGCTGACAACATGTCTCTCGATGGCAAGCGGGTTTGTAACATATCACACGGTCTTCGGCCTGTTCGCCACACATCTGCAAAAGGATCTTGGGTTCTGGCCTGGAGCAGTGGCGTTGCCGATCGCTCTGGCAAACGTTAGCACGTTGCTCTCCAGCTGCTTCTTCGGAGCGGTCGCCGACAAGCTTGGCCGAC
>Ga0123356_10003361_pt1 | contig 16801 bp, 11 predicted proteins | sample TergutEmb28metaG_2_FD_92546 | JGI IMG/M metagenome (GOLD analysis project Ga0123356, IMG submission 92546) | Embiratermes neotenicus P3 segment gut microbial communities from Petit-Saut dam, French Guiana - Emb289 P3 | ecosystem: Host-associated > Arthropoda: Insects > Digestive system > Gut ...
AGGCCGTGGCGGTCGTTGCCCCGTGGATCTTGCCCCATCGCCGCGCATAGCGCCGTACTGCATCGTAGCCGCCGTCGTATCCACGCCCTCGCAGCTCTTCGAACAGCCGAATCAGCGTCAAGTGCTCGCGCGCCGGCTTGGCCGCATTGGACACCAACAGTTCGTCGAGAACCGATACCCATGGTCCAAGCTTCGGCCGTGGCTGAACTGCGCGTCCATAGCTGGGCGCTGTCTCCCCCGAACGCAAAATCTTGCGCACGGTGTTCCGCGATAACTTCAAATCCCGCGCAATCCGCCTGATCGTCTTGCCCTTGAGGAAATGTTCCCGCCGTATTCGCCCAATCGTCTCCACCGTCAGCATCTCCCCTCCGCCCGCTTCGAATCGAAGCGAGCAGCGCAACAGCCCAACCTTTAGGGGTCAATTTTGGACGCCGATCCCCCGGTTCACGGGGTCACAATTGCACGCCGAATAACACTACTCGTCTCGCAAAGCCTGACTGACGTCGCCCGCGATCCGGCCAGGCCGGCCACCCCGGTCCTCTGTCTCCTGGATGAGTTCGCCGCACTCGACCACCTGGCGCCGGTCGAGCGCGCATGGGCCTCATGGCCGGTTACGGCGTCCAGCTGTGGCCGATCTTGCAGGACGTTCACCAGCTCCACGCCACCTACGGTCAGCGCACCGGCACCTTCCTGTCGAACGCCGCAGTCCTCCAAGTCTTCGGCGTCAACGATCACGACAGCGCCCGCCTCGTCTCCGATCTCCTCGGCCAGGAAACCGTGGTGTTCGAGACCATGAGCCGCGACATCGATGCGCAACAGTCGGGAATCTCCTACGACGGGCAACATACGGCCCGGCCCCTGCGCACCCCGGACGAGGTCCGCAGCCTGCCGCAAAATCGCCAATTCCTGTTCCTCGCCGGGCAACGGCCGATAGTCGCCGCCAAGCTCGCCTATTATGCCGATCCCGAGTTCAGGGGGCTGTATGACGCTCCCTGACGTGACAAAGAAGCGGACTCGGTGCTTTTGCGCCACCGCACGGCCCGATGCGGCCCACGAATTGGATTGATAGATACGCCAACGGCGGGACGTCACCTGTGCGCAGGAACGAGTCACCCCTTTCGCCGCAGCATTTCGGCCTCCTGGCGCCAAGCCAACCAGTCGACCACTATCGATTCTTCGACAGCCATATCGTCCGGCGCGAGCTGGTCAGTGAACACCACCAAGTTCTGGCAGTTCCACCGGGCGCTGGGGACTAGTAGGCCATCGAACCCGAGGAAATAGGCAGCATCGCCAATTGCCTGGGTGCGTTCATAGTCGAGTTCGCCATAGCGATCACCGCGTACGCCGAGCGCCTCAACCGCCACCATGTCCACGAGTTGCAGGGCACGCCGGGTGCGAAGCGTGATTCGGTGCAGCACCGAGATCAACTTGGAAGGGAATACCGGTTGGCGGCTCAGGTGAAAGTGAATCTCCGCAAGCGATCCCTCGCGCGCGAGCGAGGTGTAGATAACGTCGAACGTGCCTGGATCCCATCGTGCAGCGGCGGGATAGCCCTGCAGCGGATCGCGACCCTCACGCGTGATCCGCCACACGGTCCCTTCATATGGCGTCCGTCGGAGCGCATCGACTTTGTCCAGCAGCTCAAGGTCGCGGGGGCGCCGATCTGCCATGGGTGGCTTAGATGTAGGCACTCGAGTCGAGGCGCTCGATTACCGCCAGGACCTCCTCGGTGCGGCCCTCGTTGATCAGGTCGATTGCGCGATCGCCGTTCAGCAGCGGATGGCGCGCGTGCAGCCACAGCCGCGTCTCGTCCGGAGTGTAGAAGTCGGAGAGACGGTCCACGACATAGCGCAACTCGGCGATCACCGTCTGTGTGCGCAGCGAAGGGACCCCGGTGCCGCGCGACCATCGCGACACAGTGGGCGGCGAGGCTCCGAGGATGTTGGCGATGTCCTTTCCCCGTAGGCCTCCGCGTTCGCGAAGGACGTCCAGGATGCGCGCGACGGCTGTCGCCATCACCGCCTCGCGGCGCGCGCGCCGGGCGCCGGGCGGGCGCGGCGCGCCGGTGCATCGGCGTGGGAGCCGTCGCCCACCGTCGCGTGCAGGTCTCTCAGCACTGGGCCGAGTCGGGCTAGTCGCTCGTTGGTCCGCCGCAGCATCTCCATCGTCCCCGTATCTGCCAAGACTAACTTGGCCGCGGTCTCGGCGATTCGAGTGGCTGGATCGAGGTCGCACCTCAAGAAATCGTCCACCCGCCGCGCTTCGGGGACGCACGATAGGCGCTTCAGCGGCTTGGTGCGCTGGTGCAGGTAATGCCCCTTCGGGTCCTTTAGTGTGTCGTTATGACCATTCGGGCAGCAAGCACGATCTTGGCAACTCAGCAACCGTCGGCCCCCGTCAGCTGCCATCAACAGCTCCACTTGCTTTACGCTGAGCAAGCGATCGAGTCCTAGCACCAGCAACCGCCTCTCCCGCCCGCCTCCGCCGGTGCGGAGGATCGGAGGCTTGTTCCAATCATCCGCTGCAAACCGCTCCTTCTCTCCGAGGCCATGACTGATCCCGCCGGCTGCGCCTAAGGCGACGACTGCACCGGCGGCCAGACCCCCCACTCCGTCTGCCACGAGTGGCCGGCCTAGCTGTTGGAAGTCGATCACCGCGGCGATATAGCGCCGCAGCATCGGCGCCTCGGCGTCAGCGCCGAAACCCGAGACTCGAAGCCACAGATTGTCAAAAGGCAGATCCATCAGGCCCGCGATCAACACGCGCCGCTGTGCGGGATCGCGAAGCGAACAGTATCTCAGCGTCAGCGGATAGTCGATCGCTATCGCAGCACCACCCACCACATCGAGTGTGCGCCGCAAGTCCACGCAGGCCTGTCGGTCGATTCCAAACCACGTGTCGGTCGCACCTTCCAGAAGATGTGTCGGGGCCTGGACTGCATGGAAGCCGTGCTCGACCGCGAACCGAGCGATCTTACCGATCACATCGTGGTTGCTCCCCCGGGCAAAGTGCTCCGGCAGCAGCGGCCCGTCCGAATGAGCCCACGGTGCCAATTTCGCCGCCCCTCCACAGCGACCAACCGCTGAGAGTTCAGCCACGTTGGTGTCGAGAATCAACTCGCGACCGGTGACGACTAGTTGCCCGACTACGTCCATCTGACGTGTGAACGCCGAGGCCTCAACCACCACGCGCTCTACTGGAAGGCGCCCGGCCGCAAGCAGCTTTTCGACCTGACGATGGAAGGCACCCAGCCGCAGGTAATGTGCAATCGGCTCTGGTTTAGGGTGCAGATAGATGATGTTCTTGGACATTGTGCGCTGGTAATTACAATTTGATTTCACGGCTGTCAAGTCCTGAAATTATAACGAAATCAGACATTGGAAATCTGGCCCAAAAGAAGGATACCGATGTTCATCCGCCTTCCAGGGCTCTCTGAGCGGTCATGATGCGACCCCAGGGCTGGAACCCTTTGAAAAGTGATTGCCGACATATGAGCACCCCAACCACCGACGAACTCCGCGAGACGCTCCGGAAACTCGAACCCACAGGGCGGCACGGATTCGAAGGCCTGATGGCGGCAGTCCTGACAGACCTCACGAAACGCAGCTTCGCTCTGGCTAATTCCGGGGCCCAGTTCGGCAAAGATGGGCAGTCAGTTCTCGACAACGGGGCGATCGCGTTTGAGGGCAAGCTCTACAATGATAAGGTCGAAAAAGACCAGGTTCTATCCAAAATTGCGGAAATATCAGTGAATGAGGAAGGCCAGACCGAACTTTGGATACTGGCATCCACGGGTCCTATCTCGACTCAGCATATCACCACCGCCCAAAAGGTCGGACGAAAGCTTGGCCTGACGGTTAAAGTGCTCGCTTGGCCAGACACCGGGCTGTCTGAATTTGCGACACTGATCGCCATGACGCCTGCGGTGTCAGCAAAGTTTCTTTCTGACCACACTGGAACGCCAAACGCCGAGGTGCTCGCTCAGCTTCATGCTGTACGCGCGGATCCTCAGTTTTCCGCAAGATCAGCCGAGCTTCTAACGGACCTCCAACAACCCAGCCTCGCACCCGCATACGCGTTAAAAGATAACACAGCCTGGCTGTCGAAAGCGTTTAGCAACCGGAAGCGAGCCCGCGCTGTTTTCGGACAAGAGTTTTCACCAGACGACGACACCATTCCCACTGTCATGGACCGCCCGGCCCTTCGTGCCAAGCTCGCGACGAGCATGTTTTCCAAGCCCGACGGTTCGATTACAGCCGTTTTAGGAGGCGAAGGCAATGGAAAGTCCTGGATATTTGCCCAGGCTTGGATGCGTCAGACGGCCAAGCCTCTGACCATCGTTATCTTGCCTGACGACTTTAAAGTGCCATTATCGGTCGAGTCGCTTCAGGATTTGCTGATTGCTAAGTTGCTGACGCAAACCGGAGACATTCCGACTCGTGACTCCACGAGTCGGTGGCAGAACCACTTCAAGCGATGGCGGCAAGGTGAGGACCCGGAAAAACCGCGACTTATCGTGTACGTAGACGGCCTTAACCAGCGAGAGAACTTAGACTGGGCGAGGCTTATCGACACATTGAGCGAGCTGATAGCTGAAGTCGGAGGGAACCTCGTTATTAGCGCCAGACGCGTATTCTATAGAGACAATCTTCAAGGTCGTCTCGTCACCAAGGTCGTGGAGTGTGACGTTCCGGAATGGAGCAATGCAGAACTTGACTCGCTCCTGGTACCACTCGGCACCTCCACAAAAAAACTCAATCCCAATGTGGTCCGGAGCTTGCGCAACCCGCGGCTTTTCGGCGTCGCGGCGGAGCTTCTGAAGGGGCATGCGATCGAGCAGTTGGAAGAGCTGAGCGTCAACCGGCTGCTGTTCGAGCACATTCGCACCGGCGCAACTACAGACGGAAGCTCTGTCACACCCAAACAATTTGTCAGCGACATACGAACGCATGCCGACCAGATCATCGCAAGGCTTAAGGAGAACAAAGCAGACGATCTCACGATTTTCAATCGACCTGGCCCGTTTACGTCCGGTCAAACGGTCGCTGAACAATTCGTTCTGACATCCGCAGGCCGTTTCTTCGAGACCCTGGAAGATGACCCGAGCAAGTACGTCCTAAGAGATCAGGGCCTTTCTCTCGCCCTGGGACTTTCACTTGTAAATACCGCCCGAACGGCATTCAGGCAGGGGAAAGACGTCGAAGACGCGTTGTCCAATGTCTTGGATCCGATAGCAGCGCTTGACCGGACCAGCGACGTGCTCATTGGTGCGGTCTTAGCCGCGGTCTTGGAACAGTCCCCCAGCCCGGTAACTACGGCTCTGGTCCGATGCTTTATCGCCCTGCAGAACATTGACGGCTCGTTCTATGCCGAATTTCAGGCCCTCCTCAAACGGAACCCGACTCCATTTATTGACGCCCTCGAGCAGGCGGCGCGGACGGGAAACGTGACCTCAAATTTATCTTGGCTTCTCCAAGCAGTGCACGACACACGCGCATCGCCCGAGTGTTCGGTCGTCCTGAACAAAGCAATCCATCGTTGGCTGTGCATGTACTCGACCTCTCCAGAGCGAATGATGAACATCGCCCCAGATGCTCCGGAGGAAGAACGTAAGAAACATCGCGCGAATCGCGAAACCGAAATCGCTGAGACGATACAACTTTTCTCAGATGTCGAACGCAGGCTCCTTACCACAATGAATCAGGAGGAACGCGGCGACTACAGTCACCTTAGTCATCTCGCTTTCGAGTTCCTCGCTGGGCAACCCTTGGCGGAATATGCTGAGAGTCTTCGAAACTGGGCCTTTGCCGCCGCACTTAACGGCGGCTTCTACGATCATCGCGATGAATTTAACCAACTCATTCGATTCAATCTCGTTGATTGGAAAACCAGCCGGTTGGCTATCCTTGAGGCCGCGAAAATCTTCCGCGCATGGGATACGTCCAGGATCGGCCGCTCGACTCTCGTGTACTTGCTCTACGCTACCGGCGATAGTCTCGACGCCGCAGAGGCTGAACAAATAATAGAAGATCTCGACCTAGCCAAGCAACGGCTTGAAGGTTGGCGCCTTGTCGAAAATTATTGTGAAACCGATCCCTGCGACCCATCATCGCAGCGCCCGGAGAACATAGACGTCACGGCAGAAAAATACCGAGCTATCGAAGTCTCCACCCTAAAAGAGCACAGGGGCCAGGGCAAAAGTGACCGCTTCTTCGATATGGCACGCCCGGGTCTGGCTCGTTTCAAACCTGACGCGGCTCTCGATACATTACGGCGTTTTGCAAACCAGAGTTTGTCGAGACAGGCAGCAGATTTCGGCTCGGCCGCCTCCTTTATCGAGCAACACACTGTTGCGTTGGACGATTCCGTTGCGCCATCCTTCGTGAAAAAAGCTGCAGAAATTGCAACCGAGGCCTTGGAAGGCGACAAGAACAAACAGAAATACATTGCTGCGCAATATGCCCTTCTCATCGCATTTCCGCATATGAGTGGTGACGCACAATTCGATGCCCTTATCGCGCATCCGAACGATTCAACGTTTCTTAGGGACTTGGGAGCACTTTTTCAACCTTCTGATCCATTCAGATTAGAAGCCGCGCTGAAGAAGGCTGACGCCGAGAAAAACGAAGTCGTGCAATTCCGCATCCTTGCCTTTGCTGAACTTTCTGGAACACCCTTAACTCCGAGCACCAAAGCCCTAGTCGTAAATTGTTTGTCCGCTAGTCAAAAGCGTATCCGGTTATCGGCATTGGGTTTAATTCGCGCAACCGCTGACACCGACCTTCTCGCCGCACTGGTCGAAAGCAAGTGGAGCGCCAAGAATCTAGGTAGCGCGTCGGACAATGTTGAAATGCTGCATGGGTCGGAGGCGCTCGTGCTCGCTGCCGAGAAAGGCCTTCTGCCCATCGAGTCCTGCCTAGAGCGTATCGATCTATTGGCCTATCAGAATCTCGTCATTCGCCTTGGTCCGAAGGCCGCATTGGCAGTAGCTGCGCGTCTCGACGATACTATTCGAAAAGCCGCAGTATTCAAGGTACAGGCCAATCTTCCCGATATCGAACAAAGTTTCGAGGGACGACATTGGCCGTCGGTCTTGGAGGTTTCGGAGAAGCCTGTTGTCGGCGACGAGACAACAGCGGAATCGGATCATCGCTCCAACGCAGATGCTTGGTACCAACGTCAGGAGCGCAATCAGGACGTAGTGAATCGATTCGAACGCGAGCTGGCCAATGCTGGCGCGCAGATCATCATCAGGTCAGTCAGGGCCAAGCTTATTGCTGAAATCGATAAGGCAAGCCCGACGATAACCGATGGTTGGTTGGATTTTTTCCTGGGCTTAGATCAAGACGCGCTAAACAACGTGCACAACGTCGCGTCTGCTTTGGTTGAAGCTATCTCACATAGAGATCCGGCCGGCGGACTCGCCCTGATCAAGCGTCTATCAGGCGGGTCTCCCCACGTTCGAGTCACTCTTGGACGAGATCATCTGAGCCTTGAGGCAGTAACGGCTTGGGCAGCGGCATCCACCCCCGAAATGATGACGCTTCGTGCTCAACGACTTGATAGGAGCACCAACGACCACGAGTTAGCGATGGAAATTCTGGCAGCCATACGGGCCGAACGCGAAGCAGAATTGCGCGAATACGTACTCGACCGCCGGAATCGAGAAGAACCGGCGCACCGCGCGCGCGCAGCAATGGTTGCAGGCCTGTGCCCTGCGGAGGAGTGGGCGCTCGAAACGATTGAGCTGTTCAAGAACACTCACGGATTCCTAAGAGGCGCTTATGAGGGTGCGAGATCCGCTATGGATCGTCACCTTTGGTCACGGCATTGGTCTCACCAGCTAGGAGAATCCACAGATCCAATCGATGTGTGGCGATATAGCGTTCTTTTGTATAAGATTGTAGACGGCCGTGTTAGATCGTCTGATATAAGAAGCACAAATCCCAACCCCATCATAGATAGATTTGAGTCCACGTTCGACAGTGGCATCCGTAATCGAATTAGACGCTGGAAGAACGAACGCAGTTCCAAGCTATTTGGAATGACCGTGCCAGATAAAATCTTTCTGCCTTGTTGACACCTGCTCATCACGAGCTTCACAATCGGGATATGTCTTCGCATCGCCGCACGAGGCATTCACGCTGGCGGAACCAGTGCCTAATGGACGAACACGGCAAAGAAGCGCTCCGCCGGCACGGTGCCGTGATCGTTTCCGGCATTCTGTGAGCGCTGGGCGACTCGCTCTACAACAGCGCCGCGATTGTAGGGCCGGCAAACCCACACGGCCCCTGGCGGCTGGCAGTGAGCCCCGCACTTGCCATTGCCCTGCCAAATGCCTTCTTCTGCTCCTTCGGTCTGGCTTCCGTCGCGGCACCACGACATGCATAATCCCCCGAACCGACGAAACCTGACGGCATCATCGGCACCTCTCGAAGTTGACGGTGCCGCTCGACCCGCGATCGCATGATGCAGGTACACCAGTGAGCAAGCATGGCGCGCACGCCACGCGCGGTGACGGGAGCGCCAGCCTGTATTGCTGGGACGCCGGAATGACGCCAAGCACTGGGACGAAGCTCTATCTGCTTAACCTCATCACCTCAACAAGGTGGGTGAGCAGGAAAGTCTCGCGCTCGACTATAAGGCCTCCGCCGCCCTCGCCAAGAATGACAAGACACGGAAAGACCTCGGCAAAGATGTCTCGTCATTCGCAAATTCCGCGGGCGGATTCCTGGCATGCTAGAGGATAAGCACGTACCGACGGTCATCGACGGCGGCGTCGACATGAATGAAAGCGTCATAAAGAGTGTAATCCAGCGATCCAGCGGGCAGTGGGTTGTTTTAGACTCTCGCTCGCCCACAAAACATCCGAATGGTGGATGCGCTATCCCGACCATTGAGACCTAACATGCTCGCGCGAAGCCTCGAATCAATGCTGGCGGAAGAAACCGCAAAGACGGAACTCGGTCAGCGGATGCCCGATGACATGCCCCTGCGCTTTGAAAGTCTGCGCGGGTTTCGATTGCTTCCGGTCGGCCGGACCAAGAATGCGACGCACCTGTCTGTTTCACAGATCGCAGCGGCGATACTGGCAACGGCAACGGCGAAGCCCGGCTTCGCCGGGCTTGCGGGAAAGATTTTAACTAGCCTTCGTCCGGTCGGTGGGGAGGAAGCCTCGTTTCACGGCTGCGCGACTTTGGGCCGCGCCATCGAGTGCCTGCTCGAAAATCCGGCAGCATGCAGTACGCTGCTCGAGGTGCGGGTTTCCGACGGCGAAATCTATACCAATGCCCACGGCCGCGCGTCGATCGCTTATAATGACAGCGGCGAGGTCAAAACCGCTCATTATGTCGGGCACACCGCGCTCTCGTTGCTGCAGCCCGATGCCGAGAAAACATTCAATCCTAGAGAGCCCATCTCATCCGTCATTACCGAAATGGTTTTTTTTCCGTGGCTGTTCCGGCGCATTGCCAACGAGCTCGAACGCGAGCGGCTGTCATCGTCTATGCCGCCACGCGACAAGGACGAGGAAACCCGCAAGGAAGACCGCGCCAAGCGCCTCGGTTTTTTGCCGAACTCGCGGTTCCTCAATCTCGCGGTCGATAATCAGATCACTTGGCCGCGCGAGGAGACCGCCTTCAAGTTCGAAGGCTACCTGCTCATCACGATGCCCAAGACAGCCGAGAACACGACATCCATCCATATCGATCTTTCCGGCCAACATATCGACTCCGAAGATGCCATTCAGCTCATCAATCGGTTTCTGAGTCTCATGACTTGGTGTGACGATCAGTATTCCGTCGTGCAGGAGGGCTGGTCCGGCAATCCGGTGCCGGTGCCGGTGCGCAAACGCAATCGTGCCTTCATGACCGCGGCGATGTGGATCTTCGATCGCAAAATCCCGGCCTCAATCGAGGCGCGGAAAGCGCTGGCGATTTACAGAGAAGGGCGCAATGCCGAGCAGAATTTTCTCATAAGCTATGCGGTTCTTGCTTATTACAAAATAGTCGAATTGAAGCATCACGGCCGTACCGAGGCCCGGACTTGGTTTGCCAAGAATTACGAAGCTATCAAGGGTGATCGCACGCTTGCCGACACGATCAAGCGTTTCGAAGCAGAAGCAGCACTACGGTCGGAGAAGCCCGGCGATTATCTTTACCGTGCCTGCCGCGTGGCTGTGGCCCATGCCAACAAACCGTTTTCGTCGGACCCTGACAACCCTCGCGAGTTGAGGCGGCTGCATGTCGCCGCGCAGATTCTGCGCGCCTTGGCCCGGCGGTTCATCCGGAACGAACTTGGCGTATCCGATTGCCCTTATGACGGGAGCTAGACTCGCGGCCCGTGCATCATTTTTCCGCTTTATAGCTCGCGGCCGCTTCCTCGGCGGAGTTGAACGGTCGCGCCTTAGGATCGCAGCCTCGGCGGTAGAAGGTGTTGAACGATATCTCGTGCACATGACGCCTAGGGCAGACGCGAAAGGCGCTTGCGCGGCCTCTGGCGAAAGTGCGGCGCGCTGCAAGCGTGCGCCCCACGTCGCTTGTCAGGGCGGACCCGTATTTCGAAATTTCGAAAGAATTTGAGCAGTGGTCTGGATGTCATGTAACGCATGCCACACAGCGCCATTTATAAAAGATTTCGTTGGCGGCGGGGACGAAAACTCCGGCCGCGATAACGGCCGTGGCGAGAGTGTTTAACCAGTTTGCAACCAGCTTTAGGTGCTCGTTGGTGCGCTCGTGCTAGCCCCCCGGCTTCTCCATTAACCATTAACCTTGCCTGTCTCTGTTAGCTTCGACTTCGGGGTCGGATTCGCCGATTCGCCGAGCGCGACCGACGTGACGGCGTTACCCAATACCAGCGGCCCAGTCCGGAAAATCACGGCTGGGGCGCGAGAGGCACGAAGGACCAAGCCGCGCCCTCCCCATCCCTCAAGCTCGTCGCTTTTCGTGGAGCTGTGAATTGATCTGCGACATCAAGATAGGCCCAAGGGAAAACTCCCCGACCTCCGCTTTCCGCGTCAGCCCCCGCAAGTAGCCGCCGGCCGATCTGATCATCTGATCGTGGCGCTACGCGCTGCAGAATGCACGCGACGACGACCGCCGCCTGCGTTTCGCCCAGGACGGTGCCGCGTCGACTGGGCGATTCGGGCGCGACCGAGGACTAGGACTTTAGACCCGTCGGCCCATCATCCCCGCCTTCATCGCCGCTCCCCATGGTGGTTAGTGCCGGTCTGCCCAATACTGACGTTTTTGTTGACTCGCCCAACGGGCGATTGTTCATATTATGTTCTAGCTGAGGTTAGCCGCAATGAAACTTGTCAGGGCACATGCCACAAACTACCGCAATATCATCGATTCCGGTCCCGTGGAGATTGGCGCATCCACCGGCTTGGTCGGCAAGAACGAGGCCGGGAAGACGGCGTTCCTAAAAGCTCTCGAAGGCCTCCGGTCAACGGATCTAAATTTCAACGACTACGGTAAGACGGAGAATTACCCGCGGCGGTTCCTGGCGGACTACAAAACCCACCACCCGGACGGTGAAGCTGTCGTGATACGCACCGAATGGGAGATGAGCGACGATGACGCAGCTGCCGTTGAATCTGCACTCGGCATCGGCAGCATGTCTGGTCGCACCGTTCATATTCAAAAATCTTTCGAAGAGAAGACATCGACTTGGACGGTGCCCCTAAACGAGGAAAAGGTTCTTGCCGGTCTCGTAAAGCGATTTTCGTTACGCAAGGAGGAGCGTAGCCTGCTCAGTGGCGCAAAGACCACAAAAGGGGCCGCTTCTGCTCTTGAAAAGGTTGCCAGTAGGACGAAAGCCCAAAATGAGCTTCTTTCAGCGATCAAGAAGCTTCGGGATGGTTCCGCATACCTGCAGGCTATCGACATTCTCGATACCCGTACTCCCAGGTTTCTATATTTCTCTCACTACGACCGCATGAGCGGAGCTCTATCCATCAACAAACTGAGAGATGACAAGAAGCACAATCGCCCCATGAAAAGCGGCGACCGGGTCTTTCTCGATTTTCTTGAATATGCAGGCACCACGATCGACGAGTTAGCCGGCCTTGATCGTTTCGAGGAACTCAACGCCAAGTGCGAGGCCGCCGCCTTGCGCATCACCCAGCAGATTTTTGAGTACTGGACACAAAACGACGATCTGGAGATCACAGTCGTATTTTCAGAAGGCAAGTCCGCAGACACCCCGCCGTTTAACAGCGGACCTGTAGCGCGCGCGCGCGTTAAGAACACGCTGCATGGGGTGACTGTGCCGTTCTCGGAACGCTCTGCGGGCTTCATTTGGTTCTTCTCGTTCCTAGTGAAATTCGCGCAAATCAAGAACGCCTACGGTAGCGTGATCCTTTTATTGGATGAACCAGGTTTAACTCTGCACGGAACCGCCCAGAAGGACTTGCTCCGCTATTTCGCCGAACAGGTCGTGCCAAAGCATCAGCTGATTTACTCAACACACTCTCCGTTCATGGTCCCCGCCGACAATCTCGCGTCTGTACGCACGGTGGAGGATGTCATTGTCCGCGACAGCCGCGGACGAAAGCAGTCCCACGGTACCAAGATTCGCGGCGACGTGCTCACCACCGATCCTCAGACTAACTTCCCAATTTTCGGCGCAATGGGATTCGAAGTCACGCAGACGCTCATCATCAGTAAGAATACGCTGCTTGTCGAAGGTCCGAGTGATATTCTCTATCTTCAAGCGGCATCCGCGGCGCTCAAGGCGGAGGGCCGTCCCCATCTTGCACCGCATTGGGCGATTTGTCCGTCCGGCGGTATTGATAAGGTCCTGCCCTTCGTCCGCCTATTTTTTGGCAATAACTTGAATATTGCGGTCCTGACTGACTTCGAGCGCGGGCAGAAACGCAAACTCGAAGACCTGCACAAGGCCGCACTTCTCGATCACGAGCGTATTATCCTGGCGACTGAAATCGCTGGAAAAGAGGAGGCCGACATTGAGGACTTCTTCGATCCAGCATTATTCGTCGATCTGATCAACAAGACCTATCAGCTGCCAAAGCAGCATCAGTTGACTGTTGAAAAGCTCGCGGACGCGGACACAGCCACCGGACGTCTAGTCAAGAAGGCGGAAGCATATTTCCGGCTGTTACCGAAGGAGATTCCAGAGTTCGACCATTTCGAGTCGTCAATGTATTTGCTCAAGCATCCCGAGATTTTGCAGGGCAAGGGCGACCCCGTGAGGGAGACGTTGGACCGGTTCGAAGCTGCCTTCAAACGGATTGGAAAATTCCTTGCGTGACGCAGAGGCGCAATGCTCCCTCAAGCACGCGTGAGCCCACCAATCGGCTCCCGCGACCGGCCTCCTACACTCATTCCAATCTTTTTTCTCCTCGGTTCACTTCATCATGGAGCAACACAAAAACGTTAACAAGTCGAGAGACGAACACCGATTCTCTTCCAGAAAGGAACGAGGTCAAGTCTTCGGTATCGTGCGGAGGGCGATCTGGACCGCGACCATGAGTACTGGATGTTGTGTGTTCTTGCTTCCTAGAAAGCGATCGACCAAGTGCTCGATCCATACGCTTACGATTTCTTCCCGCAGTAATTCGCCTTCTGGGTTCATGGGGTGGCCAATAGTGCGGGAAAACCGTTAAGAAACGACGCGATTTGGTCGAATGCCGAGTCTGTCAAAGGAACCAGGTCCGTTCCGTCTCGCCATACCCAAGCCGGTGCAAGATAAGGGTCAGACATGTATGCGGCAGATATAAGCGACCTCAATTTCATCTTGGCCTGTTTGGTGACAGGCCAACCGTTTACGCCACAACTTGCCGCCAGTGTCTGGACGTGTGGTGCAATCAAAGGTCGTTTCGCTGCCGCCGCTGTAAAACACAAACTATCCAGTGCTCCAGCAACTCCAGTCCATGGAAGCATCATAACAACCATCGTCGGATTGGAGCTCTTTTTCACCAATGGCTGGTCTGGAACGGGGTACGGTTGTCCCGGTAAGAGTTCTGCCTTCGCGATATAATCCTGCACGCGCTGGAACGCACTGTTGGTTGCCGCAAGGTCGTCGTTGTCAGCCGTGATGAGAATGGCCTCCACATTTTGAAAGCCAGCTATCGTCGGAAGCGCATCTAGAGCTCCGGTGAGATGGCCAATGCCGTCGCGTCTATTCGTGACCCCTGATGCGTACCCACAGCTCAAGATTTCAAACTGCGGAAGGTTCCTAACACGGACTAGCTCACGGAAGAACTCTGCGTCGTGCATACCCTCGCAGAGAAGAACGTAATTATGTTTGATCGACGTGAGCGCCAAGGGTAGCCCCCCGAATTTCTCCCTGTCGTTCCAGAGCCGCTTTCATGGCTTTGCCGCTAAACTGCCTTACAACGCAGCGATTTTCTTCGCGCTCTGTACGCACCAGGCAAAAATCTTCAGGCGCTTCTGCAATTACGTCAACCAAGCTGCCAAGGCATTCTGCGCTGTGTGACGTAATGAAAAGCTGGTTCTGTGTCGACTTGGCAAACTCGTACAATACGCGCCACACGGCAGGATATTTCTCGTAGTATACGCCGTTCTCGATTTCGTCGAGGATAATGATTCCTTGTTGTATCGATATGGTGGATAGCAAAATGCTCACGATTTTATATATGCCGCTTGATACCGCCGATACGCGCCGACGCGTCCCGTCGTCCAAAGTGGCATACAGGCCGTTGATCCCATTTGGGGCTAAAACTTCAATATCTCGAATGAACGGGAATTCCTTCCGTAAAAAATCGATAATCTTGGTTGCCTGATCTTGTTCCCTCAGCAACGAGAACCAGGTAACATTGTCAGATTCGGCATAGTCCGTTCCAGCACCAAAAATAAAGGTCGTTGGGCCAAGTGGAATACCGGCGCTCTGTTGTAGTTGCCCGAATTGGTTGAGCGTTATTAGCATTGTGCTGTTTTGGTCTTGCTTCTTGTCCTCAGTCTTCTGTCTTTGAATGACAATTGGAACAGCAGCCGTGACGCCGCTTGCGCCTCGCACTACGGGTGCGTCACGGTCGTTTTCCTGGTACCCGATTTCAACCGCGTAACGCGTATTGTCGGTATCTTTGTATTTGACGGAGATTTTTCTGGCAGTCTTGAGGCCATCGCCCTTGCGCACGGTCCGGAAAAACGGATCGAAGTAGGCATCAACCGTCATCGGCTGGTTACCCCCAATGGGGAGCGGAATCGGCAACCCGGCTGCCAGCACCATAGGCTGGCGGTTCATATTTCTCTGGCTGACCAGGTTTAGAACGGCAACTGCCGTAGCATTAGTGCCTAAGTAAAGCGCCTCCAACAGGGCAGACTTCCCCGAGGCATTTGCCCCAGTCAGAATATTTACTCGTGTAAGACCACGCAGCTGCGCACGGTCAAAGCAACGAAAATCGGTAACGTCCACCGACGAGAGCATCCCGCAAATACCTCCCGGTTCCGAGACAGGAGTATAACATGACTTGGCACCTCAGCACGATGGGTCCAAGGATCCTGACGTGCCGTCACTTGCCTATCCTGTCGCGCGGCACCCGGTGTCGATTCCAATTGATAATGTAACGCACACACATGAGCAGCAGCGGGACGGCGTCCGCTCAGAAGAAATGTAAGCTTGAAAACGAAGGGCCACCTCGGGCGGCCCACCATAACACGCTGATTTCCTAGTGAAAATTTGCAACGGACGCTGGCCTTGCCGCCGGACGACATCACCTAGCCGACGAACATTCCCAGCGCCTGGGGTTCTTTTTTCGCCTCCGCGGGATTGGCCGCGATGATCTCGTCGACCACCTTCGCGATGGCTGAGAGGTCGGTGACCTTGCTTTATGCCGTGCGCTTCGACGATCTGGCGGGGGTCGCCGCCCTCCCGCCAGGCAATCTCAAACAGATCCATTGGCGATCTTGCCATCTTGCCCGAGGCGTCAGGCGATTTTCTTGGCTCGGCGCGTGTTGATCAGCGCCATCAAAACCGGGCCGAGCGAAAATTCACCGACTTCCGCTTTACGGGTCAGGCTGCGCAGGTAACCGCCGGCAGATTTGATGGTGTTGGCACGCTGCAGGATGCAGGCGATTAGGATCGCGGCCGGAATCTCGCCCATCACCTTCTGGGCGTCATCCCACGCGCTTGGGCTGATGCCGAGCACGGAGCGGACCAGGCTCGCGGTCGCCATGAAATCGCGCCAGCTGGCGATGCCTCCCTTGGCATAATCGCCAAAGTCCGGGCAAGCGTCGAGCACCATGCCGAGAGGGAAACCATCTTTCCGCGACATCGTTGGTAATGGTCCCGGCTCGGGCGGTCGCGGCTGGCTTTCTTGCGAAGCCGGTTCAGATTCAGTGATGGGATCGGTATTTGAATTCTGTATGTGGCCGCCATTTTGGGACTCATTGGCATCCATATCTGATGTTTTGACGTGAGATTCCAGCAGGCTGAGGATTTCATCGGCCAGCAATGAGAGGTCCTCCGCAATCGGCTCGAGGATCTCACGGTGGGCAGCACGGCGAGGAATCCGCGCAACGATTCCGCGGTAGAGCATCGTCAGCTCTGTCCAGTCGGCGGGGCCTGGTCGTCCCGGCCGTCGTGTCGGCACGCCCTCCTCGGTTCCGGTTTCGATCATCTTCACGATGTCGCGGCGGCAGAGCGTGATGCGTTCGCGGACGAGCTTCAGCGAGCGCGCATTGGCCGCCACCTCTTCAGCCAGTTGCTCGAATTCAGCGGCGCGTGCGACAAGCGGGGCGAGGTCGAAGCCGAAGGCGAGTTCGATCTCCCCTCCCCTGCCCTTTCGCGCGTAGCGCTTCCCGTTGGGGCTGTCGCG